>Ga0105044_10007006_pt1 | contig 15511 bp, 9 predicted proteins | sample MAT01_FD_78092 | JGI IMG/M metagenome (GOLD analysis project Ga0105044, IMG submission 78092) | Freshwater microbial communities from Lake Fryxell liftoff mats and glacier meltwater in Antarctica - MAT-01 | ecosystem: Environmental > Aquatic > Freshwater > Ice > Liftoff microbial mat | place... | reverse complement strand
TTATGAGTTATGAGTTATGAGTTATGAGTTATGAGTTATGAGTTTGCACAGCCTCCTAATCTATTTTGGCCTGAGTTTTCCAGCACTTAGGCATCGAATATCTTGCTTTGCAACATTAAAACATGGCTAACCTTCATATTGTGAAGGTAAAAAACAGCAGAAATCCCAAATAAAAAAGCCCGCTTTCCATAAAATTTGGAAAGCGGGCTTTTTTATTTCTAAAGATTGACACTTCTCCTCAATACACCGTTAGTCCCTGTATAGTAGTGCTGGAAAACCGCATTCAAACCAAAACCCAAATGTTGTGCATACCCATCTCTCATAACTATTAACGGAATACTTGAATTTTCTTCGCCACCATACCCCGCGCCGTCTGCGCCACCACGGTGTACAGCCCTGCTGGCAAATGCCCTACGTTTAAGGTAGCTGTTTCAGAGGCTAGGCTATTTTGTTGTATTACCTGCTGCCCAAAGGCATTCAAAAGTGTGAGGAACAATAGGGCTTCATCACCTTCCAGGGAAACTACGAGTATGTCCTGGGCCGGAGATGGATAGACCAGCATATTTTGGCCCGAATTGACAGGTTTTTTGATAGCATTTCGATTCTTGAGCCTTTCCAAGGGGATTTCAAGGGTAATGGGCTCGCCAGTAGTCGAGCTCCCATCGGCCAGCATGAGTGTGGGGTTTACGGTAATGGCGGGGCGGCCATTTTGACCACCTACGTCAACTATATCAATAATGATGAATTCAAGTGTAGCGACAACCCCATATCCACTTGCTGGTTTTCCATTGGTGCGGGAATATGCTGTTTCAAACCTGCCCTGGGAGGGCCTTTGTGCCAAGTGGATGTTGGGCGCATTGAGGCTGATCCATGCGTTGTCGTAAAAGGTCATGGAAAATGCTGAATCTATTATCGTGGGGCTAAGGCTCATATCAAAAGTGTATCCGTACACATCTATGGCCGGAACAGCGCTATTTCCAAGCGACACCTTGATTTGCACCAAATCTTCATTATCTGGGTCTGGGGGCAATAAATCAAGGAAGAAAGGAAGACCTTTGCCAATATTGAAGGATTTTGGTAGCAGGTTGTTCGCCCTGTTGTAATTTGCTTCAATACCGTTGATGTCAGCCGCGTTGACAATGCCATTGCCATCGGCGTCACTAAACTTAAGGTCTACCGGAAGTTCATTGAACGGATTGCTCCAATTGCTGGAATACTGTCCGTACCAGCTCATATCCCCATCAATCCGGGAGCTGCCTTCCTGCCCCAGGATATAGCCCAATGGCAAAATATCCTTATTGTTGGTGATGCCATCTGCGTTGACATCACCTGGCCAGGCACAAGCTGCGACGCAAAACGGTGGGTCTGTGGCGGTGATTTCAACGACATCAATATTTATTTTAACAGTGCTACACGCTCCATTGGGCGCACAATACATCAAAGCATAGTCGTCAGCACCAGTATAACCCGCTTCCGGCGTATATACGACCAGATTATTCCCTGAAACACTTTGTCCGTTGATATTTTGGACTGTAAATCCTGGGAAACTTTGCAGCGTTCCGTGCTTAGGTGGGTCAATTATGGCGAAGCTAAAGTTTATAAAAGGAATAGCATATCGTTGCACAAAAGGGGTTTCCTTAGGGGTACTCAACCGATAAGGGAAAACAATGGGTGGATTCAGATTGTCCACTACAACTTCCACGGTGGCCGTTTCAAGGGCAGGCGCAGAGGAATTGCCAATTTTATAGGTAAAGGCAGCCACACCAGAAAACCCAGCATTGGGTGTAAACGTTACGCTTCCTGCGCCGTTGGTATTGGTCAAGGTGCCTGGAAAGTTACTAGGAGGCACCCAACTCCGTACCAATAAATTGCCAACGTCATTGTCCCGAACATTAAAGGTGATGGCTTGATTCTTTGGTGTGTATCGAACATCATCCATGGCCATGTTGTTCGGGCTTTGCACATTGAATACCTTTACATGGAAGGTCTTGAAATAATCAACGTTATTGACGGTGGTTTTTAATATAAATTGGTCTGAACCGTGATACTCTATGTTGGGTGCGTATCGAAACGACCTTCCACCGTTAAGGGAGACAATGCCATGCGCTGCTGCCTGGAAGATAGAATAGCCTCCATAAGTAAGGGGGACACGAACTGCCTGGTTTTTGTTGGTAAAAAAAAGCAGGGAGTCTGCGTTGGGCAATCCCGTATGCACTCCAATATGTATAGAAGATGTCTGACAAGTATTGAGGGCATCACAAACGGTGTAATTCAGGTGGGCAACGCCAAGAAAACCAGGTTTGGGCGTGAAAATGATTTCATTATCGCTATTCACCCATGCCGTACCATTGTTCACCAATGGCAATGCAGCAATACTCAGTGGTCCCCAGGCACCACTGTCATTGGCCAACGCAGCAATTGTAACGGGAGTACTGAGTTCGGTTGTTGCAAAATCTTCCTGCGCTTTTAACAAAGATGGCATGACCGACACCCTAAAACTGCGATAAATGAGGTAAGGATAGGTGCTGATATAACTGTATTCCAACAAGAAAGAATCTACCCCTATGAATCCAGGATCAGGGGTATATTGTATTTTGTAGACATAGGGACTTCCAGAGCCGCCCTGAGCGATTACACTAAGGTTCACATCCCCGTGCTTGGCCAAAGGACTTGCGAGGTTGACATCTAGGTTAATGCCAGAAACCGTGTCAGTAACTGCAGTATTGACTGCCGTAAGCAGATTTTTGTAGGGGCTTCGCTGCTGGCCATACAAATTAGGCACAACAAACAGGAGGGCGAACGAAATACAACTTAGTAATCGAAACAGTCTATGAGCCATGAGCGCAACGGTTTGTGAAAATTCAAAAAATAAGCGGCATTAGTTTATCTGGAGGTTAACGCTAACTTTATCTTGAAAATCCTTCTTCGGGAAAAACTGTCCAAAAGTACACAATTATTCAGGGCTTGAGAACCGCTGCAACTAAAAAAATACCTTTGTGAAAAATAGAGGACAAAATTTATCTCCTTTTTTGCGTGCTACTAGTACAATTATACTACAAAACAATGTCAAAATCTACACAAAAAGGCAAGGTTGGCACCGAACAATATTCCAACAAGATTTTCCAGACACTAGCTTGTTTGGACGAGCCAACTCGGAAGCGCTTTTCCAAATACCTCCGCTCTCCCTACTTTGTCCAAAGCAAACCGCTTTTGACCCTATGCGAATCGCTTTCCAGGGAAATTGAAAAGGGTAATTCAGGTTTTAACCGGCAAAAAATATGGGAGAAACTTTTTCCTGAAACAAGCTATGACGATGTAAATTTCAGAAAATGTTGTTCGGATCTTCTCAAGCACACCAAGGATTTTATGGCCTTTGAGCTGCTGATTGATCATCCTGGCCGTAAATCTATTGGCACACTGGAGTTTGTGGTTGAGCATAAGGTTGAACCATTGTATAAAAATTCGTTGCGCGAAGCAAAAGAAGCTTCGGATGAACCACAATATAGATCGCTAAACCATTTCAAGTCACGCTACACTATTGAACGCCATTATTTTACAATGATGGACTATGGTGTAAGGGTAGATACGAGAGCGAATTTGGAAGAAATTTCAAACAACCTAGACCTCTTTTATTGGATTGAAAAACTAAAGATTTGTAGTTCTGCATTAAGTCAGCAACGGACAGGTAATCAGCAATATGACATTAAATTTGGAAGCGATATTATTTCATTTTTGAGCAATTTCAACCTTGACGAAATTCCAGAATTGGCAATTTATTATTACTCATTTTTAACCTTAAAGGAAAATGATAATGTAGAGCATTATTATAAATTAAGAAAATTATTGGATCAATATGGCAAGCTGATCCCACAAAAGGATGCCATTGAGTTGATTGACGCTGCATTGCATTACTGTACGGGGAAAATGAATAAGGGAAGCTTGGAATTCCATCAAGAATTTTTTGATTTATTTGAAGATGCTTTAAAAAAAGAAGTTTTTTTTGTCAAAGGTGAATTAGCAGTTTGGCGTTTCAATAACATGATCGCCGCTGCACTGCGCCTGGGAAAAATTGAATGGGCAGAAAAGTTTACCAGAACCTACTACGTTTATTTACCTCAAGAGACACGTGAAAACACTTATTCATTTAACCTTGCAAGAGTTTATCGTTTTCAAGGTAAATATGAAATGGTTTTGGAGCTACTTCAAAACGTTGACTATAAAGACATTGGTTATAATCTCATTAGCAAAATGATGATGCTCATCACCTACTATGAGCTCCAAGAATTTGACACTTTACTCTCTTTCACCGAATCCTTCAAAACCTTCCTCACCCGCCACAAAAACATCCCGCCCCAGCGCCGCCAAGGCTACCTCAACCTCATCAAATATACCCGCAAGCTCATCCGGCTAAACCAGCACGATAAAGCCGCTGTCGCCAAGCTCCGCGATGAAATAAGCCTTGGAAGGGCTGGCATCATAAACCATGAATGGCTGTTGGAAAAACTGCGCTAAAATGACATGAGCCGCTCCGAAAACTCGGAACGGCTCATGTGTATCAAACTGACAATCAAGCCAGTAACTGCTTAGTTGAAAATGTAACGGATGCCGAATTGCGCCGCCCAGGTATCGAACTGGGTTCTGCTCTCCGCAATGGAACTGGTCAATAATTTGGTGTTGGCACCTGTACCAGTAGTGGCCATTTTGTACTTCGGCACACCGTCAGGCGTAACGGCAGAGAAATTCAATGGACGGTCGTTCACCAGGTTGTTGCCCAGGCCCCACTCTGTGTCGAGCAGGTTTGCCGCGTTCAGGATGTCGGCACGCAACTGGATGGTGTTGCGTTTGCCACCAATCTTGATGAAAAACTCCTGTGTCACTGAGAAATCAAAACGGTTCAGGATCGGGAACAAAGCACCATTGCGCTCTGCATACTGGCCACGACGGGTTTTCAGGTAATCGTCCTGCTCGATGAATGCATCAAACGCAGCAGCTTGTTCTGCTGGCGTAAAGGTTACACCATTCACAGTCAGTGGATCAAAAACCAAATCAGTGGCAGCGTTTGGCACAAACAACAAGTCGTTGTTGCTTACCCGGTCACCATTCATATCGCCTCCATAAGAGTACGTGTAACGGGAAGTATTGATACCGATGCTAGAGTTGAAGCCGCGGCGTTCGCCAACATAGCCCAAGGTAATAGCAGTAGCACCACCGAAATTGCCGCCATATTCGAAGCGGTAGCCCAACATACCTACTGTGCGGCCAGGAGCGTCCTGGTCGGCAAAAGCCAGATCAAGGTTGTTGTTGCCATTTACGGAACGAGCTGATGTCCAAGAACCGGAAGCAATAGAACCAGCACTCATCAGGTCTTTTGCCTCACTGAAGGTGTGGGCAACCATGCCAAACAAGCCTTGTTTGTTCGGGTATTCCAACTTCAGGGTAGCAGCTTGGTAGTAACCTTCATTGGTGGTGGTCATTACAGCAGCACGAGAAACATTGTCGTTGATACGGATTGCATTATCCTGATTGCCGCCGCCGGAGACTCCAGAAGCCAAGAAGCGCGGGCGTGCATCAGGGCCTGCAAAATTGCGTGTGGCAGGCTCCATGTTCGCGTCAAAGTACTGGAGTGCATTTACGTTGCGGTTGTACATCACTTCTACCGTGGCAACAAAGCCCAGTGGCAACTTTTGGTCGATGGCCAGGTTGTTTTTCCAAACCTGTGGGAACCTGTAGTTGTTGTCTGTCGCAGCAATATCAAATGTAGATGGCAGCGTTGGTGTAGCAGGAATGAAAACATTGGTCTGCGGTGTGAATTTGTACGGCAGGGCAGCGTTGCCAGAAACATCGATAAAGCCTGTGAGCACACCGTTGTTGCCAATGGTATTGGACACCCATACATACGGTGGACGGCCCGTGAAGATGCCTGAACCACCCCGTACTTGTGTTTTCTTTTTACCCTTTACGTCCCAGTTGAAACCCAAACGCGGCTCCAACAAAAGCTTTGGGTCTGGCAATTTACCTGTTTTAACTTCGTAGCCGAGATTTCCCTCGTTATCAACATAGTTTAATGCGTCCACTGCTGGATTGGCAAGGCCTGTTTCTTGAAAAACAATGACACCGGCACGGATGCCGTAAGAAAGGCGCAGGCGCTTGTTGACTTGGAATTCATCCTGGCCGTAGATGCTGAAACGGTTCAATTTTAAGGTTTGCAGGGGTTCTACAGCGCCTGGCAAAGCAGAATAACGGAACTGGAAACGGTTGTAAGGCACCGTTGTGGAATTCACATTGGGGTTGTCGAGTGCATCGTTGGCCGCTGCATAAAACTGCGCCAGTGAATCGAATATATATACGCCGTTGGCACCTGGGAAAAACAGGTTGTCGGAAGTGTAGTGCTCATATTTCGCGCCGATGGTATAGGTATGGCGGTCGCGATAAATAGAGAGGTTGTTCGTAGCCTGGAAAGTGCCATAGCTCAACTTGTTGCTCGGCGTGAATGGATCGAAACCAAATGAAATGTAGGTATTCGCACCCTCTTTAATGTCGACCGTTGGAAAAAAGGCACCCTTGTATTGACGGTCTTCATTTTGGTAATCATAGCTCACCAAAAATGAGTTGTGCACGCGATCATTGATGGTAGAGTTCAATTCCATTGCCGCAGAACGGGTATTATCACCGATGATGTAGCCAGCATTTTGGTATGACATGGCAAAATTATTGGTACGCCGATTGCCAAATCCAAGCGATTGGCTGTTGCTGATCAACACATCGGAAGTAGAATTGTGGTGTGCATAGCGCAGCGTCAACTTGTTGTTTGTGTTCAGGTTGTAATCAAGGCGCAGCAGGAATTTATCGCTCTTGTTTTCGTTGTCGTAGTCTTCAAACGGACCCGTTTCGTAACGGTACTTGTCGCGCAGGAAGGTACTCAAGTCAACCAGATCCTGGTATTTCACCCGTGTTACATTCGAGGCACCCGCATCCAAGGGGCTGCCAGCAGCAACAAAAGTGGTGGCAGGAGAAGTGTTGCGTACAATCTCGCCATTCACAAAGAAGAACAGCTTATTCTTGATGATTGGACCACCGATGCTCAGGCCATACACCTGCTCCTGGAATTTGCCAACATTGGGTTTGTCGTTGCCAATTTTTCTACCGTTAAAAATACCGGTCGTGTCAGCTTTGCGCAAGGAAGTAAAGGCCGTTCCAGTGAAGCTATTTGTACCAGAACGCGTAACCGCATTCATACCTGTACCGACAAAGTCAGACTGGCGCACATCAAAAGGCGCGATGTTCACTTGCAGCTCTTCAATGGCATCCAAAGAAATAGCGGTAGAGCCCGTACGGCCACCAGCTTGAGCATCAGAGCCAAGGCCGAAACCGTTGTTGAACTGAGAGCCGTCAATGGTAAAGTTGTTCAAGCGCGAATCTTGTGCGCCAAATGAATTACCGTTACCATTTGGATTGTACTTGGTAATGGAGTTGATGGTACGGCTGCCTACGGTTGGAATGCTGGCCAGTTGATTGCGGCTGAAGGTCGTTGCAGCGCCCGTGCGATCATTACTAAAAATATCGCTTCGGCTAGCAACAACGGTTACCTCACCAAGGGTGGTGCCAGCCTCTTCCAAGCTAAAATCAACATTGGCTGCTGTACCCAGGCTGGTGTAAATACCATCACGGGTGCTGGGCTCGTAACCAGTGTACGTCACCACAATGGAAAATGGGCCGCCAACCCTAACTGCGGGCAAAATGTAGCGGCCAGAGGCATTTGTCGCCGTACCATAACGGGTTCCGGAAGCAACGTGGGTTGCGACAACCGTGGCACCAATAAGTGGCGCGCCACTTTTGTCCGACACAGTTCCCGATACAGATGAGGTGGTAACTTGTGCAAAAACGCTCAAGCCGCACAATAAAAACGCCACTAAAAAAAGCGCTTTTCCTGCTGACTTGTACAGTGTAAAATGGTTCATACTTAAGAATGGATTTAGTGAAAAATTAAAGGAATTACGGGGCAAAATTAGGGAAGTAAAGTTAATTGCCTATTAAGTTTTGCACAGAAACTCCGTTTGTTCCGGTGTGAAAATAAGTTAAGAGGGCTAAATTCAGCGTCGAAATTTGAATGCCTGGCCTTTACATTGCTAGGGCCATGCTTTTTCTTTACTTTTGAGCCTGCATATTTTCACAAAACAGACAAATTGGAACATACAACCATGAAAAAAACAAGTCTTACCCTCCTCCTTTCCCTGGTCATGCTCAGTGCTGCCAGCGCACAAGTTGTCATCACCGAAATCATGTACAACCCGCCGGAAAGCGGCACTGATTCGCTGGAGTACCTCGAACTGCACAACAACTCAAATGCCGCAGTCAATATTTCCGGCTGGAACTTTACCCAAGGCATTGAGCACATCTTCCCTGCAGGTACCATCATGCCGGCAGGCGGCTATATCAGCCTTGCAAAAAGCGCCAACGCATTCCAACTCGTTTTTGGTTTCGCCCCAACTGTTTGGACCAATGGCGCGCTTACCAACAGCCCCGGCGAAGATATTGAACTGCGCGACGCCAATTCCAATGTCATTGATTTTGTAGATTATCTGAATGCAGCACCTTGGCCACTTGAAGCCAATGGTATGGGCAGCTCCCTGGTGCTTTGCGATTTCAATGGTGACAACGCAGTAGCCACCAACTGGATCGCAGCAACCACCGGCACCGGTGTTATGGTCAATGGAAGAGAAGTTAAAGGCAATCCTGGCGCAGCCTCCGGATGCAGCAACCCAGGCATTATTTCTGCCACAGCCGACAATGTATTTGTTTCAAGCGGCCAGACCAAAGTGTTTGATGTACTGAGCAACGACCTTTTCCTGGGCACCGTCACATCCATGATTATCATGACGCCTCCGACACAAGGCAGCGCAACGGTGGTCGGCAATAAAATTTCCTACGCCTCCAACCAGGGCTATTGCGGAACGGATCAGCTGGAATACAAAGTGTGCAACGCAACCTCTTGCGGAACCGCCATCGTTACCATTGATGTGCGTTGCTACCCTACCCAGAGCATCGCCTCCATGACTACGGAAAATGTTGATGGCGTGGCCGATGCCCTGAACCAGACCTGCTCCTTGCAAGGCGTCGTGTATGGTGTAAACCTGCGCCCGGTTACAGGGGCAAACCCAAGCCTTTTATTCACTTTGATCGATGCACAAGGAAACGGCATTTCCGTGTCGTCCTTGAATGGCCAATATGGGTACACCGTACAAGAAAAGGACAATATAACCGTGCGCGGCATCATCACACAGTTCAATGGTATGACGGAGATTCAACCCGATACCATTATCAAAAATTCTTCGAACAATACACTTGTAACCCCAACACCAGTCGTGACCCATTCAGAAGGAACCGAATCCAAACTCATAAAAATCAACAACTTACACCTTGTTGACAATGCAGAATGGACTACTGGAATGGGCACCAGCGGCTTCAATGTACACGCTGTTTCTGACGACCATCCGAATGACACCATATTGATTCGCATCGATCGGGATGTAGAAACCTACAATGCTCCTGTACCACCGCAACCTTTCAACCTGACGGGGCTTGGCGGGCAATTTGATGGAACCAGTCCATACACTTCCGGTTATCAAATATTGCCACGCTACAACCCCGATATCAATACACTGGTGGGTACCGTTATTGTCGATTATAATGCAGAAATAACCCTCTCACCCAACCCTGTCAGCAATATCCTAACGATTGATATGCAAACTTCCTTCGACCAGGTCACGATTATGACTGCGCTGGGCCGCAAGGTGAAGACACTGATTAATCCTGATAATGTCCACCAGGTAGATGTGTCGCTCTTGCCTGTCGGCACTTATTTCGTGCGGTTTGAGAAAGGCAATGCAGTTTGGACCACGCCGTTTGTGAAAATATAAAGATGAAAAAAATCGTCGTGCTTACGGGTGCCGGCATCTCTGCGGAGAGCGGCATCAAGACCTTCCGGGACAGCGATGGCCTCTGGGAAAACCACCGTATTGAGGACGTGGCTACTCCGGAAGGTTGGGAGCATGACCCCACACTGGTGCTTAATTTTTATAATCGGCGCCGCGCCCAATTAATGTCCGTATCGCCAAATGATGGCCATCGGGCCCTTGCTGATTTGGAGCAGGACTATGAAGTAGAAGTGATTACGCAAAATGTAGATGACCTGCACGAAAGGGCTGGCAGCACCCGCGTACTGCACTTGCATGGTGAATTGAGAAAGGTACGCTCTTCTCGATTCGAAGAGCTTATTTACCCATGGGATAAAGATCTGAATATGGGGGATTTATGTGCGCGCGGACATCAAATGCGGCCTCATATCGTGTGGTTTGGCGAAGCGGTGCCTATGCTTGAAAAAGCGGCGGCGCTCGCCGAAAAAGCGGATATTTTTTTGATTGTCGGCACCTCATTACAGGTTTACCCGGCAGCCGGGCTGATGCGCTACGCACCGCCGCATATTCCTTTTTATTTCGTAGATCCGAAGCCGCAGCTTTCCTGGGAACTGGAGCAGTTGCCCAATTTGACGGTCATTGCGGAGCCTGCATCTACGGGGGTGAAAAAGGTGGTGGAGTTGCTGCGTAATTCAAAATAAGTGCCCCATTAATCGAAATGCTTGCCATGAAGCCCCTCAAGGCAGATACCTGAACTCAGTGTTTCAAACGATGCCTATGCGCAGCGCCAACCTGAAACCATGAAACCATGAAACCTGAAACCATGAAACCAACCTTCTATGCAAATAAGGACGCGCCTAACCCTCCTTTTTCTACTACTCTCTGCCTGCATCCTCGCAGCAGTGCTGTTTGGGGTGCATTGGTTGTTCAAGAAAAATACGGAAGAAACCTTTTTTCAAGGTTTAGATTCTAAAATTGAGCTGACGGCGCAAACGGTGTTGACAAATGAAAACGCCCTGCGCCCTTTGGCCCATGACTGGATCGCACCAGAAGGGGACACCTTGCCTTTCCGGGAGAACATTACCGTTTTCGACAATTCCTATACCAGGGTATTTTCAATGCGCCTTGGAGCGGTACCGGTTTCCTTCAACGACTTGGAGGAAATTTACCAAAAAGGAGAAACGCGCTTTAAACATTTCAACCTGCTTGCACTTGGAAAAAAAATCAATACCCAAGCAGCACAGTACGTCGTCGTGGCAGAAGGTTATTGCGACCCTGTAGAAGTTGAAAACCTGCGCAACATTTTGATTTACAGCTTTTTGATCGGTATGGTACTGGTTGCCCTTTCTGGCTGGTATTACGCAGGCAAGGTATTGCAGCCCATGTCTCAAATCGTCAATGAAGTTGAAAGAATCCAACCGAGCGACCTCAGTCGGCGTGTAGCCACGAGCGGCAGCCACGATGAGCTGGCGCGCATGGCAGAGACGTTCAACAACTTGCTGGATCGAGTGGAACAGGCATTTCAAATGCAGCGCATGTTTGTCTCCAATGTTTCCCATGAATTAAAAAACCCGCTCACCGCCATCCGAGCACAACTGGATGTGACGCTACAGCGCGAGCGCGCGCCGGAAGCCTACCGAAAAGCGCTGCAAAGTGTGTTGGAAGACATCACAGATTTAACCGAGACAGAACAAAAACTGCTGCAACTTGCCAGGCTTTACAACAGTCCGCAAAACATTGAGCTCTCCCCTACCCGATTGGATGAATTGCTTTGGCAGGCTGTTGAACAGCTAAAAAAACAACATCCTGATTACCAGTCCAGCATCGAATTTGGTGAAATGCCCGAAACTGAAGAAGGGCTGTTGATCTCTGGTAGTGAACCTCTACTGCGCCTCGCCCTGCTCAACCTAATGAACAATGCCTGCAAATATTCCCCCGACAAATCGGTTCGTATCCACGCTATTTTCAAACCTAATGGAGCACACATAATTGAGGTGATCGATAACGGCCCTGGTATCCCGGAAGCTGAACATGCGCTGATCTTTGAACCTTTCTACCGCAGTGCCCGGCACCTGACGGTCAAAGGCACCGGTATTGGCCTTTCACTGGTAAAAAGCATCCTAACCCTGCATCAGATCGAACTTTCCGTCGAAAATCCCAGTAATGGCGGCACTGTTTTTCGCCTCATTTTTCCCTAAGCGGGTTACCTTGGCCGCTCAAATTATTACGACTCACCACCAATTTGCTCAACAAATACACACATGAAGCATATATCGCTCGTACTTTTTAGCATCTGTCTGTTCATTTCAAACGCCTGCAATGCCCAGCAATCCACCCTTGAAATTCATTTGGGAAATGGCAAAGTGGTACAATTGCTCGATTCTTCAGATGCCTCTAAATCCATAACCCACGATCAAATAGACGGCTTTTTTGAAAAAGTAACCGCTGGCGAGATGTCCATTCAAATGAAAAAAGCGCTTCAAGCAGGTCAAACCCGGGAAAGCCTTTTGCCCGAATACGTTGCATTCCTTAAAACCGACGTCGCTGATTTTAGCGCCGATGATGTCAAATTTTTGACCTCCGTGGTCCAGAAAATGTACAAAACGGTGAGTGAAGTAGGTACTGGCATCTTCCCGGACACCCTCAAACTCATCAAAACTAAAGGCCGACACTATGGCGACGGGGTTTGGTACACCCGAGAAAATTGCATTATAATACCCGCCGACGAGCTGGCATCCCGGAAAACCAGTCCTTTTACCGCCACGATGTATCACGAGCTTTTCCACGTTTACTCGCGCCTCAATCCAGCGAAAAGTGCCGCCCTTTACAAGCTCATCGGTTTTGAATCCGTTGGTTATGAAAACCTGACAGTGCCGCCAGCCTTGGCCGAACGCGTATTTTTCAATCCCGACGGCGTTGATTTTGCGCAAAAAATCAGCCTGGCACAAAAAGACAATACAACGATTTACGCCGTGCCCGTGATTTATGGCAACCGTGTTGGCTACAAAGAAGGCAACTATGAATTCTTCGGCTACCTTGAATTCAACCTATATCAAATTGAAAAAAAAGAGGATGGCAAGTGGCACGTCAAGGTAAAGGATGATGGTTTAAGCAGTACACTCAATATGGACAGCCAGCCTGATTTTTTTGCCCAGATCAAGGACAACACTGGCTATATCATTCACCCCGACGAGGTGATGGCCGACAATTTTTCTTTCATCATGCAGGAGCACAATGGTTCTAAGGTTACGATGAAATTTTCGCCAGCGGGGAAGAAGTTGTTGCTGGATGTGGAGGCGATTATTAAGCAGGCTAATTAAAGGCTCATTAAAATCCCCTGCCGCCGCGGTTAGAACCACCAGTATTCGGATTGCCCGCCGGGCTTTCGGTATCAGTCTCACCCGGGCCTCTCTCATTATTGTCCATAAAGCGCCACGAAATCCCGAAGCGCAAGCCGCCGAATGGTTGAGGGTAACGCGCTGTTTGGTAAAATACCTTGGTTTTATCGAACCAGGTATTGCAGTTCTCGTAGCGAATGGTGAATCGAAAAGACTGCACTTTGAAAGCCAGGAACACATCGGCCCAAGGGTAAGGTTTTTGGCTTATGCTGTCCTGCAAATGGAACTGGCCAACAAGCGGGTGGTAGCCATCGGGCTGGAACTCGCTGTTCATGCGAAAATCTACACCTGCGCTAAACAGCATACGTTTTTTGAAGATTTTACCAGAAACATACAGGCTGTTTTTTGTAAACCATTTTGGCAACCGCAGCACATCGCTGCGATTGGCTTGTTGGATGGCTACCGTATTGTCGAGGTGCAACCAACCCAGCTTCACATTTTCAACCACCACCAGCTGTAGCACTTGCAAAGGCGAGCCTGTTTGCTGGGGCGTGCTGTTTTGGTCGAAATACAGGTAGTTGTTTATCAAGGTGGTACGCGCTGTGGCTTCGAAGCCTATCAGCGGCAAGGCATAAGAAGCCGACAGTGTATTCTCCACTGGTTTGGCGAAATCATTGTTCCAAACCTCACGTTTACTCACAAAAAGACGCTGCTGAAACATGCTCGGCGGCCGGCGTTGGCTGAGCAGGCTTGCCCGCAACTGTCCCGCTTTACCCAGGCCCAGGGCAATGGATCCTTGCAATTGGTATTCGCCGATATTGGTCAGTAAGCCCAAGGCTGCATTGGCCGAAAACTGGAAGCGCTCTGATGGGCTGAATTTCAAATTTCCCGTAAAAAACAGGTTGGAAAAAGTATAGGATACTGGCTCTTGATTCACCCTGAAAAAGGAATGCGCCAAGCCGATGGCCAGCAAATCAGAGGGTGTACCAGGCTTTTTTGCTTTAAAAGTGTTGATCGTGAAAGTATTGTCGTATCGGTTAACTACTGCAAAATTCCGTATGCCGCGCTCGTCTACCAGGAAATTTTCAAAATAGGCCGCATCATCCCCGAGGCCTTTTAACGTGTCGCCATCCGAGAACTTGTAGCGCATTTTTCCCCATTCAAAGGTATGGGTGGCACGTAAGGCGCGTTTGCCCACTGCTGCTCCTGCAAAACGGAAGTGTTGGGTCAAGTGCAGCGACTGATCGTCGTATCGCGTAAAGGCGCGGCCTTCCGGGAGATTGATGGCAGCAGCCAGCGGGCCTTGAAATTGTTCCCCTAAAAAAACGGTGTCAGACACGATGCCGCCATTTTCCTGTTGCCGGATCACATTCTTTGTAAAGATCAGGAAGGCGTCGTAGCGTTTGCCTCTCGGCACCCAAAGTCCAGCAGAGAGCGCATTGTGCCTATCCCGCTGGTAATTAAATTGTCCCAGGTTATTGATAGAGCGATAATCCACCGAAAAATTCGTGCCATCGCTGAACGTGCGCGCAAATCGTGCATCGAGCAATGCTTCCAGGTTGTTCCTGCCCTGGGAAAAAGTTGCCTCACTGAAGGAGCGCGTATTTCGGTAAAACCGCAAATCGCGGGACTTCAAGGTATACAAATCGAAGGCATGGATGCCGAAATCAAACCCTTGTTGGGGCGCCACTTCATACAGCAATGGCCGGGCAGAGCTTCCTAAATTGCCGATTGTTCCATAATCAATCAACGTCCGTCGGGCAGGATTGTACATTCGAAACGCAGCATCTGGCAATGTGTCTGCAACGGCCTCGCTTTTCTCTGGTGTCAGGGCAAAGGTGAACAACAGCGGTTCGTCGCTCACAGCGACTTTCCGGGTGGTGCTGCTGGCGGCAGTTGGTCCTTGTTGGCCTGGGGGAAGGGGCTCTTGTGCCACCAAAGGACCGGATATCAACGACACCAACAAGACAATCCCCAAGCGAAATACTTGAAGGAAACAGATTATTGTCCGTATGATTTTCTTGAATGCCATGTTGCCAGAACGACAAAAATACAGCGAACGATGCCTTTACACGTGGCAATCGTTCGCTGCATTAATTATTACACCCAGCTGGGCAGTTATTTGATCAATTTAGGATTCATACCCATATTCGAAAATCCGCCGTCGTGGTAAAGGTTTTGCATGGTCACGAAGCGGGTAAGGTCGCTGAAAAGGGCCACGCAATAGTTGGCGCAATCTTCCGCAGGTGCATTTCCGAG
>Ga0105044_10007004_pt1 | contig 15516 bp, 10 predicted proteins | sample MAT01_FD_78092 | JGI IMG/M metagenome (GOLD analysis project Ga0105044, IMG submission 78092) | Freshwater microbial communities from Lake Fryxell liftoff mats and glacier meltwater in Antarctica - MAT-01 | ecosystem: Environmental > Aquatic > Freshwater > Ice > Liftoff microbial mat | place... | reverse complement strand
TACGGCGTGTAAGGCTGCGCCATGTCCGCCTACACCAGCGCCGATAATTACTAAATCGTAATCAAATCCTTGACTCACGTTAGTTTCCCTGTGTGCTTCGCCTATTTATTCTCAACTTGACCGACAATCAGCGCAACCCCTTTAACAGTTATCAGTTATCAGTTATCAGTTTCGTCGCTGGGTTTAAGCCCCCAACACACAATTAATTATCAGTGAACACTGGGAACTGAATTGAAATCGCTTACCATCTGCCTGATAACTGTTTCCTGAATTAACGTTTGGGTTGTGCTAACTAAAATTATGATTCATTCACTTCTGGCGAAAAGATGGATGATTTCAGTAATTATAGTCAAATCTAGATACTTATTTTTTTCGACTCCATACCCAATGCCAAATGCCCAATCCCGCATCCCCATAACTTTGAATTTCTTTACAGCGCGTTAGCCTAACACTAAGCTGGATTTAGGATTCATCCAGAAGATTTACGCAGGCGATCGCTCGATGTCTATTCCCCAAATTAGTGAATTTACTATCCGCCGTCATGCCAACGCCAAATCTTTCCAACGGGGCGAGGCATACTATGAGGCTGGTGCTGTCAATACAGTTACCCAACGTGGCGATCTGCTTCAGGCAGATGTTGTCGGCAGCGAAGCCAAACCAAATCATGTCAACCTCAGTTTCGATAGCAGTGGGTTAACCTCAGCAAACTGTACCTGTGCCTACAATTTTGACGGGTGGTGCAAACACATTGTAGCGACGATGCTTGTTTGTGCGCGTAACCCAGAAAACATTGAACAGCGCCCCACCCTAGAACAACTACTTAATCACCTGGATTATTTCCAAACTCAAAGACTGCTGCAAGAGTTGGTGAAAGAATACCCACCACTAATTGAGGCGATTGATCGCCATGTAGCTTGGATGACTAATCCTGCTACCCAGCAAAAAAACACAAAACCTGTGCTTCGCATCACTATTGATCCGGCTCCCTTTCGGCGGCAAGTGCGGCAGATTCTCAAAAATACTGTGCGCTACTTTGAGGAGGGGTACGAAGAAGATCCAATTGGTGAAGAATTGCTGAGTGTAGTGCAAACTGCGGTAGATTTTAGTGAACGGGGAGAGGGTGAGAATGCGATCGCTATTTTAGAAGCGATTACCTCTACCTGTGTGGAAAATTGGGATGATGTTGCAGAATACGGTGCCGAAAATGATGAACTTATCGGGGAATTAAATAATGCCTGGTGTGAAGCAATTCTCAGTGCTGAACTCACCCCAGAAGAAAAAGTTGATATTCAAATAAATTTAGAAGCTTGGCAAGATGAGTGGAATGCTGATTTTGGCATGATTATGGAGGTTTTACGCCAAGGTTGGGATTATCCACCACTGGTGCAAGTTCTCCAAGGTAATATTACCGAAAGGGGAGCTTGGGAAGAAGACGTGCCAGACTACGCGGATGATTTGGCACTAATTCGGCTAAAAATCCTCGAACGTCAGGAACGTTACCAAGAATACTTATATTTAGCAGAAGCGGAAGGGCAAACCCAACAGTATCTGACAATGCTAGGGCGTTTAGGCAGGGTAGAAGAAGCAATTGATGCTGCTCAAACCCAGATGAACTCAATGGAAGAGGCTTTTGCCCTAGCGAAAACACTAAGCGTTCAAGGGGCATTACAGCAAGCACTAAATATAGCCCAGAGTGGATTAAATTTACCGGGTAATTGTCAGTACGAATTGGGGATTTGGACAAGTAATTTGGCTATTGAGTTGGGTGATAGTGAAGCTGCTTTATTAGCAATCAAGGCGGCTTTTCAAGTGAAGCCCTCCTTTTTTGACTACCAAAAGATGGCAGAATTGGCTGGGGAAAACTGGGAAAGTGTCAAAACAGACCTGTTGAGAATGATTCGTACTGTTAGTGGTGGGGGAACAGAATCAGCCAAGGTGGATATATTCTTGCATGAGGGGCTAATTGATGATGCAATTGCGATCGCTAATGAACTCAGTTCTTATAATTCAGAGTTGATTCACCAAGTCATGGATGCTGCTATCCCTTACAATCCTAGTTGGGTGATTGCTAATGCTCGTCGCCGTGCCGAAAAGATTATGGATGCAGGTAAAGCCGAATACTACTACTACGCAGTTGAATGGTTGAAAAAGGCACGTAACGCCTACTTGGAATCTGGAAATAAAGCTGACTGGTTAAGCTATCGTCAAAACTTGATGCAAACCCACGCTCGTAAACGTAAATTGATAGGAATGTTTCAGCAAAGGGATATGCAGTAACCCTAAACCATAACAAAACGCAAGTTTGCCTACTTTTAACAATGCGGCCGACGCATTGTCATTGCAGGGTATTGCCAAATTTAATTCGCTACGAATTAATGAAATGCTGTACTAGTACAGCGTGGCGGAAATAAACAACCCATTCCAAATCAACGAAACGCCTACACTGTATTCATTTTGACTTTTGACTTTTGACTTCCGCCTTGCGGTACTATAGCGTTTCCTAATCAGATGAGGTACATCATAGCCCCCTCATCGCTTGCGGGGAGGGGGTTGGGGGTGGGGTTCTTGTACCTCACTGAACCGAGAACCGCTATAGGTCTATTTCTCCCGCAGCAACAGATAATTCCAACATGTCTGCTTGCTTATGGAGATCGAACACCATCAATCCTTTTAAGTCTGCAATCACTAGATAATTTAGCTTTTAAATTGAAATTTGCCCAAGATATCAACTTTAGTGACAAAAGATGAAGTAAGATTCACATCTGAAACAGTCCCCGCATAATCCCATAGTTTCTAACAAAAAATAGTCCAGTCCGATGATTAATAAATATCCTCAAAATCTTATAGTGTCCTGCTTACCACTGAGTATGCTTTTATTACTCAGCAGCATAACTTATAGTCCACTGAAAGCTCAGACTGTTGATACTACACAATTACCAACTAGTAATTTCATCCTGTCGCAACAACTCCCACCACCACAGGATGTCCAACCACCTTCACCTTCGCCAGTTCCCTCACCTGAACTACCACAGCCACTTCCCCCACCAGCAGAACTATTTCCTCCCTCAGCCCCAACTCTCACACCTGAGGAACCACTCCCTGGCAACTTTCCTCAAAATATTGTTGTTGAACGGTTTGAAGTTCTTGGTAGCACAGTCTTCAGTCCCGAAGAGTTAGCCCTCGCCACTGCTGAATTTACCAAACGACCGATCTCACTGACCCAAGTGTATCAAGCACGTTCTAAAATTACTGATTTATACCTCCAAAATGGTTACATTACTTCTGGTGCTTATATCCCGCCCCAAACAATCCAATCCGGTGTTGTAAAAATTCAGGTGGTCGAAGGTAAATTAGAAGATATCCAGGTAACTGGAACTCGGCGGTTGAATCCCAATTATGTCCGCAGCCGACTAGCAATAGCTACATCAGCGCCTCTGAATCGGCAACGTCTACTAGAGGCACTGCAAGTTTTGCAACTTAATCCTTTGATTCAAAACGTGACTGCTGAACTCTCAGCAGGATCGCAAACTGGTGCGAGTCTCTTAGAAGTCAAGATCAGCGAGGCAAAAACCTTTAGTAGCCCAATAACTCTTGATAATGGGCGATCGCCTAGCGTTGGCAGTTTCCGACGCGGATTACGATTGAATGAAGCCAACTTACTCGGATTGGGAGATGGTCTGAGTTTAGGATACACCAATACTGATGGTAGCAACTCCTTTGACGCTAGTTACACATTGCCTCTCAATCCCCGCAACGGGACACTTACCTTCGACTATGGCACTACGTCGAGTAATGTCATTGAACCTGCTTTTAAATCTTTAGATATCGAATCGGCATCTGGCTATTACGAACTGACATTCCGTCAGCCAATAGTTCAAACTCCTACACAAGAATTCGCTCTGGGGTTAACAGCTTCCCGACGCGAAAGTGATATCTCGTGGATACTACAGAGACAAAACCCATCAACTCCCCCCTCTGTACTTTCGCCTGGTGCTGATGAACAGGGACGCACCAGGGTATCTGCATTGCGATTTTTTCAAGAATGGACGAGTCGTAACAGCCGTGAAGTCATCGCCCTACGCTCTCAATTCAGTTTGGGTATAGATGTGTTGAATCCCACGATTAATCAAAATCTTCCTGATAGCCGTTTTTTTGCTTGGCAAGGGCAAGCACAGTGGGTACGCCTTTTAGCTCCTGAAACTTTACTTTTACTTCGTTTAAATACACAACTAGCATCCACAACGCTCTTACCCATAGAGCAAATTGGCTTAGGTGGGCAGGATAGCGTTCGAGGTTACCGTCAAGATTACCTGCTGACAGATAATGGCACTTTTGTTTCTGCGGAAGTTCAAGTACCGATTCTGCGCTTACCGCAGATAGATAGTACCTTACAGGTTATCCCCTTTGTAGATTTTGGTATTGGCTGGAACACTTCTGGTAGGGAGAATCCCGACCGTATTAATACTAATACTCTAGCTGCTGTTGGTCTGGGGTTGCGTTTGTCACAAGGCGATCGCTTCACCGTTCGTCTTGACTGGGGCATTCCTTTAGTATCTGTTAACTCGAATGATAGAACATTACAAGAAAACGGACTGTATTTTAGTTTATTGTATAATCCTTTTTGAAACTTAGGAATCTCCCGCTACACCCGTTAGGGTTAGCGGTGAGAGAACGTCAATCTCCTTCTCTACAATAGGTTGCGCCAAGCAGTGTTCTTACTCCATTAAAGCAACTGGCGTGCGATTTAAAATGCTCAGATATTTTTTCCTGGAATGCGCCCAAGTAATTTAATTCCTGCCTTGCTCTAATCTATTTCGCAAAATTCATTCCGTACAACAGAACTATTTGACTGATTAAAAAATAAAAATCAGACCGTTATTAATTTAATTCAGAGCTTCCCCATCACTCTGAATGAAAATCCGCCATATATAGCGGTTCCCATTCACATGCACTACAACATTATATTGCGAAGTGTAAGGGCACGGCAGTACCGTGCCCCTACGGGTGTACCTCACGTAAACGAGAAACGCCATACCATGTGTTCTATTCAGTGTTTAATTTTATTCTGGGTATCCTAAGAAAAGACAAGGTTAGATGATATGGACGAAGGAGGAAAGTTTATAACTTAGCCCGCTTCTATTAAAAAGGGAGACTTAATTCCCTGCTTTTTAAGGAGAGTTAGCGAAGATAAAGCCTTAATCCAAAGGTATTGGAACTTGTCGGAGTAGTATTTTTCAGACTAAGACATAAAAATATGAGAATTTGAGGAACAGCCATGCTAGCAAACGAGCAAGAAAAAATACGCCATATGTTGGTCATCCAAGACCTGGAAGGCCGGCGAACTGTCCCCTTGCAAGAGACTACTTATTCTCTGGGGCGGCATCCCGCAAACACTATTATCTTGTCTTCCCGGTCGGTATCAATGCAACATGCAATTTTATTGCGAGTAACTGTTCCAGAGACTGACCAATACGGCTTTCAGATTATTGATGGTAACTATAAGGGGAAAGGGAGTACTAATGGCTTATTTGTCAATGGCAGTAAATGCTTTTCCCATAATCTCAGAAATGGAGATGTTATTGCCTTTGGCAGTAATCAAGCTCAAGCTAAATATTATGCTATTTCCAACATTTCAGAAAATGCTTTTTCTGAATCTTTTGATGTTGAAGACTTATCTGGTTTCCTATCAGAGCAAGGCAGTCCTGCCAATCCTTTTCAAACCTTAGCTATCGATCCTAGCTTTGAACTAGCTAGTGAGTCTGCTCTAGCTCGCCTAGCATCCTTCCCTGAACTCATCCCCAATCCCATCATTGAGATGGATTTGGAAGGAAGAGTCACTTATCTTAATCCAGCCGCAGCTGTGAAGTTTCCCAAACTTAGGGAAATTGGAACAAAACACCCCATTCTAACAGGACTCTTGGGTACAGTTAAGAATCTAGAAAAAAATTCTTTTGTGCGGGAGGTGGAAGTAGGTACAGAAGTTTTTGAACAATCTGTTCTCTACCTTCCTGAAAGTGATTTAATTAGAACTTTTATTATTAGGGATATTACAGAGCAAAAACAAGCCACAGCCGAACTACGTCAGCGCGATCGCTTGCTACAGGCAGTCGCAGAAGCTGCCAATTATTTGCTAGGGGAAATGAATTACGAAACTGGTATTGATCGAGCTCTCGCTGTAGTGGGTGAAGCTGCCAAAGCAGATCGTGCCTATCTCTTTCAGAACCATCCGCATCCTGCTACTGGGGAAATAGCAGTCAGCTTGCGCTTTGAATGGACACATCCTTATGTGGAATCTACTTACCAAGATTGGCAGAATCAGCCTTATCAAGGTTCTGGATTAGCTCGTTGGTATGCTGTTCTGTCTAGCGGCCAGTCGATTAGCGGACTCACCCAACAATTTCCTGCCGCCGAACAAGAATTCCTAATTCGAGATGGCATTCAATCCCTTCTCCTGGTACCTCTTTGCTTGGAGAAAGAGTTCTGGGGGTACCTTGGCTTGGCAGACTGCACCTTTAAGCATCATTGGTCAAAGCACGAAGAATCTACCCTTTTGATGATGGCCGCCAGTATCATTGGTGCGCGGCAACGTCAGCAAGTAGAAGAAAAGATTCGCTATCAAGCCCTACATGACATGCTGACAGGGTTGCCTAATCGCCTACTATTTAATGAACTGCTTAATAAAACTCTGCCAAACGCCACTCGGAATGGTGAAAGTTTAGCTGTGATCTTCCTCGACCTCGATCGCTTCAAGGTGATTAATGACACTCTGGGGCACACTCTGGGAGATCAATTGTTACAAAACGTCGCTCAAAGATTACAAGACTCACTCAGAGGCGGAGACACCATAGCCCGTTGGGGAGGTGATGAGTTCACTATCTTACTCCCGCGAGTTAATGATATTGAAGAGGTAACACTGGTGTCGTATAGAATATTACAAGCATTGGAGGATGCTTTCCATCTCCAAGGGCATGAACTCTATGTGACTGCTAGCCTCGGTATTGCGTTGCTTGATAACAACAGTCCTGATGCCGAAACACTAATCCAGCACGCAGATGCCGCTTTGTACTACGCCAAAGACAAAGGGCGGAATAACTACCAATTCTACAGTGTTTCCCTGAGTGCTAAAAATCCTGAACTTCTGACTTTAGAAAAGAGCTTGCGCTATGCCCTAGAACGTAAAGAATTTACGGTGTACTATCAACCTCGTGTGAACATTGCCACAGAAGAAATTACTGGTATGGAAGCTCTATTGCGTTGGCAGCACCCAGAGATGGGATTAGTCGCGCCCAGTGTCTTCATTCCCCTCGCCGAAGAAAGTGGATTAATTATCCCCATCGGCGAATGGGTGCTGCGGACAGCCTGTATCCAAAATAAAATCTGGCAAGATGCAGGATTGCCACCCATAACGATCGCTGTCAATCTTTCTCTGAAGCAGTTCCGCCAACCCAAATTGCTGGAGATTATAGCCGAAATCTTAGAAAAAACGGCGCTAGAAGCCCGCTTTTTAGAATTAGAAATTACCGAAAGCACAGCCATTGAAAATTTAGATTTTACTAAAACGGTGTTAGAGAATCTACAGCAGATGGGTGTTTACATCTCTATTGATGACTTTGGTACGGGTCATTCCTCACTCTCGCGCCTACAGCTTTTGCCAATCCACAATCTAAAAATAGATAAGTCTTTTATTCAAGATTTGACGCACGATGTCAAAGTTGCTCATATTATCAAGGCCATAGTTGGCTTGGGACACAGCTTGGGATTGAAGTTGACAGCCGAAGGGGTAGAAACAGAAGAGGAACTGGCGTTCTTGAGATCGATCAACTGTGACGATGTACAGGGCTTTTTATTCTACCGGCCACTTTCTGCCGAAAAAGCAACAGAAATCCTCGAAAGTAAACGCCCAACACTCTAGTACCGCAAGGCGGAAGTCAACCCCAACTATTGGAGACGCTGTGTTTCGACTCCGCTCAACATAAATTCGCGTTGGGGGAATTAAAAATTAAAAATTAAAAATCTGAGGGGCATCTTCTACTCCCTACAGAACTGACTGATCATATTCCAGCACCCCAATATTGTTACAGCCGATCAATTGTCTTGGCATTTTCTGGCAACTTGGCGTCTCGTTGCCCAGCAGCACGCGCCCTAGCAGTGAACAAACCAATGGGAGTATTTAATAAATCTACAAGGGTGGCTTTACCCGCGATTGCCTTTTTCATGTCCCTTGGTATTTCCTTCACTAACCAACGTGCCAAACGATAGCCGCATTCTTTGAGTGTAATTTCTCGCATCAAATCTACACCGTGCAGTTCGTGCAGATAGCGATTTGAGCGTCCATAGCGCCGCCATTGACTTTGCAGTTCTTTAAGTGTGGCGCGGTGGCGGTGCCCAACGATCGCATTCGGGGCAAATTCCAAACGCCCGATGTTTTCCCCCAAAATCCGCCAGCAAATATCGGCATCGCCACCAGTGGTAAGATAGGGACGAAATAAACCCACTTTTTCTAAGGTAATGCGTCGAATCGCTAAATTAGCCGTTTGACCATAGGGACGAAAGGAATGTTTAAGGGTATGCTTTTGCGACAACGTTTCTTGGCGATCTGCGTGCTGTTCTAGCAGAGTTGTGCCTGGTAGTGCCAAAATTTCACCAGCGACAATGACCACTTCTTTGTTGACAAAAGGCTGAATTAATGCATCTAACCATTGCGGTTGTGGACGGCAATCAGCATCGGTAAAAATGATAATTTCACCCTTAGCGGCGCGAATCCCAGTATTACGAGCAGAGTATGAGCTTTGAATTTGGTTTTCGCTCAATGCATGGATTGTGATGGGACAATTTTCGGCAGATGTTTTGAGGATGGTGAGAGTGCGATCGCTACTATTATTGTCCACCAACAAGTACTCTACCCGGTCTTTTGGGTAAGTTTGAGACAACAAACAATTGATTAACTCTGGTAAGTCCGCCTCACCATTATAAATAGGAACAACCACCGACACCATTGGTAAAAAGCTGGTGGCGCTGGTTGCATCAACTGGCTGATGATTCATAAATCTGAGATTTTGGAGATGGGATTACTAGCTAGTATTCCCAAACCAAAATCCTGGAACGGTAATATCAGGCAGTTTTTATAACTCAAAAAATCTGGATTTGGGAATACTACTATATCACTCACGTCAATCTAAAATTTCAGCTTATCGGCGCGGCTCATGGGTCGAGTGGGCTGATTTGCTGGCGGTTGGGCAAAGTTGTTATTTGATAAAATTGCGATCGCCCGGGCATATTGCGGATCACTCTTAGTTCCGATTAAATCTGGATTAGAAGCCAACTGCCGCTCTTGTGCCTCTGTCAAGTCTAGCTTGATATCTGGGGCAATCCCTTTATGGTTAATATCTGTTCCTGCTGGGGTGTAGTAATGGGCTATGGTGACAGCCAAGCCGGAACCATCTGCAAGTTCATGAACTGACTGCACTAAAGCTTTACCAAAGGTTTGACCACCTACAACTACCGCCCGCTTATTATCCTTGAGTGCCCCTGTGAGGATTTCGCTAGCACTAGCTGAATTACCATCCACTAAGACCGCCAAAGGACGATTTGTTAAAGCAGTGCGATTGGCTTTAGTTTCTTCAGTGCCGCCCACACGGTCTACTGTCTTGACAATGCCGCCGTCATTATACCACATCCGAGCAATTTCAATGCTCGCCTGCAACAACCCGCCAGGATTTCCCCGCAAATCTAAGACATAAGAATCAACTTTCTTAGTGTTCAAATCGCGGATGGCTCGTTGCATTTGTTCTGCGGCATGAGCGCTAAATTCCCGCAAACGGATATAGCCAACGCGGCGATTCCCTTCTTGCTTGAGGGTATAACGTACCGTTGGCACTTCAATATTTGCCCTTGTTAACTTCAAATCAAAGGCATTTTGCCCCGCCCGTCCCAGCTTTAGCTTGATGGGAGTACCCGCTTTGCCACGAATTAACTTAGAAGCATCATCCACCTTCATTTTGAGAGTGGGTTTGCCGTCAATTGCCAAAATTTCATCGCCTGCTTTGATCCCAGCTTTCAGTGCTGGAGAATTTTCTATGGCTTCGACAACAGTGAGGCGCTTAGTTTTCTCGTTCACTTCCATGCGAATGCCAATACCAGAGACTTCCCCAGATGTTTGGCTAGTCAGAGCTTCAAACTGTTTGGGATCCATGAATCGAGTGTAAGGATCTCCCAACTTTTGTAAAGCTTCGCGGATGGCAGCATAAGCTTCTTCCCGAGAAGAATAGTCTTTGCTCAACAGGCTTTGCCTAGTTGCTTGCCAATCTTGTTGATTAAATTTGCCATCAACATATTCATGATTCACCAGTTGCCATACTTGGTCAACTATCACTTTCGGGCTGTCTTGTAGGGCTAGAGCGGCCCGGACACCACGAGTCCAAGCGGTGCCAAACAAAGACATAGTAGCAGTAGTGGCGATCGCTCCACCAATCAAGGCTACTTGGAGCGGCGAGTAACTTTTCGCAGATTGGTTCATGTATATTAGCTGGAATAATTGTGTTATTGACAGTTTAGCAATCAGGCTTTCAAGAAATTTTTAAGTTTTTATACCCCAAACTAAGCTCTGCTCTCTTCATCATTTTTATCGTTGAATGATGCCGAAAATACTGCATTATTAACAACCATTTCTCAGTTTTTTAGCTTTCTCCGGAAGGCTATACTGAACATGTGACACTTTGTTCAGCGTCATTTTTGTACTTATTCATTACTTTTATAAGATAGCACTTTGATCACTGAATTGCAGCACTGTTAGATAGCCATTAAATCAGCTTTTCTTACCTAAGTCATGAAACGTAAATTTACCATCAAATCGTTAATTTCTATTAAAATATTTTTTGCTAATCTGTGGCAATCGTTACAAAAACTAACTGGTGGATTGTACTTTGTTTTGGGCACCTGGTTGATTTTTACCACTATAACCTTAGTTTTTGCTTCTTCGCAGCCAGTAGATGCCTTCTTTGTGCTTGGTGGCAGTATTCGTCGAGAAACTTATGTTGCTCAACAAGCAAAACAATACCCGCAAACCCCAATTTTAATTTCTCATGGTTCCCCAGACCCCTGTATATGGTTAATTTTTCAGGCGGAATTAGCAAGGTTAGAAAACGTTTGGTTAGAAAACTGCGCGAATTCTACCTTTGAAAATTTTTATTATGGTATTCCAATTTTGCGACGTTGGGGAGTGCATAAAGTCATGTTGATTACCTCGCCAAGTCATTTACCCAGAGCTAAATGGATGGCACAGATTCTCTTGGGCGCTCATGGTATTTGGGTAGAGACAGAGATTGTTCAGGAGTTGGGTATTCCTGGTAATCAGGAATCTTGGGTCAAAACTGGATTAGATGTAACACGTAGCTTATTTTGGGCGATTGTAAGTCAAATTATTGAACCGCAATGCTCAAATGTAACAAGACTTACCCAAGTAGATATGCAAGCTTGGGAGAATCGAGGTTTTCATTGTGAACACCAAGGGGGGTTGAGAAAATAACAACAGATGAGAGTTCCAAAGTATAGACCCCCATCACATCCAGGTGAAATATTACTTAAAGATTTTCTAGACCCAATGGGAATAACTCAAAGAGAACTTGCAGATGCACTTCACGTTCCTTATCAGCGAATAAATGAGCTTGTAAATAAAAAGCGAGGTATTATACCTAGTACCGCAATAAGGTTTAGGACTTACGCAAAATTGTCTCAAAAACCTGATTTGTCGTAGCGGTAATTCATGAATTACCGCTACTTCATGAATTACCGCTACTTCAGAACTTTTTTGCGTAAGTCATGAGGTTATCAAAATTTTTTGGAAATAGTTCAGACAGAACGGTTTTTTGTTGAATAGCCATTGGAATATTATTGTTTTTTAAGCAAGCGTAAATATATGCAATATTGCCCTTTAAATAAAAATAGCAAATTAAAAAAATCTTTGAAACCTCAAATCTAGAATGATTTATCAAGAATAAGCTAATAAATTTATCGTAATTTTGAAGTTTTTTTACTTTAATTTATAAACTTTAAAATCACATCTTTTGAAAAGTTTATTTATGCCTACACTTTATATTTAAGATTGCCTATGGATATCATTGTTACATTAAATTCTAATTTTATTCCGTAAGAAAATTTGATCCTTTATCTAATTGAAATGGTATCTTTACAGTATCTTATTGAAAGTCAGGAGATTTTTATAGATTCAGTGAAGTTATAATCTCAGTAGTACATTATTTAGATGCTTGAATCACAAAGTATCAAGTTTAGTGCTAGATTTTATACTTGGTTGCCACAAAAAAGTTGGGCAACTTCTCCTGAAATTCATCATGAGTAAAGTAAACGAGTTACTGCATCACTGGCTGTTAAAGTCTGTTTCAGAGAAAGCTTTTGCTTGGCTGGAACAGAAGCAAGCACAAATTGCTAGCGGCGCTGCTGAGAGAGTGTTTTTTACAGCTTTTAGTGCTGTGCCGCGTTATCTAGGTAAACAGGATTTGCAGCTAACATTCCAGGACTTGGAAGCAGCAGAGGGTGTGATTCCCGGTTGGTATCCTGGTCGTTGGAGTGTAGATCAAGCAGGTCGTACACTCTTGCTTTTAGCTTTGCCCCATGATGATGAGGGCTATGTGCGAGTCTCCTTTGGAGAGGGTGCGCCAACGCTTGATAAATTATTCTCCACTGCCGATATGGGGGAGTTAGTTGTCCTTTATCAAAGTTTGCCGTTATTACCACATCCAGAGTTACATCGCCATCGCGCTGCTGAAGGAATTCGCAGCAATATGAGTAATGTATTCCAAGCGATCGCGCTACGTAACCCTTATCCAGCAGATTATTTAGATAATGCTGCTTGGAATCAGATGGTGCTGAAGGCTGTGTTTGTCGGCAGTCCTTTGCATCTAATTTGGGGACTGGATAGGCGTGCTAATCCAGAATTGGCGAGGATGTTGGCAGACTATGCCCATGAACGTTGGGCAGCTAAACGCTCAGTTACGCCAGAACTTTGGCGACCTGTAGGACGGTTTGCGGATAGTGCAATCATCACAGATTTGGAAAAAGTACTGGCTAATGGGGATATACACGAGCAAGAAGCAGCAGCGTTAGCTTGTGCTGAGTCTCCTTTACCCCAAGCGCAAGAATTACTTTCTCGTTACCCAGATTTACAGTCATCCATTCAAAAAGGTAATCTGACTTGGAGCAGTTTTAGCCGCGATGCCTGCGGCGAGCTACGCTAACGCCTGTCAGTCTGCAAATGAAATTATCCATCATTCAGCAACGGCAAGCTATTCCACATTGAAACCGCATACAGTCAGCAGCCAGGATACTTACTGATGCCGGGTTTTTCATTTTAAATTTTGAATTCTGAATTTTGAATTACTTATGATGTTTATCGATCCTCACATTCACATGTGTTCGCGCACTACTTACGATTACTTAGTAATGCGGGAATATGGCATTGTCGCCGTTATTGAACCAGCCTTTTGGTTAGGACAACCTCGAACGAACGTTGGCACATTTAAAGACTACTTCAGCAGTCTTATCGGCTGGGAACGGTTTCGTGCTAGCCAGTTTGGCATTCAGCACTACTGCACAATCGGCCTAAATTCAAAAGAAGCTAATAATGAGGCGCTAGCAGCAGAAGTTATAGAACTGCTACCACTTTATGCCTGTAAAGAAGGAGTTGTTGCCATTGGCGAAATTGGCTACGACGATATGACAGAAGCAGAGGATAAGTACTTTTGTCAACAGTTAGCATTAGCCAAAGAACTCGATATGTTGGTGCTAATTCATACCCCTCATCGTAATAAGAAGGCGGGTACTAGTCTGAGTATGGATCGGTGCATTGAATATGGCTTAGATCCCTCACAAGTAGTTATTGATCACAACAACGAGGAAACTGTTGAGGAAGTATTAGGACGGGGTTTTTGGGCAGCTTTCACAATTTACCCACAAACGAAGATGGGTAACGCCAGGATGGTTGAAGTTGTCCGAAAATATGGATGCGATCGCATCATTGTTGATAGTAGTGCTGATTGGGGTATTAGCGATCCGTTAGCAGTTCCGAAAACGGCTCAGTTGATGTTAGATAGAGGTATTCCTGAAGAACATGTGCGAGCAGTTTGTTACGAAAACGCCCTAGCTGCTTACAGTCAAACTGGGCAGATGAAAGCATCAGACTGGCTCAATCCTCAATCTATTGATCAACGTCAAATGTTCAATGGAAATTCTGTGTTACGGGGACAGGAGCCAGGAATCAAGTCAGTTTCAGATTATGTGTTGATTGAGTGAGTAAAAAATTGGGAGTGGGGATGAGGAATTGCATAAATATCTGATTCATCTGTAATATGCGGTTTATTTTGAGAAATTATTAGGTACGGAGGCAGATAAGTGAATGTTGCAAGCTTAAATTTTCAAAGCTGGCGGGGTTATCTGGAATTGATGCGTCCTGCTAATATTGTTACTGCTTGGGCGGATATTCTTGTTGGTTTTGCTGCTTCTGGCTCTGGGATTATTTTTGCTCAATTAATCAATGGAGAAGCAAGTTTTAGCATACTAATTCCATTAGCTTGGTTGTTATTAGCTACAACTGGCTTATACGGCGGCGGTATAGTTTTTAATGATGTTTTTGATGCTGAATTAGATGCAAAAGAGCGACCAAATAGAGCAATTCCCAGTGGTCGCGTATCTCGTCAAAATGCTACTTTATTGGGGAGTATACTGTTTGCGATCGGGATTATAGCTGCTTTTCAAGTATCGTTGTTGAGTGGTGCGATCGCTATATTTATCACTCTTTCATGCTTACTGTATAACTCACTCGCCAAACATCATCCTTTTTTTGGCCCTTTAAATATGGGTTTGTGTCGTGGCAGTAACTTATTATTAGGCGTAAGTGCTGTACCACCAATAGTATGGGAACGTTGGTATTTAGCGCTGATTCCTGTTATTTACATTGCTGCTATCACCGCAATTAGTCAGGGTGAAGTTCACGGAGGTAAGAAGATTACGGGAGTACTCGCATTACTGCTGATTGCAATAGTTTTGACGGCAGTTTTAGCTTTAGGATTATTAGACGAGTATAGAGCGATCGCAGCACTACCATTTGCTGTTTTATTAGCTATCAGAGTCTTGCCTAATTTTATCAAAGCTGCGCGTGAACCGGTCGCCGAAAATATCCGAAATGCCGTGAAAATAGGTGTATTATCTCTAATAGTTTTAGATGCAACTATTGCGTCTGGTTTTGCTGGTTTGTATTACGGTTTATTCATTCTAATTTTGCTACCATTCTCGATGAAGCTAGCAAAAGTATTTGCCGTTACTTAAATTTGAATGTATACACCCACTAATACCATAAATCGTTTGTAAGGGCACACCATTGCTCATTGGTGTCAACTTAAAGCAAAAGCTAGGATTGGCAAGCTTTCTAGGCTTGACCCTCACCCCCAACCCCTCTCCCAAAATTGGTAGAGGGGAGCAAATTCTCCAGTTCCCCTTCTCCCAAGT
>Ga0105044_10007002_pt1 | contig 15518 bp, 10 predicted proteins | sample MAT01_FD_78092 | JGI IMG/M metagenome (GOLD analysis project Ga0105044, IMG submission 78092) | Freshwater microbial communities from Lake Fryxell liftoff mats and glacier meltwater in Antarctica - MAT-01 | ecosystem: Environmental > Aquatic > Freshwater > Ice > Liftoff microbial mat | place... | reverse complement strand
TTGTAAAAACGAACTTCATCTATCGCACCCCGGTGGAAGGAATTGTTGGCCACATTTACCACATTTCCACCGATTCGGGTTGGGGTGGCATTGTTTGTTAGCGAGTGGTTTCCGCTGATAGTACTTGCCAGCGCTCCGTTTACGTAAACCTGCAACCCAGCCGCACTTCCATTTAATAAAACATGTACCCATTGATTAGTGGTTACAGTTAAGTTTACTGGTGTGGAACCAGAAGTAGGATGGAATATTACTATTCTGTTAGGTGCTGTGTAAAATCCCACTTCGAGCAGATTGTCCTGACCTACCAAACTTAAATTGTTCGTGATAGAGCTAACATTAAACCAGAACGACATGCTGTAGGCGCTGAGGTTATTCAACACCGAAGTTGAAAATTCAAGCTGTCCGGGTTCAATTCCACCGTAAAAGAATAGTGCCGAATTGGGAATGCCTGTCTGGTTGGCGACAGGGTAAGCACCTAAAGTTCCTACGGTTGCGTTATTACCGTTTCCACTGGCGTCGCTGCCGTTTCCATTTAAAGGAAGATGAGCGACTAGCCCCATATTCAGGTTAACCTGTGCGCCCAATAATGTGGTAAAAAGCGATAATATAATAGCAAGACAACTACTTCTCATAATCATTTAATTTGCCCGCAATATCGGAGATATGATTGTCTTGTGGAGGATATTTATCTCTATTTTATCTCTACAGAGAACTTCGAAAAGCTATCATCGTTAAACTTCAAAAATATAAGTCTCGGGAAGCAAACTGCAAAACATCAAACTGTCTAAAAATTAAAAAACTTATTAATATTTAATTGACTGAATGTTAATAAGTTGTGTAATTATTCTGTTTTAATTACTTGATTGTCAGTATTTTTAAGTATTAATAACAATTGACACTGCAACTTATACAAGGAGTTAACCGCGATTAGGTAAGTTTTTTCGCCCAAAGCTTAGACAAATCCATTGATCAAGTCAAAGAAGTCTGATTTATTGATTTGTTTATCGAGAGTATTGCCCATTCTAAATTTGATTTTATTACAAAAACGAGCATTGAAGGCCGTCCTTCCTATGAATTAACAACATGGTAGCCAAACCAGAGGTAGCTATTTACCTCTCTATTTAAAGCAGCTTAAATTGCGTTTAATGAATCATTATTGTGTTACTTTTGGATGCCAAATATCAGTTTTTAGACGGACTGAAGCTAGCGACAATTAAACGCGAAAGACAAGAAAAGTAATGCAAGTAATAAGTTTTAATAATAAAAGAAAGAAATTATGAAAATCAAATTCAGTAAGCGACAAGTTGAAATAGTTTGTACTTACATAGCATACGTTCTATTATTGCTTTCGTTGGCCCTGTGGATTTTTTATCAGGCAGATAGAACATTCGATTGGGACATATTGCCAAGTGGCGCTCAGCAAATAATTGAAGAATTTATTATTCCATCCATAGGAGGCATAGTATTGATAACCTTCGTTATAAGTATATTACTAAATATCAGTTTAGCTTCTGTAAGTATTGAGAAAATTGCACAAGGGAAATCGATTGATAAAGAGAAATCGATTGAAAAAGAAAAAACAGATTTTACTATTACTAAGGGAATGATTAAGGGCTTTTTATATTTAGTCTTAGGAATTTTAATAAGCTTAGGAGGGTTCAAATTATGGGACTATTTGCAATCTAAAAACAGAATAAATGGATTCATTAAGGAGTACGCAAATACTGATAATTTGAAAATAATTGAAAGTTTACTTACTAAGTTAAACTACCAAGATAGTTTACAATATGAAATTGAAATTAATAACAACTATACCACTTTAAGAACAAAAAACGATTCCATACTAGGCCTATCAAATATTGGTATTCATAATAAATTACAAGTTGAATTTCAAAGGATAAATAATACCTTCATAAAAAAAAACGATAAAAGAGTTTACTTAAATGACAAAATTCTAATCAACTTTAATAAATCATGGGTTGGAATAAATAATAACAGTTCATATTTAGAGTTATATGACAATATTGAAATTGTGAATTTGAATTTGACGGATTTTATTGAAAGAATTTTCACAAAAATGGACGATATTGAAATCACAGAAAATGATGGATATAAGGTTTACAGCAGAATCCATAACAGTAGAAGTTATGAATTTGTGATATTGAGTAAGAGTGAGCCGACAGCAATATTCTATTTTGAATCTCATGGGTATGAAAGCAAATAAAATTGAAAGTTTAAGTGTTTAGGTTTCCCAATTAAAAAATCACAATTACCTTTTTTAAATGGATTGCAAGGGGAAAAATTGGGAAGAGTTAATTCAATAACAGTTTTAAAGTAGTTATTTAATTTCAGATCTTTAAACTGTGGTAAAACATAGAAAACATGCAAATTTTTAAGGGTTAAAACATCATAAACTTTGTTAAACTCTTAATGTTTTACTTTAATAGGTGAAAATAAATGAAAGAGAAAAGTCTTTAAAGCATTAATTTTATTGACTTTTCTCTTTCTTTTAACAATCACTTGCGGATTTAAGGTATAAGAAGATTATGCCCTGCTAGAGATTAGGATGGGTGCTTGGATAGTTTTTGTATGAAGATTTTACCACTACGGGAATTATATTCATTCCATTTTCACTTATGCACTGCTGCCGCGCCAGGGGGCGAAGCAAGCTACCGTGTAGCGCGAAGCACCCGCCCGGGCGCCCAAAAAATCAGAAAAATGATTTGAAAAATTTAGGGAGCAAGCAATGTCGTGGGGCACATTTTGTTATTGATTATTGATACCAGCACAAACAACAAAACAATTGGCGCCAATGCGGCCAACTTTAAAAAAACAAATAATGGAATGCACAATCCAATGAAAATGTACCGCAGTTCATTTCCTTTCCAGTTTAATTGTTTCATTTTAAAGGAGAACATAGGTATTTCGGCAATTAGTAAATAACAACTGAGCGCTACTAGGAATAAATACGTTCCGATTTCATAAGACGTACCGACTAAAAAACCAGCGGACTGCGACCACATCATGCCGCACCAAAACAGTGCATTTGCTGGTGTAGGTAAGCCAATAAAAGATTCGGTTTGTCGTGTGTCGTGGTTAAATTTGGCTAAACGAAATGCAGAAAATGCTGGAATTAGCAAGGCAATTGCAGCAGGAAACAAGATGCCAGCGCAAAGCATTACTTCTTTATCGCTTGCACAAGTTACTTCAGGTCTGGCCATTAACCAGTAAGCCATAAAACCGGGTAACACACCAAAACTAACTACATCTGCCAAAGAATCTAAATCTTTACCAATGGGAGAACTTATTTTTAAGGCTCTTGCTGCCATGCCATCAAAAAAATCTAAGAAAGCAGCAACCAAAACAAAAACTGGAGCTAGTAAAGGATTGCCTGCAAACAACTGCTGAATTCCCAAACAGCCGCAAATTAAATTGCCCAGCGTTATAAAATTAGGAATGTTACGCCTTAGCATCGGGAGCAATGTTAGGTGCATAATCTCGCGTTGGTTGATATTCTTTCTTCATTTTTACAAAAGACTTCTCTATAAACTCGTAAGAAAATACAGCCAAGACTATGGTTATTAAAAATCCTAAAATTGGTTCGACAAGTAGAACTAATAGCAACGATTCCTCGTCTTTTATGAAACTTACTAGTTTAAATCCATAGTAAGCTCCAAAAGGAATCATGGCATAAATTCCAAAAATGTATTTTTCTAAAGCGTTTAAGAATTTAATCTTTGCTAACTTGAATATAGAGTTAGAACAAAAATTCTGCTCAAATAAAAAGAAGCCGGTGTAAATAGAAATGATGATTTTATCTACTACGAATAACAAAATTGCTGGAACCTCTTTACTAAAATCGTACGTTAAACGATTTCTAAAAACCATGTAAGCGAAAAAACTTAGATATAGAAAGCCAATGGTTCGTTTTGATACTTTTTTCAAAAACCCATATGTTTTGTATTTAAAGAAACTAAAATATGCAATGTAACTGCCTATCATAAAATCAAACAAAACATTTATGGTGTTAAACATAAAAGGAGAATACTCGGCTGTTCCTACTTTATTTGTAATTACTGGATAAGCATCGAAATAATAGGCAGAAGCAAGGAAGCCAATTCCAATTAAAATAAATAGAATTCCTTCGTTGCGTCTAAAAAGCCGCATTAATATTGGCCAGACCAAAAGAATTTGCAGCAAAGCAGCTACAGACCACATATTCCCTAAAATACCGTTAGAAGGATTCCATGTTTCGGTGTACCCAAAATTAAACGTAAAAGTTAAGTAACGAAAAATGGATATTTCCTGCGCTGAATTCTGATTTGAGCTGAAACCAATATATTGTGCAATGTAATTTCCTATTAAAAAAAGTACAAAATAGAGGGGCAATAAGGTAAGAAACCGCCGCATATAAAACCGCAAAGTATTCATACTCTTGTAGATAAATCTTTCTTCGAAAATACTCCAAGTGTTCAAAAACCCTGTTAGTATAAACAAAAAACTGTAAGCAGCAGTGTTGAGATTGGTACTAACTTGCCTCACGTCAAGAAACAAAGTAGAAACCTTAATTTGTTGATTATTAGTTATGAAACAATGCGCAAAAAATATAGCAAATATCGTGAGCAAACGCATCGCGCTTACGTTATCAAAATGCGTTTTCTTTATAAGTCTCTTCATTCAAAAAATAAGCAATCAGCGCAAAATAGCAGCTAATTCTTCTGCAAAGAAAAAAAACTTTCGTTGTCTACAAAATAAATCAACCTTCAATACGCTTTATGTGTTCTCTTATTTACACATATTTTCACATGCAACTCTTTCACAAACAATTATATCGAAATAAAAAAAATATTTTACAAATGGTTAAAATTCGACACTTAATTATTTTTCTATTCACGCTCCTTTCTTTCCAACTTTCTGCACAAACCGCTCGGAAGTATAGCAATGAGTTTTTAGCAATAGGCGTTGGAGCGCGTGCTTTGGGAATGTCTGGTGCATTTATTACTGCCGCATCAGACGTTACATCTGGTTATTGGAATCCTGCGGGACTTACCGGAATTAAATCCAAGTTTCAAGGAGCTTTAATGCATGCCGAATATTTTGCTGGTATTGCAAAATACGATTACGGAGCATTGGCTACACGTATCGATAAGAAAAGTGTAATTGGATTTTCTGTAATTCGTTTTGGAGTGGATGATATTCCAGACACATCAGAATTAATCGATGCCAATGGAGTAATTAATTACGATAGAATTTTAACCTTCTCTGCAGCAGATTATGCATTCATGCTCTCTTACGCTAGAGAACTTAGAGAAGGCCTTAGTGTAGGTGGAACTGCAAAAGTAGTTCACCGTAAAGTAGGAGAATTTGCAAAATCTTGGGGTTTTGGAATTGATGCAGGTATTCAATATTCTAAAAAATCATGGAAGTTTGCTGTTATGGCGCGTGATGTTTCTTCTACTTTCAACGCATGGAGCTTTAACTTAACAGATGCACAACGCGCAACATTTGCAGCTACTAATAACACAATTCCAGAAAATTCGCTTGAAATAACTTTACCTACATTAACATTAGGTGCAGCCAAAAAATTCGAATTCGGGAAAAAATTCACACTCCTTACAGAATTAAACCTTCAAACAACATTTGATGGTATGCGTAATACAATCATCCGTGATAAAACCTTTTCTTCGAGTCCTGTTTTTGGATTTGAAACTGGTTTTAAAAACATTATTTTCTTAAGAGGTGGTGTTGGAAATTTCCAATCTATTGTAAACGATGCTGGGGATGGCCGTCAAATGACTTTTCAACCCAATCTGGGACTTGGACTAAAAATTAAAGGTGTAATGATTGATTATGCCCTAACTGATATTGGAGACCAGAGTACGGCGCTATTTTCAAATGTTTTTTCTCTTCGATTCGATATTAATGCTGCAAAACCTACTTCTTCTTCTACTCCAGATTCCAAGTAAACTGCTTATGACAAAAAGATTACTATTTTTATTTATTTCCATTTGTATCTTCACTTCATTTTCAAAAGCTCAAACTTTTGGAAACGAATGGATATCCTACGACCAACAATATCACCGCATAAAAGTATGGAACGATGGTGTATGCCGTATTTCATGGTCAACACTTTCGGCTGCAGTACCAGCACTTACGACTGTTGACCCAAGAAATGTTCAACTTTTTGGTAGGGGAGAGGAACTTGCCATTCACTTAGAAGGTGAAAATGATGGACAATGGAACGACGGAGATTTTATTGAATTTTATGGAAGAAAAAATGATGGTTGGTTTGATAGACAGTTCTATGCAAGCAATAATGCGCAAAGCAATCCTTACTATTCATTATTTACCGACACTGCGGTATACTTTTTAACTTGGAATAATTCATTGTCTAACAGAAGAATGACAGTAGAAACAGACCAAGATTTTACAACTTACACAGCAGCTCCTTACTTTATTCGTCAAGTAGTAAATGAAGTAAATTCTAATTATTACTTTGGAAAAACAGATGCTAATAATTCTACTGAACCAGAATATACTTCAGGTGAAGGATGGTCTGGGCCGGTTTTTACAGCACCAGTACTGAACCAAATTTCAAATATTCCTTCCACTAATTTTGTAGGAACAGGACCTGCAGCAGAATTAAAAGTAGTTTACAAATCTATTTCTAATTCAGCATGGTTCAACGACCACCGTTACCAAGTTCAGTTGGGGAATGCAGCAATTCTAGATTCCACTTTTGAAGGACATGGCAGCAGAATATTTAACGCAACTATTGCTGCATCTTCACTTGGTACTTCCACTACTTCTCTTAAATTTTCTTATTTAGCAATAAATAACTCCCTAAACCAACTCGTTACATCTAATAGTGTTTACAGCAATTACACTTTCAGGTATCCACATAATTATAACCTCGAAAATCAGGGAACTTATAAAATGTTCATTCCTGACAATGGTGCATCAACAAAGTACTTACTCAATATTTCTAACTTCAACGCAGCGGCAAGTAATGTTTGGTTTTATGATATTGCGAATGGAAAAAGAATTCAAGCTGTAAATCAAGCAGGAATTTTTAAAGTTATTGTTCCAAATGGGAATGGAGCGTTAAAAGAATGTGTAATTGCGAATGAAACGCAAATAAATTCCATTACTGCTGCTAACATCCAACCAATAAATTATGTAACGGGCCAACCAGGAAAGTTCACTCCCGTGCGCGATTTGAATAATATTAAATTTTTAATTGTAAGTCATCGTTCACTTACAGCAGAAGCAGAGGCATATAGAAATTACAGAAGTGGAAAATTTAGCACAGGTATTTTTTACACCGACGAATTATATGACCAATTTGCTCACGGTATTGCTCAGCATCCAATGGCTGTGCGTAATTTAGCTTATACGGCATTATCTTATTGGACAGAAAAACCAGAATATTTATTGCTCCTTGGTAAATCTATTTCAGCACATTTTAATAGACAAGATACCGAACATTGGAACCAAAACTTGGTACCTACGTTTGGTTTTCCTTCATCTGACGTAATGTTAACTGCGGGTTTAAACAATACTTTTCCGCAAGAACCAGCTTTAGCTACGGGTAGAATTGCAGCAAAAAATGGAGCAGATGTAAATGCATACCTCAACAAATTGCAAGAATACGAAACGGCTCCACCTGCAATGTGGATGAAACAAGTGCTTCATTTTGGTGGAGGACAAAGTCAAGGAGAACAACAAACGTATCTTAATTACCTTAACACCTACAAACAAACTATTGACAGTACTAGCTTTGGAGGTTCAGTTTATACTTATCAAAAGACAACATCAACACCAATTGAACAAACACAAAGCGCGCTCATTGCAGATTACATAAACAATGGTGTTTCATTAATGACTTTCTTCGGACATGCTACAGGAAGCGGTTTCGATGTAAGTATCGATAATCCTTCGGCGTATACCAACCAAGGAAAATATCCATTTCTTATTGGTAATTCTTGTTATGCAGGTGATATTCACCAGCCTCCAGGATTTGGTTTTAGTCAGAGCGAGGAATTTACCCTAATTCCAAACCGAGGCACCATTGGTTTTATTGCTTCTGTTTCTCTCGGAATTCCTAATCAATTGCACACTTATACCGATTCTTTGTACAAATTTTTTGGTCGCAAATATTACGGTGAACCGATGGGAATGAATATGAAAAGGGTAGCACGTGCCATTTATCAGAACGACCCTTTGCGCCGGGCTGTAATTACAGAAACAACTTTACACGGAGACCCCGGTGTTGCCATTAACAGTCAACCAAGTCCTGATTATAGCATTACACAACAAAGTGTTTATTACAATCCAGTGGATGTTACAACTGAAGTAGATTCATTTTCTATGAATATTGTAATAGAAAACATCGGCATGGCGGTTAACACTCCAGTGATTGTTGAGGTTACGAGAACCTTTCCCGGAACCGGACTCACCACAGTATATTCAAGAGCTATTCAAGGATTATTTTACAGAGATACTTTAACTATAAAAATGCCGGTTTCTGATATCATTAAAGGAGGTGTTGGCATCAATTCTTTTGTAGTAAAGGTCGATCCGTTGAATTCTATTGCAGAACTTAATGAAAATAACAATATTTTAACCACTACTTTATTGATTCGTTCTGCTGAGGTATTGCCTGTTTGGCCTTATGAATTTGCACTCGTGCCAACAAATACGATAACATTAAAAGCATCAACAGGAGATCCTTTTGCTCCTTCGAGAAATTATATTTTCGAACTCGATACCACCGATTTATTCAATAGTCCATTTAAAGTAACAACTTCTATCACTCAAGCTGGAGGCGTTTTAAATTGGGCGCCACCAATAACACTTCAAGATAGTGGTGTTTACTTTTGGAGAGTTTCTCCCGATAGCATTGCAGGTGGAAGTTACAGATGGAAAGAAAGTTCATTTCAGCACATTCAAGGCAAGCGAGGCTGGTCTCAAGATCATTTTTTTCAATACAAAAAGAATCGCTTCAATCAGCTAATTTATGATAGAGCATTGCGTAAATTCGATTTCGTACCAACAGCCAAAGAACTTACTTGCTACGCTTATGGTTTCCCTTGGGCAGTGGACGAATTATGGGGAACTTCTTATAAAATAGATGCAGAAGTTTGGGCAGACGCTGGTTGTAGCCTCGATCCTGCAGTTTATATTGCTGTAATTGATTCTGTAACTTTGTTACCTTGGCTTTCTCCTCAAAACTGCTGGGACCAAGGCAATCAATTTGGTCAGTTTAATAGTAATTGTGCTTGTAAAAGCGGAAATAGAATGGCAAACTTTGTATTTCGTTCTGCTGGTTTCCCTGCCGAACTTGCTTCCATGCGAGACATGCTTAACAACGTGCCAAATGGAAATTACATTTTAGCCTATACTTGGATTTATGGAAACTACCAAAATTGGGATCCAAGTGTTATCCAAGCTTTTCAAGCTTTGGGTGCCGATAGCATTCAAACATTACCCAATGAAGCACCTTATGTGTTCTTTGTGAAAAAAGGTCACCCAGAAACCAAAGTGGAACTTATTGCAGATTCAGCAAATGCAAACCTAGTGCTTTCTGCACCAATGTTTAATAGCTGGGTAAGTGGCGACATGACGTCGACCTTGATTGGGCCAGGTTCTGGATGGGATACCTTGAGTTATAAGGTAAAAGGTATTGATAATGTGAATGATAGCATTCGTGTTCAGGTAATTGGTGTGCGTGCAAATGGGGTAGAAGATGTAATTGTAGATGCTTTATCACCTGTTGTAGGAGAAGTAGATTTGAACCCAATAATCGGTACAACACAATATACTTATTTAAAGTTAAATGCATTTACCCGCGATGACTCTTTGCGTTCACCTGTGCAACTAGACCGTTGGCAAGTTACGTATGATCCAGTTCCTGAATGTGCTTTAAATCCGCTTGCTGGTTTGTATTTCTTTAAAGATACACTACAGCAAGGTGAAGACTTGAAAGTAGCAATTGCCATTCAAAATGTGAGCGAGTTGCCTATGGATAGCATGTTGGTAGCTTATTGGATTCAAGATGCGCAACGCAATATTTTTCCAATAACGTATTCAAGACAGAAGCCTCTGGCTGCAGGAGAAATTTTATTTGATACTATTTCAGTTTCAACCTTGCCTTATTTGGGTTTAAATTCGATTTGGGTAGAAGCCAATCCAAATTTCGATCAGCCTGAGCAGTATCGTTTTAATAACTTGGGTAGCCTGTCTTTTTATATTGGTAGCGATAAAGTCAATCCTTTGTTGGACGTTACTTTCGACAATGTTCACATTTTGAATGGAGACATTATTTCTCCCAAACCTGAAATTGTGATTCAATTATCAGACGAAAATCCATATTTGGCGTTGGATGACACCTCGTCTTTTCAACTTTATTTAAGATTACCGGGTGCAGCAAATGCTACTCAAATTTATTTCAATGGAAATTCTGTTCTTAACTTTATTCCGGGTTCAACATCTGCTAATAAAGCAAAAATCGAATATAGACCTACATTTACAATTGATGGGAAATATGATTTTATTGTAAAAGCCAAAGACCGTTCGAACAATAAAAGTGGGGCAATTGAATATAAAATATCGTTTGAAGTTGTAACGAAATCAACCATCACCAATATTTTAAATTATCCCAATCCGTTTAGCACGCGTACTCATTTTGTATTTACCTTAACAGGTTCTGTGATTCCAGATGAATTCCGTATTCAGATTATGACCATTACCGGTAAAGTAGTAAAAGACATCCGTAGAGACGAATTAGGTCCAATTAGAATTGGTAGAAATGTTACAGAGTATTATTGGGACGGAACCGATGAATTTGGCGATGCGCTTGGAAACGGAATTTACTTGTACCGTGTAATGACTTCCATTGATAAACAAGCAATTGAACGCAGAGAAACTTCTGCTGACACCTATTTTGAAAGAGGTTTTGGTAAAATGTATTTGATGAGGTAAAAAAAATAGGGCTGAATAATATTTAATTACTCAACCCTATTAAATCAAAAATCAAAAATTTAGGGTAATCGTAAAGCGGTAGTCTATTATTATAGTTTGTAAAGTTAGTTCTATTATGAAGCTATAACTTCAATGGTAATAATTACATAATCAGAAAGAATCATACTCGATTCGCCTATTCCAAAATCTAAGCGATTGATAGTGAAAGTAGTTTTTATTGTTGCTTTGCCATCTTTCTCTATAAATGTAAAAGGTACAGCAATATCTTTTGTTTTGTTTTTCATGGTTAATTTAAAATAACCGTTCCAACCTCCTTCTTTCCGTTTGCCAAAAAGTGTTGCCGACATAGATATTTTGGGGAAGGTCACCACGTCAAAATAAGTTTCTTTCTTTAAATGCCCATCTCTTGAACCGTTGCTAGTATTAATTGATTTTGCATCTATACTGGCTTCCATCACATTGCCAATGAGCTTGCTGTTATCAAAAATAATTTTCGCCGTTAAGCCAGTAAGATAGCCATCTACATAAAATCCTGCATTTTTAATTTTAAATTTAATGGTAGATGTCTCTACTTTCCATTCCTTATTTTGAGCACTCATTAATAGGCTTGTTCCTATAAATGTTAAAAGCAATATTTTTTTCATTAATTAAAAGGATTATAGGTTATACCAATCATTCCCATGAGACTTTTATTTCTCCAGCGGTCATTTTCTAAACGTAATTTTGTTGTAGTGGTATACTCTGTAAAATAAAATGAAACTCCCGCTTTAATGGCCCATTTCTTATTAAACCAATATCTTGCGTACAATTCAGAATTTAAGGAACCAATGTCATTATCACTAGTCAACAAAGCATTAAGTCCTGTTGGTTTTGCTGGTTGCAGAGACCCGTTTAGAATCGATTGATTATCAAGATAGGTTCCTGTAACTCCCTTTCCGAATGAAAAGCCAATTGCATCAATATTAAAACCAACATCAAGTTTATTTTTAAATGTGTACTGCAGGTTAATACTCGCATTGAAAGAATTTACTTGGCTGCTAGAAACAAATAAGGTATCTACATTTTCGTTGAATATTTCAGAAAACAACACCTGAGGTCCTCTTTGTTTGGAAGTTAATATTGCTGGAGCTGTGGCATAATCTAAGTTGGTTCCGAATTGAGAATTAAATCTTGCTCCGTATCCAATTTTAAATTTTTGTTTTTTACCGGTTGGAACAAAATGCACCCAAGAAATAGCTCCAACAAATTGATTTGAATTTGCAGCAACCGACAAATCGAAATTATTATTGTACTTAAAACCCTTTTTAAGTTCGGTGTTTTCTTGCGCTTTGAGAAGTCCATTTCCTATGCAAATTATTGCAAAGAATGAAAGAATTGTTTTTTTCATAAATCAATGAAGTCTAGATGTGTAAAGATTAATTTTTTTAGTATTTTTTTATAAAAACCTCACCTTGTTAAGGTGTTTTTATTTAGGTATTATGCGAAATTAATTCTTTCACAGGAATGAATTTGTCTTCTGTAAGACAATGTGCTATTAAAACGACTTTCCATGCGTAAGCGATATAAGTTTATTCAGAACATTCGGAAAGGCATTCAAAAATTTTAAACTCATTAAAGTAAGGAAATTTTTACCCAGCAATTCTTGCAAATAAAAGCCAGTTTTAATTCGTGTAGAAAAATTGGCATTCCATTGTTTATTATATTTATCGATTAACTCTTGTTTACTTATTTTATGCTCTAGAAATTTTGCAACATATTCCGATAAAAAGTGGGAAGTTCTCAATGCGATGCTCATTCCATTGCCACATAAAGGAGCAATTGCGCCGGCAGCATCGCCCAACATAATTAGGTTATTTGTATATGTTTTCTTTTTATTAAAACCTATTTGACTAATAGCAAGTGGTTTATCAAATAGAAAGGTAGATTCAGTAAAGATTTTTTTTAGGTATGGATTTTTCATTAACACATTTTTTTCCATCTCATAAATACTATTACTGTTGTCTTTTAAATTTTTTACTGTTGTTAAATAGCACAAACAATACGTGTCATTATCAATTTTTGAAATTCCACAATACCCATCTTTAAAATTATGCAGTTCAATTAAATCGTTGGGAAATGTTGTTTTAATATGATATTTCACACCAAGATATGCTCCTTTTTTCGCAGAATTTTCACCTGAAATAAATGAAGGACTAATTTTCCCAAAACTTCCGAAAGCCAATTTACTTTTGAGCTTTAGTGAGTTGGTAGTGATAGTATAGATATCATTTTCGAGTGTTACATTTTTGGCGGTTGTGTTTTCTAAAAGCAAAACTCCTACTTGTTTTGCACGCGTTGCTAATTTTTCATCTAAGTTAAATCTGCTTATTCCGAATCCTCCTAAATCTAATAGGGCACTTACTTTAAATCCATTTTCGGAGGTAATACTTAAATTTTTAATAATTGGTAAATTCATCTGTTCTAATGGAATTCCCAATCGTGTTAAGAAATCCCAACTTTCTAAGGAAATATATTCCCCACACACTTTATGAAACGGATAGCTATTTTTTTCAATTAATACAACATCAAAACCCTTCTGAGCCAACTGTATAGATAGGCACAAACCAGCCAGACCGCCACCAATTATTGCACAATCGTAAACTTTATCTTCGTTCATTAGGATAAATAATTAATTCATACCGAAAAGCCCATTTATATGTCAATGAATAATTTTTATTGCCTGATTTTTCCAAAATAGAAAGCCAATCTTTTCGCACAAATCCTCTTAGCACTGACAATGGAGCATCATTTTTAACTAAGTAAGAATTAGAAAATAAGGAGGTTAACAACTTAATACTGTAATAAGCTATTTTATTTCTTTGTAAATCATTTATTATTAAGATGGAATTATTTAATTGTGCAAAATGAATTAAATTGATAATTTCTTTTTCTGATAAATGATGACAAAATAAGCTGGCATGAATTATATCTAAATCTTTTAAATGCTTGTTTATGTTGAGATAGTCATCACAAATAAATTGAATTTCTTTTATTGGAGAATTTAAAATAGAATAATTAATACAGCTTTGTTTTAAATCTAATCCATATAAATAAAGGTTGTGGTTTTGTTTATTTCCCCATTTATATATTTCTTTTAAAGTATCTCCACCACCTGAGCCAATATCTAGAATACTATAGGTTTTACCTTTTTTCAAAATACGCTGTAGTGCATTTTTAGAGATTTGATAACCCCCCAAATATTTATTAATTATATGTAATTCTTTTAGGTTAACAAATAAATCTTTTTCGGGAATATTTTCCGCATCTAACAATTCTTTTTTATCACTTCTTTGCTTAATCATACTTTAGCTGCATCGTCTCTATACTAAGTCCGGGACCAAATGCAGCACAAAATATACTTTCATTTTCAATTGTTTGAATACTCGAATCAAGTATATTTTTAAGTACAAACAGTATTGTTGCTGACGACATGTTTCCATAATTCTTCAAGGTATCGTAAGATTCAATTAATTGCTGCTTTTGAATGTTCATTTTAGTGCTAAAGTCATCCAGAATTTTTCTTCCTCCAGGATGAATTGCCCATTTTTTAATTAAGCTAAAATCTAATTTCAATCCGTCTAATAGCTCTTTCATGTTGATATTTACTAACTCTGAAACGTAAGAGGTGAGGTTCATAATAAATCCTGTTTCTGAAAGTTGCCATGCCATATCATTTTCACCTTCATGAATAACTAGGGAATGAAAGGATTCCATTTTTATTCCCTTATAGTAAGGTGTTTCCGGCATTTCTGATTGCACTAAAACCGCTGCAGAGCCGTCAGCAAATAATGCAGTTGATAGTAAATAATCGTCGTTGAAATTATTTTGAAAATGGATGGTACACAATTCTGTGCATACCACAAGAACTTTAGAATTGGGTATACTGTCGCAAATTGCTGATGCTGCTCGAAGTGCTAAAATTGCTGCATTACATCCCATGAAATTGAAACTGCTTCTTTGGGTTTCTCTTTTTAATTGTAATGCCTTAATTAACTCAATTTCAAGGCCGGGTGCGTACATTCCGGTGCAAGAAACAGTAATGATATGTGTTATTTCATCTTTTTTCTTATCAAAATCCGTTATTTTCAATACCGCTTCAAGAGATAATTTAAGGGCATTTTCCCTGAATAATTGCATGCGTGAGCTAAGCGAAGGTGAGGGTTCTAGGTTCTTCGACTTAGGAAAGAATTGATATTCATCTTGCTCTAAACTAAAATCAGGAATTACCGAGTGCCTTTTTTCAATACCAGATTTTAAACCAACAACATTTATTTTCCTTTTAACCGTTTCGTCGTTGGTTGCTCTTTGGTAGAATTTGGTAACTTGTTCTTGTCTATGAATATAGTGAGGAACAGCGGTTTCTATAGCGGCAATATAGCTCATAATTTGCTAGTAATTAAGAGAATCATAAAACTACTGTTCATGCAAATTGCAGAAATGTAATTCATCCGCATTGTGTTCTTAAAATTCGCTTCTTGGTAATTTCCACTTACCTT
>Ga0105044_10007000_pt1 | contig 15519 bp, 15 predicted proteins | sample MAT01_FD_78092 | JGI IMG/M metagenome (GOLD analysis project Ga0105044, IMG submission 78092) | Freshwater microbial communities from Lake Fryxell liftoff mats and glacier meltwater in Antarctica - MAT-01 | ecosystem: Environmental > Aquatic > Freshwater > Ice > Liftoff microbial mat | place... | reverse complement strand
TTGAGGTCATCATCCTGATGGTGATTTTGCGCCGCCGCTGGCACGGTATCGACGAAAACACGATGGCGCGCACCGTCGTCAAAACCACCCTCGCCAGTCTGGTGATGGCGCTGGCGATTCTGGCCGTCAACACGGTTTGGGGCGCGCTCGGATTAAATGACGGCGGCAAGCTCGATACACTGATCCAATTAGGGGTTGAAGTGGGTATCGGTGGTGTAGTGTTCCTAGCGGCGGCTTATGCGCTAAAATTAGAGGAACTCAAAACGTTGGTCAGCCTAATTTTGCGCCGCCGACCCGGCCCGGTCATCACTGAATAGGACGCCACCCCTATGGCTTTTGAAACCTATACCCTCAATCTCGGCCTTGCCCAGACCAATTGCTATTTGCTAGGCGACTCCGAAACCGGCGATTGCATCATGATTGACCCGGTGGACGAGCCGGAAACTCTGCTGAAGGCCATTCAAGACCACGGTTGGACGCTCAAATTGGTCTTGGCGACTCACGGGCATTTCGACCACATCCTCGCCAGCAAAGGCGTCATAGAGGCCACCGGCGTGCCGTTTTATATCCACCATGCCGATTTACCGTTTGTCGAGCGTTTATCTGAGACCGGCCTGCGCTTTGTCGGTCATCGCTGGCCGGACGCTGCCAAGCCGACCCGCTTGTTGACCGACGCGCCAGAAATCATCGAACTTGGGAAATTTCGGCTCCACACCTTATTTACGCCCGGTCACGCCCCCGGCCACATCGCGTTCTATTGGCCGGATGAGCGCGTCGTGTTCAGCGGGGATGCGCTGTTCAAAGGCACGGTGGGGCGCACCGACATCCCCGGCGCAAACCACGACATGCTGATGCAATCCATCTTTGACAAACTACTCACCCTGCCGGATGAGACATCGGTCTTGCCCGGTCACGGCACACCCACCACCATCCTCGCTGAGCGCAAAAGCAATCCGTTTATCCTCAGTTACCAGCCATGAACATGCTGTTTAACCAATTCTCTTACCCACTAATGACAGCGGGCGCGCTATTGATCGTCTTTCTGGTGCTGCGCCGCCGCGTCAAACCCGCCGTCATCCTGCTCATAGAGGCCGCTTTAATCGTGATTTTCGTCGGCGGTTTTTTGGCATTTCGCACCGGGGATGGCGATCTTGCCGACATTTCTGGTTTCGAGACCGTGCTGGCGAATGACAAGCCGACCTTAATCGAGTTTTTCTCAAACTTCTGTACCGGATGCTTGGTGATACGACCTGCCGTAGACGCCCTGATCGCGGACATCGGCGGTGATTTCAACATCTTGCGCGTGAATATCCATACCGACGCCGGACGCGAACTGCGCGAACGGTTGGGATTCAGCTTCACGCCCGAATTCGTCTTATTGGACGCTGACGGCGCTGAGGTCTGGCGCGGTCACACGCCTCCGGTGGATGACGCCCTGAGTCAGGCGCGATAAGTCGGTGCATATCCTACTCATCTTCGTGGATGGGGTCGGACTCGGCGCAGACGACCCGGCCATTAACCCGCTGTCCGCCGCCCATACCCCGACCTTGTGGGCGCTTGCGAACGGGCGTAAATGGTCAAATGAAACCGGACGGCAATCCAGCGCCCGCGCCGAATTCGTCCCGACAGACCCCGTGATGGGCGTGGCGGGTCGCCCGCAATCCGGCACGAGTCAAGCCGCCATTTTGACCGGAATTAACGTCCCTGCACAATTGGGCTATCACTTTGGCCCCAAGCCAGATGAGGCCACCCGCGCCCTTTTAGAGCGCACCAACTTGTTCAAAACCGTGGTCGAGTCCGGCAAAACCGCCGACCTCATCAACGCCTATCCGCCGCGCCTGCATTTCGATATCAACCGAGGCAAGACCCTCCGCAGCAGCATCCAACACGCGGCATGGGCAGCGGGTCTGCCGATGCACACCGTTGAGGACTTGATGAGTGGCGACGCGATGAGCGAGGAATGGACGGGTAAGGCGTGGCGAGAATTTTTAGGCTACGCAGACGCCCCGCTGTATACCCCGCTTGAGGCCGGGCGCAAGATGGTCAAACTGTCGCGCCGTTATGATTTCGCCTTTTTCAGCCATTGGCTGACCGACATCATCGGGCATCGCGGCCCGTTTGCGGGCGGCGTGAGCTTATGGGAAACCATCGACGCAGTGATGCAAGGTGCGTTAGAAGTCTGGGACGACTCTGAGGGCTTGATGATTTTGACCAGTGACCACGGCAATTTTGAAGACCTCAGCCACGGCAAACACACCGAGAATCTTGTCCCGACCCTTATCATCGGTGAGCGCAAGGCCGAATACGCCGACGGCCTGACTACCCTCGCACACCTCACGCCCAAGATTTTACAGATGTTGTCGCTGACCTAAGTTAACAGCTAAAATCGAATTTCCTAAATGGACGGCCTATAGGTCGCCCCCCATCGCATTTTCGTATCCGTTAATGAAGCAGAGTCGATTCAAGCCGCCGCGCCGGAGCAGGTGACTCTCATCACCTATCCCGGCCTCGGTCACGCGCTGAGTCTGACGGAAAACCCGGCCGAGGATGTCTTCGCAGTCATGGACGATCAACCGTTGGAAGACATCTCGGCGTGGGTATTAAGCGAAAACGAGTAAGCGTTACTGCATGGCCGCGCTGAGGGTAGCGCAGGCTTGACATGACCCGTCGGGGCGGACAATCGCAAAACCGCCTTGTGGGTCTTCTCCAAAGGAGCGGAAATCGACATTCCAGACGATAAACATCCGCACGCGCCCGCCCTGACGTGACAGCCGTACCGCGTCAGCCAACCACTGCGCTTGTTCTTGGACGCTGGTATCCGCCGCCCAAGCAAAACCGCCCGGCAGCGTGCCAAAGCCCTCTGGCGACAAATAGCCCAGTTCGGTGAAACATAGCGGCTTGGTTGGGAAAGTATTGCCGTATAAGCTGACCATCGACGGGAAGTAGCGCGTGTAGTGGCTGCTATTGCCGCGAGGGTCGCCGCTGGTGGCCGTGGGGGGCAAAATCCCCTCGTTATAGTGAATGCCTACGCAATCCATGAAGTTGGCCGCGCCCGCATTTCGCATCTGTGTGATGAAGATGTTGTCATCACAGCCCCCGGCTTGGCATTGACCGCCGAAGAAGCCCGTCGGTGACGGCGCGGCGCTGATGACGATGACATTAGAATTGGCTTGTTTAATCGCGCCATAAGCCGCCGCTAACATGGATGTGTAATTTGTGCCGCTGACCTGACCATTCGGCCATTCGCGGTCAATGTTCGGCTCATTCCACACTTCTATCGCGTCCGGCCCTAACGCGGCCACTCCGCCGAGGAAATTGGCGAAGTCTTGATAATACTGGGCAGGGTTGCCGCCGAATTGGTCTTTCGAGCCGACAATCGACAGCAAGACCTTAAAGCCATTGGCGCGGGCGGCATCAATCGCGCCTTGCGCGATGCTGGCGGGATCGCCACGATTCCAGCGAATCTGCTGCTTGGCCCACGTCATGCGCGCCGAGCGCATCTGGTCAACAAACCCATAGCCAGTGATATGACCGCCCAACGAAAAGCCGGTCAAACCGGGGCCCGGCACACTGGTCGGCGTCACACCGCCGGGGGTTGGGACAATCACCACGCCGCCACTGATGATTAGGCGTTGACCGACGAAAATCAGGTTGATATTGGTGATGCCGTTGGCTTGGGCAATCGCGGCCACGGTTGTGCCGAAGCGCGCCGCAATCCGCCCCAATGTATCACCGCGCACGACGATGTAAGTGGTAGTCCCGCCGGGGACAGCCGTCGCGCCGGGGACAGGGGTGGCGGTGGGAGTGGTGCCGCCACCGGGAATCTGTAAGGTCTGACCGGCGTAAATCAGGTTGATATTGGTGATATTATTGGCTTGGGCAATCGCGGAAACCGATACCCCAAACCGCAGCGAAATTCGATACAACGTATCGCCATAGCGCACGACATAACTACTGTCGGCTTGTGCGACGGTCAGCGTCACTGCTAACGTCAACAGCGCAAATAAAAGAACCATCCAACGGCGCATAAACACATCCTCTCCAAAAGTCTTAGCTTTACAGAGTGTAGCACATATTCTCCCGCCGCAAGCGACTTGCGACGGGTGGATTGTCTAGGTGTCTGTCTGTGGCTGTGTTAGACTTAGCTTGATATTTAACCCACGCGGAGGACGCCATGCGTCTTGCGGTACTCTCAGACATCCACGGCAACCTTGTCGCCCTCGAAACCATCCTAGAAGACCTCAGCCAAACCGAGCCAGTTGACTTGACGTGGTGCTTGGGCGACCTCGCAGCATTTGGGCCACGCCCAGCCGAGTGTATTCACCGGATTAAAGCCTTAGCCGACGTTGACGAGGGTAAAAATTTCCGCGTGATTGGCGGCAACACAGACCGTTACCTCGTCCACGGGGAACGACTGCGCGTCCCTAGCGCGCAAGACGAGGCCGAATTTATCCAATACGCCCAAAATCTGTCAGACCGCGACACCATCCTCAACTGGAATTTCGGCCAGATGGATTGGGAGTGCTATCAGTTTTTGAAAAGCACCCTACGGCGCGAACTCCTGAAAGATGTTGAAGATTATGGCCTCGTCCTCGGTTATCACGGCATCCCCGGCGATGATGAAGCTTTTTTACTGCCCACGACCTCTGCCGAACAAGCCGCCGATTATTTTTTAGACCGTGAGGGACGGCTGGGCGTTGGCGGTCACACCCACCGCCAGATGGACAAGCTCATTGGGCGCTGGCGAATGGTCAACGTCGGCAGCATCGGCATGTCGTATGACCAGCCGGGCATCGCCCAATACGGCATTTTTACCTTTGACAATGGCGAGGTTGATGTCGAATTGCGGGGCATCCCGTATGATGTCGAGGCCGCTATCGGCGACTTACAAATCGCCAATCATCCCCTGCCTCATTGGTTCGCCTCTCGCATACGCCCGGAGTAGTCATGCCTAAGCGCCAGCAATTTTTTGATGAACTCAGCCGTGAAGATGGCTACGGCGTCTTGGTCATGAGCCAACTTGACGCCGTGCCAGAGACGCTGCAACTAATTATCGCCACCACCCAAGAAGACCCCACCACCGGCGCTTTGCGGGATGTCAATCGCTATCTGGTGCGGGTATTGGGCGTCATCGAGCATAAAATCAGCCTCGGCCTGTTCAAGACAGCCCGCCTGATTGACGATCACCCCCTCACCTATCGCTATAACACGCCGACGGTGGGGCTGTTCTTCCGGGGTGACGTGCAAAATCCTGAGAGCGTCACCATTGATCTGCTACAAGCCTATGCCCAAACCTTTGGGATATGGCATCAGCCTCCGATGTATCTTAACCCGTCGCGCCCGCTTGTCTCACTGCTGGCGTCCGGCGGTGATTTGATTGGCGAAATGCCCAAACCCTTAGCCGACGCGCTAGAATCTGCTTTACAGGCTCACGGACTAGAGACCAAGCAGTTCACCGATGAAGGGGTGGATAAAGACGAACACGGGCGTTCGCAGCGCCGCAAAGCCTTTTTGTTGGATGAATCGTACTTCGTTGCGCTCGATATTTCGGTTGAGATAATGGGGGGCGGTTCATTGCTTTAGTATTGAAAGACGAACGCGGCAATGCCGTATCGCTGCTTTAAGGAGATGAAAAATGGATATGCAAAATAGTGTTGCCGTCGTCACCGGCGGAGCATCAGGACTCGGCGGGGCGACGGCTGCCCGCATTGTAGCCGCTGGGGGTAAGGTCATCATCGCCGATGTCAACGCGCAGGTCGGACAAGCCCATGCCGACCAATTGGGCGACGCGGCGCGCTTCGTCCAAACCGATGTCAGCGACGAGGCGCAAGTACAAGCGGCCATCCAAACGGCCCTCAGCGTTTTTGGCAAACTCACGCTGTTGGTCAGTTGCGCCGGGGTCGTGATCGGCGTGCGGACGTTGGGCAAAGACGGCGCGCACCCATTAGCCTCGTTCGAGAAAACCATCCGTGTCAACCTGATTGGCACGTTCAACTGTATCCGTCTCGCGGCGCAAGTCATGGCCGACAACGAGCCAAACGACCACGGTGAGCGTGGTGTGATCATCAGTACCGCGTCGGTAGCCGCCTTTGACGGGCAAATCGGGCAAGCGGCTTATGCAGCCTCAAAAGGCGGCATCGTCGGCATGACCCTCCCCATCGCCCGCGACCTTGCACGTAACGGAATCCGCGTGATGACCATCGCCCCCGGCCTGTTCGATACCCCTTTGATGGGCGGCCTGCCAGAAGCGGCGCGTCTGTCGCTGGGTCAGCAAGTGCCGTTCCCGTCGCGCCTCGGCCATCCCAATGAATACGCTCAGTTGGTACAGAGCATCATCGAAAACCCGATGCTCAACGGTGAGGTTATCCGGCTAGACGGCGCGATTCGTATGGCTCCCAAATAAGGGGTCAAAAATTATAGGGCGGGGTTTTTTGACCCGTTTGCGAAAATCTCCCCTATAATGGGGAATTAACTAATTTTTCGAGTCAGTCTTAAACCCCCAAAGGCAGGCGTCATGCAGCGTATAATGTGGTTATTGGTTCTATTGTTGAGTTTGGGTTTGGTCGGGGTGGTCAGCGCACAAGAGCCTGATGAAGACCCGCGTGAAAACGCCTGCTACGATGGCGGTGATTTAGAAGGAAAATGCAGCATTTGGGACACCGAGCAAGAGACCGAATGGGCATGGAATTGTGGTTATTACTACGCAGAGTATGTCGGCGGTGAAATTTCTCTGGATGAAGCGCCGGAAACCTGTAAAATCTTGTTCGAGACCATTAAGCCGTTCGCGCTGTGCCTCTATCTCGGCGGCATAAACCGAGAGATTGCCGACGGATTGTATATGCTGATACAAGGCGCGCCGAACCAACCCAGCAATGCAAGATTGTACATCTATGGCGCGCTCCGAAGCACTAGCCCGTGCGATGAGCTAGAATCGAGCAATGATTCGGTCATTTGGATGCAAACGCCCGCCTACATTGATTATCAACCGGCGCTAGACAGGTGTGCAGCCGCCGATCCCTCGGTGAACTGGAATCTCGCATTCCCGCTCAATGATCCCGGCCTCGCTAACTTCAACTGGTATTGCATGGTAGCGAGTTAGTCAGAGACCCTCACACGATTGAACGCAATAGCGCCAAAGCATACGTCTTTGGCGCTATTTTTTCATCAAGACGTCGGTGAGGTGTTTAAGACGCAGCAGGTTCTAATTCAGCCAACCAAGCGCGGATTTTAGCGTCGATTTCGTCGCGCACGCGGCGAAAAACCGCTAATTTCTCCTCATCCGTGCCTTCAGCGGCGGCGGGGTCATCAAACGGCCAGTGATGGCGTTTGCCGTTGGCCCATAACACGCTAGGGCATTTTTCATCGGCATCCGAGCAGACCGTGATGGCGTGGCTGAAGTGATGATGCCCCATATATTTCTTCACGCTATCAGAGGTGTGACCACGGATATCGATACCGAGTTCATCCATCGCTTGAATCGACAACGGGTTAATGCCCTTCGGCTCTAACCCGGCGCTAAACACCTCGAATTGGTCGCCCGCGTGATGGCGTAACAACCCCTCAGCCATTTGTGAACGCGCCGAATTTCCCGTGCAAACGAAAATCACCTTTTGCTGATAGTCCATAGCCCCAAACCTCATTGTCGGTTATTTGATGTAACTAGGGATGATAGCGCACTGTGTTTCGTCGATTGCTAAGGCGAGGTCAAATCTGGGTTAAGGGATGTGAGCATACAGCTTAACCCAGCAAACTTGACGCTCTGTTACTGCGCGATAGCCACGAATTGAATTTCGAGCGCGACCTCATCGGTCACATTGGCGACGCCGGGGACGGAAGGGATTTGCAAGCCATAGTCACTGCGGAGAATGGTGGTCGTGCCTGTGCCTTCGATGCGCGTCTCGCTGACGAGCGTCAGCGTGACATCGAATGTCACTTCGCGGGTCACGCCCGCCAGCGGCAAATCACCGGTCACTTGAAAGGTGAAAGTATCACCCACGGCGGCTGATTCCGGCAATCCGGTGATGGACTTGGGCGTGAAATCTGAGAACTCGAATTCAGCCTTCGCGCTCTGCAAAATCTCAGAGCGGATGGCGCGATTACGGAATTCGTTGTCGGTCATCAATGTACGGACATTAATGCGAATCACACCGACTCGTGAGGTCGCCGGGTTCGCAAAGTCAACCGAGAGCTGACCAGCAACTTGATTGGTCGTGCCGACAACGCTGATGCGCGCACCGCGTAAATCTTCTTCAAGCGTAAAGCTGACCAAGGACTCGTCTGCCACAATGTTGAAGGTCACAGGCGCGGCGGCAGTTGCGCTGATGCTCTCAACCTGAGCGCGCAAAACAGCATTTTCGGTAGCGAGCGCTTCACCGTTAAACGGGTTCAAAGTGGGCGCGCTGAGGGTCGTACTGGCCTCGCCAGCCCCCCCGACCGTGAAGATATATCCCAAAACACCAACCCCAGCCCCGACGACAAAAGCAATCAGCGCGACAATCCCCAAAACGCTATTTCGATTCATACTGGTAAAACTCCTTGCGGCTTCAATACCGCACATCAGCTAACATCTCGCCAGAGTACGGTTTTTGCCTGTATACCAGATGAGAAGTGTGTGAAATTTTGGCGCGCCGGTAAATCTAGCGATAGCGAATTGGGGTACGCTCCACCTAAACTTCGGCCTCAACCGATTTTTTCAGCGTGTCCAAGCGTTGACTGTAGACTGAAAATTGTTCGAGCTTGGATTTGCTCTCGCTGGTGATGGCCTCTAAGCGGCTAAAGACCGGCGTCAGCACCTGCATCCCATATTGCGACAAGCGTGCGCGCTCTTTTTGGGTCAGCGCGTCTAAGGCGTCGTCGTAGGTCTTTTGTAGCTTATCGACTTTTGCGAGGAAATCCTTCTTGGTGTCGTTCGCCACCTTGCCCAGATAACGTACCAATCCCCAGCCGCCGAGCAAGGCTAAAGGCGCGCCAAAAACCAACGCGGGCAATGCCAATGGCGCAGCGCCCGCCCCAATAATCGGACCTGCCGGGGCAATCGCCAAAAGCACGAGGACGACACCGCCCAATGCTCCAAACAAACTGTTGCGAAGGCCAGACATATTCGAGTCAAACAGACGGGTTAGGTCGTTGACCACTTGCCCGTTTTGATACGACCTCAGTTCGCCCTCAGCGATGCGAATCGCCTCGTCCAATCCCTCGCGTTGTTGCGCGTAGGCGGTGGCATCAAGGCCGCCAATCTCATTTTCCAGCACATCCTTGAGCTTATTGAGCCGGTCAATCACCCCGCGCCAATAGGTTCGGCTATTATCGACCACCGCATTGATATAAGTCATGGCCGCGTCTGATAAATCACGCGGGGCGCGGCCAATCACGGTTTCGGTGAAGTCGGCCTGAAGCTTGTCCTTGTTCGTGCCGCGTGCAATCAAGCGCACGGTCAAATTGGCGTCGATAAAAGCCGTGCCGCGCTGACGCAGACTATCAAACACGCCTTCAACCTCGCGCCGCGCCAATTTCAACGGGTCAGTCATCCCAATGGATTGTTGTTCCAATTCGACGCGCAAAGTCTTGGCGCGGGTTGAATCGGAACTCACCGAGTCGTATTTCGTGCGAAGCTGGTTGATATAACGCCCCACCAACTGTTCGGCGGTATTCAGCTGCGCCAAGAGTTTTTGCTGGGCGGGCGGGGTCTGGGCGAACACGCCGCGCAAGTGCGCCTTAACCGCGCCAATGCCGCCGTCCTCACCCGCCAATGCCTTCTTTGCGCTAACCATGAAAATCAGCGGCTTGAGGTTGAGGTGTTGCTGAACTTGTTGCTCGACAAAGCGCCGGACAATATCCTGTTCGTTGAGTTCTAACAAGTCGATTTGGTTGATGACCAAGATGATTTTCTTGCCGTATTGCTGGGCTAAATCCAGATACATACGCTCAGAATCGGCGACAGCGCGCTTGGCGCTCATCACGAAAATCACGAGGTCTGCGCGGTGCAAGAACGCTTTGGCTGTCGTCTCATGCCGCTGGAAGACCGAACCCGTCCCCGGCGTATCGACCAATGACACGCCCGGCGCGCCGGTGTTGGGGTGCGCCCACTCACGGGTGCTGTTGCCATCGCGTAGCGTCGGAATACGGTTCACCGTCGGGCTATAACGCACCAATTCAATCGCTTCGGTGGTCGGGGTAATCCCCATCGGCAACAATGGCTCACCCAGCAAGGCATTGATGAATGAGGATTTTCCGGCGTTGAACTCGCCGATGATGGCGACCAAAAAGAACGACTCGCGCAAGTCTTGCGCCATTTCCAATAGGCGCTGACGGTCAGATTGCGCTTCTGTGCCGAGGTCATTTAAGGCTACCGACGCATCGGTGAGCAGATGAACGGTCTGCTCGCGCAAAGCGTCCAACGCTCCGGCGGAAACCGATGTTTGCATCATCATGGTTGATTACCTTCCCAGTCCGAATAAACCCTTGCGCCCCAGCTTATTAACATCATTACTGAGGCGGCCAATCTCGGCTTCAACGCTGTGCAGCCGTGTAAGTTGTTCGTTTTGTACGCCGACTTGCGCCTCAACCAAGCGCGTCAGCGGCGCGGATACATCGCGGCGCAAGCGCATCCCATAGTCGATTTGCGCGTCTGCGGCTGCGCTAAATTTTTCCAGATACGCTTGCTGTTTCTCGTAGATTCGGGTGGAATAGCGCCCCGCCATCACTCGCCCGGCCAGTGGCACGACGGCCAAGCCCATCATCCCCAACCCCAATAACAAAACCACCACGGTCAGCGCCATTTGGCTGTTCTCACCCAAGACGCCGCTGCCCAAAATCGCCACGCCAAACACCATCAGCAACACCTCCCACAGCGCCAGCCCGATAATCGCCTGACGACTGGCGGCGGCAAAGCGATCCGTTTCTAGCGTGCGCGAATCAGCCTCTAGCGCGGTCAAAGTCGGACGAACCTCTTGTAGCGCCTTGCGATCATACACCACCGGCGCTTGCGGTGCGCCAATCACCTTTTGTTGGATAGACTCGGGTAGCCCGTTAATCTCGCGGACGCTATAGGCCACCAACTCGTCAAGGTCTTTCAGGTCGCGTCCCTCCAAGCGTGGCGCAAGTTTATCGGCCACCGACGGAAGTTCGATTAGCGGGTCAAAGACTTTCTGCGCCTCAAACGCCTGTAAGACATAATTGGGAGTCTTACCGCGCCGCAATAAGCGCGCAATCCCGGTCAATTCAGCGAGGCCGCGCCCCAATGAGCCGACCACCCGATTGAGTTGGAAGATGTCGCGGATGGCGTCACCGCCGCGCTTGGCGACTTCATCAAATTTCGCGCCGACCTCGGTGATGACTTCTTTGGCGGCGGCCTTCTGGTCGCGTTCTTGCGCGTTGAGTTGGGCGCGTACATTCTCCGCAATCGCCTTAGACACGTCTAAGGCGGCCTGATTGTCTTTCAATTTGGTGATCGCACGCGCCGCCGCAGTCTCTGCGATTTGCAACGGTGTCAGCAGTTTTTGGCGCAGGCGCTCGGCGTCATCCAATTGACGCTCGACGTATTCCTCGACCTGTGCCAAGCCGCTGGTGCGCCAGCCCTCCTTATCATCGGCGAGATTGGCCGCCAATCCCTGTTTGGCCGACATCATCCAGACCGGCGCGCCCACGCTCAATTGCGCTTGCGCTTGCTCGGTCACATATCGCTTGACTGTGGCTTGCTCTTCCGGAGTCAACAGGTCGATTTGGTTGACGATCAGGATGACCTTTTTGCCGTATTCGCGCAAATGTGTCAGCGATTCAAGGCTGTCGGCGCTCATGGCTTGAGTCGCTAACATCACGTATAAAACCACGTCCGCCCGATGTAAAAATTTGCGAGTCTGCGTCTCATGCGTCTGAAATACCGATTCTAACCCCGGCGTATCGACGAGGCTAACCCGTTGCAAAATCGGCGCGGGATACAGCACGGTATCGACATCGCCAGAGGCCAGCCGCTGCGAGTTGTCGCCATAGCGTAAAATTGTGATGCGGTCTGTGGTCGGCACGGGGCCAACCGGCATCACATCCGCCGCGCCTAATAGCGCATTGATGATGCTGCTTTTGCCCGCGTTGAAGGCTCCGACCAGTACCATCAGATACGGGTTGTCGGCGTGAAACAATGCGTCACGCGCTTGGGAGGCGTATTCCGGCGCGAGGCCGTCTATTTTGGGCAGCACTTCCAACAGATCGGACAGCGCGGTGAATTCACGCCGCCGCAGTTCGTCGTATTCTCTTATCAGCCGGTTTTCTTGAACCTGTTCGGTCAAAAGCCACGCTCCTTGATGGATGGGCGCATCGTTAAGCAGTTGTCAGCATACAGCCCTATCCTCTTAGGATACAAGATTATCTTTGGTAGTAGGTGAGACCGCGCACACCGATTACACTACACAACGTGCTTATAGGTGGACATGACGTGCTATGTCCCAATGGGGATTTAACGATGCTCAATAACTCTATACGTTATGTGGACGGGATTCTGTGCATGGATGGTGTTCGGCTAGACACTTTGGCCGCCGAAGTTGGCACACCGGCCTACGCCTACAGCTTGCCCCGTGCGCTGGATAATTACCGCCGAATCGCCGAGGCTTTTGCCGGCTTCAACGCGCACATCCATTACAGCGCCAAAGCCAACGGCAATTTGTCGGTCTTGCGGGCGCTGATTCAAGCCGGGGCGGGCATTGATGCCGTCAGCGCCGGAGAGTGTTACCGCGCCTTGCAAGCCGGATGCAAGCCATCTGATATCGTGTTTGCGGGCGTCGGAAAGACCCGTGATGAATTGCGCTGGGCGCTGGAAAACGGAATCGGCTGGTTCAACGTCGAGAACGTCCGCGAAATCGAGATGCTCAGTACATTGGCCGGGGAATTGAGCCTTACGGCACAAATCAGCTTACGTCTGAATCCCGATGTGACCGCCAACACCCACCCCTCTATCGCCACCGGCCACGGCGGGGCAAAATTCGGCCTGACGCCGCAAACTGTCGCGGAGGTCTTGGCGGGTCGGGCGAATTATCCGCATGTCCGCGTCGCCGGGATTCACGTCCACATCGGCAGTCAATTGGGCGACACACACGCCACCGTCCAAGCCGTCGAAGCCGCGCTGGAGATGATCGCCGCCTACCCCGACATCCGCACCGTAGACATCGGCGGCGGGATGCCCGCCGCCTATTGGCCGAATCAGGATTTGCCCGCGCCTTCGGCCTTTGCCGCCGATTTGCGCCCGCTGCTGCGCGGCTATGATGTGATTATGGAGCCGGGGCGCGCCATCATCGCAGACGCGGGCGTAATGCTGATGCAAGTGTTGTACATCAAGCGTCAGGCCGGTCAGCGAATTGTGATTGTCGATGGGAGTATGGCCGAACTTTTGCGCCCGGCGCTGTATCAGGCCAAACACATGATCGTCCCGTTGCGCGAATCCACCGGCCAGACCAGTCCTGCTCAAGTGGTCGGCCCGGTCTGCGAGACAGCGGACGTGTTGGGGAAAGATGTGCTATTGCCGGAAGTCGAACCCGGAGACGTGCTGGCCGTCTTGACGGCGGGGGCGTATGGGATGGTCATGGCGTCGAATTATAATGCCCGCCCTCGCCCGCCGGAAATCGTAGTCGAGCCGGACGGTCAATCATGGCGCGTCGCCCGTCAACGCGAGACGTGGGACGACCTGCTGCGCGGTGAACGTTAGGCTTGTGGGAAAATCTCGTTGACTGGGAGCGAAAATCCCGGCAGAAGTTCGCCGCCGTCCAGCGTATCTGTCGCCTTCAAAATACGGATGTCAGCGCCCGCGTCATAGATTTCGACCAATTCATAGTCGGGGTAAATCAGCCAGACTAACTTTGAGCCGTTAGCGAGGTAATAGGCTGCTTTGCTCCGCATCAATTTATTGGAGTCGTCCGGTGACTTGACCTCGACGGCGAGGTCAGGCATCCGCATGACGGGACCGCGTGTGATGAGGGGCAGTCCAAACGTCAACGAAACATCCGGCAGGCGGTCATTTTGCGTGTCGTCAGCGGGGCGAAACCGCGCCTCTGCTGCAACGCGAGCGTCCAATTTATGTTGGCGCACATAAGCCAGCAACGCCGCGCCGATAAAAACGACAATTTCGCCGTGCTGATGCGCGACCATCTTTTCGACCACATCCCCATCAATGAGTTCTAGCATCCGGTCACGATTTTCTGGAAGTCCCAGCAATCGCTCGAACTCCCAGATGGTGACGGGTTGGATTTTAGGGTTACTTGCCATATTGAGATGTCGCCTTATTGACCGACAATCCTCATTTTACACTGAAATTCGGCATCACCCCAACCACTCCGGCTTATCCACCCCTATATACTCTTGGATTGCGCCATAAATATGTTGCAGAATTTCAGAGCGATGAACGGCCACACGGCATATCCCGTTTTCTAAAATGCGATGTCTAGCTTTTGGATTTCCTTCTTTGTAGACTGTTTTGCGTAAGCAAGATTGAGGCAAACTCAAAAAGTTACGCCAATACTGATTTTGTTTTTCGTTAACTTCAACATCCAACGAATGAGAAGTGACTTGTAAAACGAGTCGCTCATCAGGCATGTTGAGTTCTTCTTTCAGAAACCGACAAAAAATGAGCATCATCTCAGGGTCAGAATTTACAAAGGCGACTTCTGTGCGTCCTTTTGCACCTTCCGCCCAATACAACATACAACCCATCAAATGCAATGGTGTGGGATTTTCACGGGCGCGTAATCTTCCAGCATCTTGATAAGTTTGCCTGATAGCGCGAAATTTATCCCGATTGGCCTTTGCGCCCCGATTCTGCCCCCGAAGTTGTGCGCGTTTAGCTTCATTCAACGCCAAGATTTGAGAGACATTTAATTCGATGTCACGTACCCAATAGCTTACAGTGCTTTTGACCACTCCTACTTGAGCCGCAATATCACCTAGTGAATGGCCTTCAAAACGTAATTTGCGTGCTTTTTGCCTCAGTTCAACGCTTTTCATAGTTAAAGAACCTTTGCTATGGCAATACATGTGATTATATCAATAGTTCTTATTTTATGTAATAAAAAAAGCACCCGAAGATAGATGCTTTTTAAGATATGGCGATGAGAGGACTCGAACCTCCTACCTAGCGATTATGAGTCGCTCGCTCTAACCAAATGAGCTACATCGCCGATTATTTGGGAAAATCAGCCCAATTGGAAAATATGTTGCGGGAGGGGGATTCGAACCTCCGACCTTCAGGTTATGAGCCTGACGAGCTGCCACTGCTCTATCCCGCGAGATACAGTATAGGCTGACTGCCCTACCCGCGTCAATCCTCAATATCATGAAATCTGATTATTCGTCCTCTAATGCGATTAATCGCACGAAACGGCGCTTCCCGACTTGCAAGACAACGGGCAAATCTTCTGTCGTGACTTGGGCATCGCGCCCGATGATAATCTCTCCATTCAGGCGCACACCGCCCTGCTCCAGTAGCCGCGCCGCCTCTTTGCCGCTGTCCGCCATCCCTAACCGGCGCAAAATATCGACCAC
>Ga0105044_10006997_pt1 | contig 15520 bp, 18 predicted proteins | sample MAT01_FD_78092 | JGI IMG/M metagenome (GOLD analysis project Ga0105044, IMG submission 78092) | Freshwater microbial communities from Lake Fryxell liftoff mats and glacier meltwater in Antarctica - MAT-01 | ecosystem: Environmental > Aquatic > Freshwater > Ice > Liftoff microbial mat | place... | reverse complement strand
CCTGGACCGCTGATGGCCTTACAGGTAGAGGCCGGTGCCCGACTCCTCGAGGCGCTGGGCGGCAACCGCGTGGATGTCGCGCTCGCGCAGGATGATGTAGTCGTCGCCGCGAACCTCCACCTCGTAGCGATCCTCGGGGCTGAACAGCACCTGGTCGCCGGCTTCCATCGTGCGCACGTTGGGCCCGGCCGCCACCACCTCTCCCCACACGAGCCGCTTCTTCATCTCGGCGGTGGCCGGGATGAGGATCCCGCCAGAGCTGCGTCGCTCTCCCTCGATGTGGAGATCGACCAGGATGCGGTCGTTCAGCATCTTGATCGGCAGCTTGTCGCGCTTCGAAGAGGCGGCCATCGGCCCACGATAGGGTCCCCGCTCGTGGGTCACGACCTCCCCACCGCCCATCGGGTGGGTCAGCGATCTGGGATCGACGCGACGGCGGGTACGTTCGCGCGGTGAACGCGCCCCGCTCGCGTCCCTCGACGTGGGCAGCCCTCGGCGTCGCGGCCCTGCTCGCCCTGCTATCGCTCGCGGTCTACTCCACGCGAGACGACCAAGCCATCACCGATGTCGTGCTGCTCGGCGACTCGATCGCGCAGGAGGCCTTCCCCTACCTGCAACCCCTGAGCAACATCACAGTGCTCGGGCGATACTTCGGTGGAACGGCGCCATGCGACTGGTTGGACAAGGATCTGCTGGCCGCCCGCCGCCGCGTGGTCGTGGTCTCCTTCACCGGCAACTCGTTGACGCCGTGCATGGCTGACGGCGCCGGCGGCTTCCTGCGCGGGCAAGCGCTGGTCGACAAGTACCGAGCCGACCTGACCGCCTTGGTCGTTCGGATCCGGTCGACCTACGCCCGCGTCGTCCTGGTGGGCCAACCCCAACGAGGCCCGGGCGCTGGCGACGTCGTCAACGGCAATCTCGTGGTCGCCGGCATCAACACGATCTACGGCGAGCTCGCCGAGAGCGACAGCGTGTCCTTCGTCGACGCCGGGGCGGCGGTAGAAGCCTCCGACGGCGCCTTTGCCGCCGTGCTGCCCTGTCTACCGGGCGAGCCCGAGTGCGGGGCCGCCGGCAACAACCCCGTTCGTAGTGATGACGGAGTCCACCTCTGCCCTGGGCTGACGGAGGGGCCGTGCCCGACGTACGCGTCGGGCGCGTTCCGGTTCGCCACCGCGATCGCCGAGGCGATCAACGCGCTCTGATCGGTCCGTCCGAATCGACGCCGTATCAGGTGTGCGCGATCACGAGGAGCTCGCCATCGCCACCCTGGTCGACCGCCCCGAGGCCTGATCGTCAGGCGGGGCGGACCGCGATGCCGGCCTCGGTCATCGCCGCCTTGGCCTCGGCGATCGTGTGCTCCTCGAAGTGGAAGATCGAGGCGGCCAGCACCGCGTCGGCCCCCCCGGCGAGCACCCCTTCAACGAGGTGCTGCAAGGTCCCCACGCCCCCCGAGGCGATGACAGGGATGGTGCGGGAATCGGTCATGGCCCGGGTGAGGTCGAGATCGAAGCCCTGCTTGGTGCCGTCGCGGTCCATCGACGTGAGGAGGATCTCCCCGGCGCCGAGCGCCTCAGCCCGTTGGGCCCAGTCCAGGGCATCGATCCCAGTGGGGATCCGGCCGCCGTGCACGAACACCTCGAAGCCGAGGTCGGTGCGGCGGGCGTCGATGGCCACGACGCAGCACTGCGTGCCGAACTCCTCGGCGATCTCGCGGATCAGCTCCGGACGATCGACCGCGGCGCTGTTCACGGACACCTTGTCCGCCCCCGCGCGGAGCAGACGGCGAGCGTCCTCGACGGACCGGATCCCGCCACCGATCGTGAAGGGGATGAACACCTGCTCCGCCACCCGGGCGGCCATCTCGACGGTGGTGTCGCGGTCATCTGACGACGCCGTGATGTCGAGGAAGATCAGCTCGTCGGCGCCCTCCGCGTCGTAGCGGCCCGCCAGCTCAACAGGGTCGCCGGCGTCGACGAGGTCGACGAAGTTCACGCCCTTGACGACACGCCCGGCATCGACATCGAGGCAGGGGATGATGCGGGCGGTCTTCACGCTGGGCTCCCCTGCAGGGCCGCCACGGCCTCGGCCACATCGACCCTGCCCTCGTAGATCGCGGTGCCGACGATGGCACCGGCGAGGCGACGACCGCCCGCCATCACGTCATCCAAAGCCAGAAGATCGGCGAGGGTGCCTACGCCCCCGGAGGCGATGACGTCGAGCGAGGTGGCCGCCACGACCTCGGCCAGCCCTGTCGTGTCGGCGCCGCCCATGAGTCCCTCCACCTCGATCTGGGTGACCACCACCGCTTCCGCCCCGGCGTCGGCCAGACGGCGGAGCGCCTCGGGCCACTCGATGCCGGAGCCCTCGGCCCACCCGCGCACGGCGACCTCGCGACCGCGAACGTCGAGGCCGAGCGCAACGGGCTGACGCGATGCAATGGTGGCCACGAGGTCGGGGTCCTCCATCGCCGCCGTGCCCATGATCACTCGAGCCACGCCGACGTCGGCGAGGGCCGCCGCCGCTTCCGCGCTCCGCACTCCCCCACCAGCCTGCACGGGCACGTCTACCCCGGCGGCGATCGCCGCAATCAGATGACGGTTGACGGGCTCCCCACTGCGGGCCGCGTCCAGATCGACGGCGTGGATCCAACGGGCGCCCGCCGCCACGAAGGCCTGCGCCACCGCCACCGGATCGTCGCCGTGAACGCGTTCGCGGCCGAAGTCGCCCTGGGTGAGCTGCACCACCTTCCCGCCCCGTAGGTCGATCGCCGGATAGAGCTCCATCACGCGGCGACGGGCGCCTGACAGCGTTCGACGAACGCCTGCAGCGCAGCCAGACCTGTGCGGCTCGACTTCTCGGGGTGGAACTGGGTGGCCCAGACGGAACCCCGTTCCACGGAGGCCACCACGGGACCGCCGTAGTCGACCGTGGCGGTGACCAACGCGTCGTCGGTGTCGGCGGCGTAGGAGTGCACGAAGTAGGCCCACGCTGGATCAGGCGCCAGGCGCAGCAGCTCCGGATCGCCCCGACGCTCGAGCAGGTTCCACTGCATCTGCGGCCGCTTCACGTCGCCAGGGATCAGGCGTACGGTGCCCGGCAGGATCCCGAGCCCGGTGGCGCCGGCGCTCTCCTCGGATGCGTCGAACAGCATCTGCATCCCGATGCAGATGCCGAGGAACGGCACGGCGCGCTCCACGGCCTCGTGGGCCAGCGGCTCAAGACCCGCTCGGCGCACGGCGGCCATGCAGCGCCCGAACGCGCCCACGCCGGGCAGCACCACGCCCGCCGCTTCCCGGATGAGACCGGGGTCGGCCGTGAGCCGAGCATCGGCACCGAGGTGTTGCAGCGCCTTCTGGGCCGAACGCAGGTTGCCGATCTCGTAGTCCAAGACCGCGATGAGGGGCATGGCCTAGATGACGCCCTTGGTGCTCGGGACGCCGCCACCTTCGACGCGCACGGCGTCGCGCAGACAGCGAGCCACGCCCTTGAAGGTGGCTTCGACGATGTGATGCGTGTTGCGGCCCTCCCGCAGACGGACGTGCAAGGTGATCCCGGCGGCCGTGGCCAAGGACTGCCAGAAGTGTTCGGCCATCTCCGGGTTGAACGGCGGATCGCCCAGCGGCAGCACCTCACCGAAGGGCACGTCGAAGGCGATGAACGGCCGGCCGGACAGGTCGAGGGCCACCTCGACGAGCGCTTCGTCGAGGGGGAAGAGCCCGCTGGCGAAGCGACGGATCCCGGCCTTGTCGCCGAGGGCCTCCTTGAACACCTCACCCACGGTGATGGCGACGTCTTCCACGGTGTGATGTCCGTCGACGTGGAGGTCGCCGGTGGCCTCGATCGTGAGGTCGAACCCGCCATGCCGGCCGAGCTGATCGAGCATGTGGTCGAAGAAGGGCAGGCCTGTGGTGGCCGACACCACCCCGGTGGGTCCATCGAGGTCGAGGGCGACCGAGATGCTCGTCTCCTTGGTGGTGCGCTGCTTGCTCGCCGATCGAGTGGAACTCATGACAGTGCGTCCTCCAGAGCCTCGAGGAAGGCGTCATCCTCGGCGAGCGTGCCGATCGTGACACGGAGGCAGCCCTCGAGGCGAGGCCACGAGGAGCAGTCGCGCACGAGGATCGAATGGTCGAGCAGGATCTGCCACACGGCTGCGCCATCGCGCTCGTCCGGACGGAACAGCACGAAGTTGGCGCCGGACGGCCACACCGTCACCGGCAGGTCGGCCAGCCGGGCGACGAGGCGCCCCCGCTCCTCGACCAGCGACGCGACACGGGAGCGCATGGCGTCGCGGTAGCCGAGCGCGAGACGACCGGCGACCTGCTTGACGGCATCGAGGTGGTACGGCAGCACCACCTGATCGAGCTGCGCAACGATCTCGCGCGGGCCGATCAGGTAGCCCAGCCGAGCGGCGGCCATCGACCACGTCTTGGAGTACGTGCGGGTGACGACCAGCGGCACGTCGTCCTCCACGAGATCGAGGGCGCTCCACGGCGCGAACTGGCCGTAGGCCTCGTCCACCACGAGCAGACCAGGGACGAGCCCGAGCACCTCGCGCACGGCGGCTTCGTCCTCCACCATTCCCGTGGGGTTGTTGGGCGAGCAGAGGAAGGTGATGGCGGGCGTGGCCTCCGCGATCACCCGGCGCACCTCGGCGAGATCGAGCGCGAGGGCGTCGGTGCGCTCTCCGGTGGCGACGCCCGTGCCGGTGATCCGAGCGATGTGACTGTGCAGGGCGTAGGTGGGCTCGAACACGGCCACCGATCGGCCCGCGCCGCCGTAGGCCAGGCAGAGGGTCTGGAGCACCTCGTTGGAGCCGTTGGCCGCGAACACCTGAGCCGGGTCGACCCCATGGTGGTCGGCGATCGCCGTTCGCAATGCGGTGTAGGACCGGTCCGGGTAGCGGTGCCAATCGAGCGACGCCATCTCGGTGGCGAGCGCGTCGGCGAAACCCGGCGGGGGCGGCTCGGGCGCTTCGTTGGTGTTCAGCCGCACCGCCACGGACACCTGGGCGGAGTGGTAGCCCTCCATGAGCGCGAGGTCGTCACGCGGGGTGATCACGACGGCCGCTGACGGAGCCGGATCGACTCGGCGTGGGCATCGAGACCCTCGTAGCTGGCCAGCGCGATCACGTGCTCGCCCACCGCGGCCAGGCCGGCCTGGTCGACCGAGACGACGTGCACGTGCTTCAGGAAGTCGTCCACCCGTAGCGCGCCGGAGAACCGGGCTGACCCGTAGGTGGGCAGCACGTGGTTGGGTCCCGCGAGGTAGTCGCCGACGGAGGCCGGCGCGAACGGACCACAGAACACGGCCCCAGCGTGGCGCACCATGGCGAGCATCGCTTCGCTGTCGTCCACGAGGAGCTCCAGGTGCTCGGGCGCGATCGCGTTCGACACGGCGATGGCCTGTTCGGGACCATCGACCAGGACGGCATACCCGCCCTCGGTGAGGGTGGCCTCGAGATGAGCGCGCCGGGGCGAGCGGGGCACGATCTCGGCCACCGCCGCGGTGACGGCATCCGCCACGGCTTCGTCCCAGGTGATGAGCCAGGCGAGGCCGTCGGGACCGTGCTCGGCCTGCAGCACGACATCGATGGCGGCGTAGGCCACGGGCGTGGTGGCGTCGGCGATCACCACCACCTCGGAGGGCCCCGCGAAGGCCGACGGCACCCCCACCAACCCCGCCGAGGCCACCTCCCGCTTGGCCTGCGCCACGCGAGCGCTGCCCGGACCGACGATCACGTCGACCGGTCGGATGGAGTCGGTGCCGTAGGCGAGGGCCCCGATCACGGCCGGTCCGCCGACCCGATACACCTCGTCGACACCAGCGAGCGCCGCCGCGGCGAGGATCCCCGGCGACACCGTGCCGTCGGGTTGCGGCGACGTGACGAGCACCACCTCGGGCACACCCGCGACCTTGGCCGGGATGACCGTCATCAGCACTGTGGAAACCAGCGGAGCGAGCGCCGACGGCACGTAGCACGCCGCCCGATCCACGGGCCGCTGTAGCTCCCGCACGGTGATGGCACCGTTGTGATGCTCGGCATCGGGGTGGCGCTGGGCCTCGTGATAGGCGGTGATGTTGGCGTGGGCCACCGTGAGGGCGGCCCGCACATCGGGGGCGATCTCGGCCAACGCCGCCTGCACCTCGGCCGGCGGCACGCGGAGAACATCCACGTCGGCTCGATCGAAGCGCTTGGTGAGCTCCCGCAGCGCGTCGTCGCCACGAGCCCGCACCTCGGCGAGGATGGCTCGCACGTCTTCGATGGGCGGCTCGACCTGAGCCTGCGGCCTGGGCAGCACCCCGCGCAGGTCGCCTTCGACACCACGGAGATCCAGACGTTGGAGCACGACTGGCGAGGATAGGTGCGGGCCGGGAGAGGCCCGAAACCGGTTCGGTCTGGCACGCTGACCGAATGGACCTCGATGCTGCCCACCTCTCGTCGCTGTCGAGCTCCCTCAGCGAGCTCACCAATCGGGTGACGGTGCTCGCCGACGGCTACCAGGGGTCAGCCCGCGCGGACGTGGCCGCCGACCTGTTCGATGTGGAGCGAAACCTCAAGGCGGCCAACCGTCGCCTCGCCGCGCTGGTGGCGAAGCTCTCGCTGTGACGAACGCGACGAAGGCGCCCCCTGAGGAGCGCCCTCGTTCGTGGTGACGCCGGGCGGCGGGTCCCGACGTCACATCGGCTGGCGATCGGACGAATCTGATCAGCCGAGCCAACTTCTACGGTAGCCCGTCGCTGGCGCGTTCCTCTCGCGTTGAACGGACCTTCACCAGGGGTGGTCAACGGCGCCACGCAGCGTGCCGAATCCCTGGCGCCATGGCCGTCAACGCCCGTTATGGAGCGATTCCGCGGCTCAGCCGGTGCCGACGCTCGGACAGAAGTCGGCCAGCCGGCAGACGCCACAGCGAGGGGTGCGAGACACGCACACGGCCCGCCCGTGCAGGATGAGCCGCAGGCTGAACATCCCTCGCTCAGCCGCGGGCACCATCGCGTTGAGCTCGAGCTCCACCTTCACCGGATCCGACTCGGTGGTGAGACCGAGGCGACGCGACAACCGCCCGACGTGGGTGTCCACCGGGAGACCGGGCAGGCCCATCGCCACGCTCCGGAGCACGTTGGCCGTCTTGCGACCGACACCGGGCAGCGTCACCAGGTCGGCCATGCCGCTCGGCACCTCCCCACCGAAGCGATCCACCACACCATTGGCCATGCCCAGGAGGCTCTTGGTCTTGTTCCGAAAGAAGCCGGTGGAGCGGATGAGCTCCTCCACCTCGAAAGGCTCGGCCACCGCCAGATCCTCCGGAGTGGGGTATCGGGCGAAGAGCGCCGGGGTGACCATGTTGACGCGCTCGTCGGTGCACTGGGCCGAGAGGATCGTGGCCGTCAGCAGCTCATAGGGGTTGCGGTGATCGAGCGCGCAGAGGTCGGCGGCGGTACCGGGAAACTCCTCGCCGAGGCGCTGATGCGCGCGCTTGGCTCGTCCTGCGGCAGTGCGCGGACGGCGTTCGGGGGAGGGTTCGGCAGAGGAGGGCATCGGGCGGCGAGGGTACACACCGGTACCGTGGCGGAGATGCGGCGACTCGAGATCTCCACGCCCTCGGGTCGCGCGCACCTCGACCGCGTGCGCTCCGGGTGGGCCATCGATCTCGGTGCCCCCACCGACGCACCCGAGGCCATCGAGCGCTTGTCCCTGGCCCTCGAGCGCCTGGCCCAGGCCGGCGGCGGATTGGCCCAGCTCTGGGCACGCGCCGGCGACCCGGTCGCCGCTGGCGCGGGCCGGGCCCTCGGGCTGACGGCCGAGCGCGAGCTGCAGCAGCTCCGTCGGCCCCTTCCCGTGGGCCTGCCCTACGAGCTGGTGACGCGCCCCTTCGTGCCGGGGGCGGACGAGGAAGCGTGGCTCGAGGTCAACAACGGAGCGTTCGAGTCGCATCCTGAGCAGGGTGGCTGGACGCTCGATGACCTGCTCGCCCGGGAGGCCGAGCCCTGGTTCGACCCGGCGGGGTTCCTGTTGCACGAGGACGATGGTGCGCTGCGGGGCTTCTGTTGGACGAAGGTGCACCCCGATCACGAGCCTCCGCTCGGCGAGATCTACGTCATCGGCGTCGCTCCCGCGGCCCAGGGCACGGGCCTCGGGCGTCGTCTCGTGCTGGCCGGGCTCGACCACCTTCACGGCGCTGGGCTCGGCTGGGGAATGCTCTACGTCGACCGCGACAACTCCTCGGCGGTGCGGCTCTACGAGCGACTGGGGTTCGAGATCCACCACGTGGACACCAGCCTCACGATCGAGGTGCCGGCGGCATGAGCGCCCCTGCCCGCGTCCTCACCCGGTATGCCGCCAGCCGAGATGACCTGGCCGCGCTCCTCAGCGACCAACCGCGGTACCGGCTGGACCAGATCTGGTCTGGGCTCTACGAGCAGCTCGCGGAGCCGGCCGAGCTCACGGCCGTGCCGAAGGCGCTGCGGGCCCAGGTGGCCGAGGCCCTGCCCCTCGCGTTGGAGGTCGTGGCCGAGTCCACCAGCGACGGCGGCGAGACGGTGAAGTGGCTGTGGGAGCTCCACGACGGCACCCGGGTGGAGACCGTCCTGATGCACTACGACGACCGATCCACCGTGTGCGTGTCGAGCCAAGCCGGCTGCGCGATGGGCTGTGGCTTCTGCGCCACGGGCCAGGCGGGCTTCGACCGTCACCTCACTGCGGGCGAGATCGTGGAGCAGGTCGTGCGGGCGGGCCGACGAGCCCGCGACGATGGGCGCCGCCTCTCCAACGTCGTCTACATGGGGATGGGCGAGCCGCTCGCCAACTACGACCCCACGTGGTGCTCGGTCGAGCGCTTGCACGCCGACGTGGGGCTATCGGCCCGCCACCTCACCGTGTCCACCGTGGGCATCGTGCCCGGGATCCGCAAGCTGGCCGCCGAGGCACTGCCGGTGAACCTCGCCGTATCCCTGCACGCGGCCGACGACCGGCTCCGCGACGAGCTCGTTCCGATCAACAAGCGCTACCCGCTGAGCACCCTGATGGATGCCTGCTCCGGCTACCTGCTCGCCAAAGGCCGGCGGCTGTCCTTCGAATGGGCCCTCATCGACGGCGTGAACGACCGGGACATCGATGCGGAGATGCTCGGAGAGCGAGCCCGCAGCCTGCCCCTGCCCGCGCACGTCAACCTGATCCCGCTCAACCCCACACCGGGCTACGCCGTGCGCGGCACGCCGCCGCGTCGGGTGCGGGAGTTCCGCGACCGACTCCGCGAGAACGGGATCAACGCCACCATTCGTCGCACGCGGGGCACCGAGATCGACGCGGCCTGCGGCCAGCTACGGGCCACCCATGCCGACGCCGACCCTGTCAGCCAGTCGGTCGGCATCCGCCCTCGGCGTTGAGCGTCGCCGCCTTCAGCGCACGAGCACGGTGATCCGGCCGCGCAGGCGGATCGCCCGGTGGAGCGACTCGTGGGCATGGACCCTGGCGTCGGACCAGACGACACACTGATCAAGCGTGCCCTTCACCCGGGCACCGTCTTCCACCACGCTGACCCCGCCGCTCGCGCGGAGGTTGGCCGTGAGGTACTGCTCGGGCGTGCCGCAGTCGACGAAGTCGCCGTCGTGGCGCACCACCTCCACCCGACCGGCAGCCCGCGCGGCCCGCCAGGAGACTTCGTAGAGGCCCGACGGCTCGGGCTCGATGGCCGCCACGTCGGCCCACGGCATCAGCGCACCCGCGATCCGACTGGTGGGGTGCAGCTCGTCCTCGCCCGCCAGCAGCAACCGGATGCGCTCGCCGTCCCAGCCCTCGGCGAACGGCGCCAGCGAACCGGGGCACCACGCATCCGCGTTGACCACCAGCACGCCGCGTCCGTCGATCCACGGTCGCAGCCGGCCCAACGCTCCCGCGGTACCGAGGGGACGATCCTTCTCCACCGATCGGTGGACGTCGTCGGCCAGATGGGCATCCAGCGAGCGGCCACCGTGGTGCAGGTTGACCGCCACCTCGGTGACGGCCGGACGCACCCGATCCAGTGCGAGATCCACCAGCGGCACGTTCCCGACGGGACACAGCGCCTTCGGCCGCAGGCGGGTGAGGGGCCGCAATCGGGTGCCCCGCCCCGCCGCCAGCACCACGCCCACCAGTTCGTCCATACGCCGCGATCCTCGCACGTGCGGCATGATCGAGGACATGACCACCACCGTGAACGGGATCGGCGAGCTCAAGGAGCTCGTGGGGCAGCACCTCGGCTACAGCGACTACATGGAGATCACCCAGGAGCGGGTGAACCTCTTCGCCGATGCCACCGGAGACCACCAGTGGATCCACGTCGACCCTGAGCGAGCCACCGCCGAAAGCCCCTTCGGCGGACCGATCGCGCACGGCTACCTCACCCTGTCGCTCGGCCCCGTGCTCGTGCCCCAGGTGGTGCGCGTCGAGGGCATCAAGATGGGCGTGAACTACGGCGCCGAGAAGGTGCGCTTCCCCTCCCCTGTGCCCGTCGGCGCCAAGCTGCGCGTCGGAGTCGACCTCGTCTCGGTCACCGACATCCCCGGCGGCTGCCAGGTGCAGATGCGCTTCACCTTCGAGTGCGAAGGTGCGGCCAAGCCGAGCTGCGTGAGCGAGAACCTCTTCCGCTACTACGAGTAGGGACCGCGGGAAGGTTCCTACCTGAGGTGCGGGGCGACCTTCTCGGCGAAGAGACGCAGGGTCTCCGTCTCCGGGTAGTCGCTGCACCACGGGTAGAAGCCGGTGCAACCGAGATCGATGTACTGCTGGAGCTTCTCCGCCACCTGCTCGGGGGTGCCCACGAGGTTGCCCTCGGTCCAGCTCTCCACCGGCTCGCCCCAGAACGACTTGCTGCCCGCCGCGGTGATCTCCGCCTCCGTCTCGCGGATGAAGATCTCGGGTGACCACGTCTTCTGGATCTCGTCGTAGTCGCGCCCGACGTCCAGGCAGTGCTGCTTCAACACCTCGGTCTTGGCGGCGAACTCGTGCGGCTTGCCCCCGAAGTTCGAAGCGTCGGCGAGCCGCGCCACCACCCGCAACGTGAGCTGCTCACCGCCCCCGCCGATCAGGATCTGGGGGTGCGGCTGCTGCAGCGGCTTCGGATCGCACTGCGCGCCGTCGAGCTGGAAGAACTTGCCGTCGTAGGACACGTCGGCATCGGTCCACATCGCCTTCACGATCTCCACGGTCTCCCGCAGCACGCGGATGCGGTCGGATGCCTTCGGGAAGTCGTAGCCGTAGCCCTTGAACTCGTGCTCGTACCACCCGGCGCCGACGCCCCAGATCAGCCGCCCGCCGGACATCACGTCGATGTTCGACGTGATCTTCGCGAGGAGACCGGGGTTGCGGTACGGGGCGCAGCCCACCATCTGGCCCAGCATGATCTTGGTCGTCCGCTGGCTGATGGCCGCCAGCGTGGTCCAGCACTCGAACATGGTCTCGTGGGCGGGCACGGGCACGTTGTGGAAGTGGTCGTAGGTCCACAACGAGTCGAGGCCCAGCTCCTCCGCCAGCACGGCCACCTCGATGGCCTTGGCCCACTTGGCTTGGGGATCCGGGATGGAGGTCAGCTCCATCTTCCAACCCTGCGGAACGAACACACCGAACGTGAGCGACATGGCCACCCTTCTAGCGTGCGCATCGTGCATCCGCGCCTCGCTGTCTCGATTGCTGTCGTTGGCGCGCTGCTCGCCGGTTGCGCGGGCGACTCTGGGGATGCCCGCCCGCCGTCCACCGCCGCCACCCCATCGTCGTCCGCTCCGTCCAGCATCGTGGTGACGCCGGCCCCCACCACCACGACGACGGTCGTCCTGCCCGAGGCCGTGCCGATCGAGTGGGACGACTGCGGCGGAGGGCTCGACTGCGCCACCCTGGCCGTGCCCATCGACTACGCGGACCCCGGGATCGGGACGATGGAGCTCGCCCTCGTGAAACGTCCCGCCGGTGATCCGGCGCAGCGCATCGGCACCCTCTTGATGAACCCGGGCGGGCCCGGCGCATCCGGAGTGCGACGCGTCACCCGAGGCTTCACCCTCAGCGACGAGGTGGCCCGCCGCTTCGACATCGTCGGCTTCGATCCGCGCGGCGTGGGCCAGAGCACCCCCATCACGTGCGGTGCCGCCGTGCCGGCCTTCCGAGCGCTCGACCTGGCGCCGGACACCCCGGAGGAGACAGCCGCCCTCGCCGCGGCGGCCGAAGCGGTCGCCGACGAGTGCGAGGCCTCCGAGGGTGACCGCCTCGGGCACCTCGGCACCACCGAGGTCGTCCACGACGTCGAGGTGATCCGCCGCGCGATCGGCGAGCCGCAGATCAGCTTCGTGGGCCTCTCCTACGGCACGCTCATCGGGCTGCGGTGGGCCGAGGCATACCCCGCCTCGGTGCGCGCGCTGGTGCTCGACGGCGTGGTGGACCCGGCCGCCGGTGGTTCCACCACCTCGCCGGCCCAGGTCGACGGCGTGGACGCCAGCCTCGACGCCATCGACGCGGCCTGCACGGCCGATGCCGAGTGCCCGCTCCTCGGCGCCGGGGGCATCCACGCCGCCTACGACGAGCTGGCGCGCCGCATCGAGGCGCAGGAGACCAGCGGGGAGGGAGTGGGACCGACGCAGCTGGCCTACGCCGCCTTCTATGCCACCTACGACGCCGAGTACTGGCCCCGCCTCTGGTCGGCCATCGCGACCGGGCTGGAGGGCGACCTCGCGGGAGTGGCGGCGATGGCGGAGTCCTTCACCAGCCTCGTCCCCTACGCCCCCTTTGCCCTGATCACGTGTCTCGACGGGCCCCACGTCACCGGCTTCGACGAGTGGGCCGGCGAGTCCCGGCTCCTCGGCCGAGCATCCCCCCGCTTCGCCGAGATCCTCGGCAACGAGCTCCTCCCGTGCGCCTTCTGGCCGGAGGGCATCGGCACACCGGATGAGGTGTCGGCGCCAGGGACCCCGCCCATCCTCGTCATCGGGAGCACCGGCGACGCGGCCACCCCCTACGACCAAGCCGTGCGCGTGGCTCGGGCCCTCGCCGAGGGAGTGCTCCTCACCGTGGACATCGCCGGGCACGTCGCCATCGGCGATTCTCCCTGCGCCACCGAGGCCGCCACCCGCTACCTCGTCGACCTCGTTCCCCCGGCTCCCGGCGCTCGCTGCTGACCCGCCAACTTCGCCCGACGGGGGCCGCCCGCGTACTGTCCGGGGCTTCGACCACCGGATCCAGGGGGACACGGTCGCATGGAGTTCAACCTCGCGCAGGTGCACGACGCCGTCAGCGCCGCCATCCCAGATCGTGAGTGCATCGTGTGGCGCGACCGGCGTCTCACCTACGGGCACGTGGCCGAGCGCACGAACCGGCTGGCCAACCACCTGATCGCCAAGGGCCTCGGCGCCCGCACCGAGCGCGACGCCCTCGCCGGTCACGAATCGGGCCAGTCCCACCTCGCCTGCTACCTCCACAACGGCAACGAGTACCTCGAGGCCATGCTGGGGTCGTACAAGGCGCGGGTGGCGCCGATCAACGTCAACTACCGCTACGTGGCTGAGGAGCTCCGCTACCTGCTCAACGACGCGGGCGCCGAGGGAATCGTCTTCCACTCCGCGTTCGCCGATCGACTCGCGGAGGTGCTCCCTGACCTTCCGGCCCTCACCGTGCTGCTCCAGGTGGACGACGGCACCGGCGCCGGCTTGCTCGACGGCGCCGAGTGGTACGAGGACGCCCTCGCCGCCAGCAGTCCCGACGGCCCCATCATCGAACGCAGCCCCGACGATCTCTACATCCTCTACACGGGCGGCACCACCGGCATGCCCAAGGGCGTGCTCTGGCGCCAAGCCGACATCTTCGTCGGGGCCATGGGCGGACGAAACCTGGCCACCGGTGAAGAGTGGGAGAGCCTGGAACAGGTCGTGGAGGCCGCCGTCAACGGCGGCGCCCGCCTCCTGCCGGCCCCTCCGTTCATGCACGGTGCCGGCCACTGGCTCGCCTTCAACGCCTTCACCGGCGGCAGCACGATCTGCATCCAGGACGACACGGTCGGCCTCGACGCCGACGACGTGTGGAGCACGATCGTGCGGGAGAAGGTGAACATCCTCCTGATCGTGGGCGATGCCTTCGGGCGCCCACTGGTCGACCAGCTCGAGGCCGCCGCGGCCAAGGACGAGCCGTACGACCTCTCCTCACTGCTGATGATCGTGTCCGGAGGCGCGCCGCTGAACTCCACGATCAAGGACCGCTTCCTCAGCCAGCTGCCCGCCGTCATGCTGATGGACGCCGTGGGCGCCTCGGAGACCGGCAGCCAGATGTCCCACATGAGCGCGGCGGGTCAGTCGGCCAGCACGGGCACCTTCACCCCCGGACCCGGCGCGGCGATCGTGAGCGAGGATCTCTCTGCTGCCCTCGAGGCCGGCCACGAGGAGACCGGCTGGTTGGCGCAGAAGGGCCGCGTGCCCCTCGGCTACCTGGGCGATGCCGAAAAGACGGCGCGCACCTTCCCGGTGATCGGCGGCGTGCGCTACTCGGTTCCGGGCGACCGGGCCCGACTCACCACCGACGGCATCATCGAGCTGTACGGCCGCGACTCCGTGACCATCAACTCCGGCGGTGAGAAGATCTTCGCTGAGGAGGTGGAGCAGGCCATCGCCCATCACCCCGACGTCTACGACGTCGTGTGCGCCGGGCGCCCGTCGGAGCGGTGGGGCCAGGAGGTGGTGGCCGTGGTCCAGCTCCGAGCGGGAGCCAGTGCGACAGAGGCCGACCTCACCGCCGAGGCGGCCACCCACGTGGCCCGCTACAAGCTCCCCAAGGCCTTTGTGTTCGTCGAGCACATCGTGCGCTCCCCGGCGGGCAAGGCCGACTATCGCTGGGCCAAGGAACAAGCCGTCGCCTCCGCGTAGCGACGCAACGCTGATCGTTCGACACCTTCCGCCTCGGGCAGGCCGGCCAGTGCGCCGAGCGCGAGGCCAGCGGGCCCCGCCTCGTGTCGAGCATCACGACCCGCCCGACCAAGCGCGGGTCGTGGCGCGTACGCCCTACAGCGAGCCGCGCACCACGCTGACTCCGGAGTGCGCCGGGTTGCCGTCGTCGGGCTCCAGCGAGATGTCCACGATGGGGGTGACGGCGAGATCCACTGAGGGCGGCACTCGGTGCGGCGCATCGTCCGAGAGCTCACCCAGCGATACGAGCTGCTCGATCGGGTCATCCAGCAACCACACCTCGAGGTGGCTCCCGGCGGGCACCTCCACCGCCGACAACGCGACGGCGACCGAGCGGTCATCGCCATCGATGACCACGGTGGCGGAGCCGCTGGCGGTGGCGAAGCCAGGAAGTCCGGCCAGGCTCACCTCCTGGGTGCGGACCGCGGGAGCGGTATCCCGCTGGAGCGCAGCACCCACGATGACCACGACCACGACACCGCGGCGGCTGCGGCCATCAGCGGCGGCCGACGCGAGCGGCGGGAAGCCAACGGCACCACGTTCACGCCCAGCTCCGCCTCGATGGCCGCGAAGACCGACGCCGGCGGCGACTGGATCTCATCGTCTG
>Ga0105044_10006991_pt1 | contig 15529 bp, 15 predicted proteins | sample MAT01_FD_78092 | JGI IMG/M metagenome (GOLD analysis project Ga0105044, IMG submission 78092) | Freshwater microbial communities from Lake Fryxell liftoff mats and glacier meltwater in Antarctica - MAT-01 | ecosystem: Environmental > Aquatic > Freshwater > Ice > Liftoff microbial mat | place... | reverse complement strand
TCCATGTCGCGTTTTGCTTCTTCCAGAGCGTCTTTGCGGCGCGTCTCGTCGTCAACGATCCATTGAGCGAACCCGATGGCGCTTTCGACGGTGAGACCGGCATAGGAAGTTCGCTTGCCAAGATCGGCCAGCTTTCCACCGCCACTGACGAATTCCCGAAGTGTTGGAATCCAGGGCTCGATGGCGTCGTATCCAGCGCCACCGGCGATATCGACTTCCCTCTCGATCCCGAGTTTAGGTTCGCGAATCGTGCTGGTGTTCAGGCAGAAGCGAAAACCGTCCGCCGCATCTCGAACGGCAGGAGCAGCTGAAGCGATTGAGGCATCGAAAGCAGCATTCGAACCTGCCAGAGTCAGTCCTACGCCCGACAGTACTGCAGAAGACAGAAAATGGCGTCGATCAGTGGACATTCCGAACCTCAATAGTGCCAGGTTTTGAAACAGGGAAGGCTTTAAAACAGGGATCAGGAACCAATAGCCAATTGGCCCGGAGGGTGCTCCGCACTATTGGTTTCTGATCCCTTTTTTTAAGCTAACGATTCAAGCTTCGAATTGGAACTTACGATATCGACCATTCTTGCCAGTTCAGGGAAAGCGGGCATCCCGTACTACGGGCGTGTCAAATGTTGCGCATCCTGCCTGAAATTCTCACAGATTTAAGCTGATGCGTTAAGACGGGCGATTCTTACTTGAACGGCGACGAACCAGCAGTACCCTTGAGACGCGTCAAAACTTACACTCCGCGCGGTCGAAAAACACACTTTTGCGCGCTGGATTGTAACCCGAAGCGTCAGCGAGGGATTGGGATTTGCAGCCCTCGCTGACGCTTCGGGTTAATGTCACTTACGACCGCGTGATGTATAATTTGAGGTAGGCCGGACAAAGCACGATTTCGACAGTCCCGGATTCACAACCAGGAGCAGGAAAACGCGTTGATAAAAGGTGTCTGGACACCTTTTATCAACAAATCCAACATGAAACTCGCATGGCATTTCAGCAAAGTGAACCCTCGGTTTAAGAACCGCGAAGCAACTCAAGGTGAGTTTTTCGCGAACGATACCGAGCTGCGCGCATTCGTCCGCGAAGCGATTCAGAATTCTCTGGATGCACGGCTTCCTGGCTACACTGGGCCGGTCTCGGTCCGGATTTTCGTTTCCGGCAGCAAATCCGCATTATCGACCGAAGCGTCAAAGCGGTATTTCAAGGGTGGCTGGGACCATTTTCATGCGGAAGGGAGCGGTTTACGTGACTCACCGGGCCGTGACGAAAGCTGTTGTTTTATTACGTACGAAGACAGCGGCACCACGGGACTGACTGGTGACGTGGATCAGTACCATGAAGTGCCCGGCGTCCGGAATCCCTTTTACTATTTCTTTCGCGCCGAGGGGCAGTCGAACAAGACGGAGTCAGGAAGAGGTCGTTGGGGACTTGGCAAGTTCGTCTTTCCTCGGTGCAGCCGTATTCGCAGTTTCTTTGGAGTCACGGTTCGGCACGATGACTGCCAGAGGTTACTCGTCGGGCAGTCGATTCTGCGTTCGCACAACATTGAGGACAAGAGCTTCACGCCGGACGGCTGGTTTGGTGAGAAACCCGAAAAAGACGAAGCCGCCGCGCCGGTAGACGACCAGGATTTTATTCAACAGTTTGCGGAGGATTTCTGTCTGGAACGCGGACACGATTCCGGCCTTTCCATCGTCGTACCATTTTGTGATGAACGCTGGACGCCTGCTGCAGTTGTGGACGCCATAGTGCAGGACTATTTTTATCCGATCCTGAAAGAAGATCTCGTCGTTACTGTTGAAGACGCCGACACGCAAACGGTACTCAATGCTCAGTCGCTGGCCACTTTTGTCAGCGAAAGCGCCGATGTTATTCGTGAGCTGATTCAACCTCTGCTGAATCTGACGCAGTGGGCTTTGCACCGTGACGATGAGAAATCATTGATCGTGCTCAGCAGTTTTGCGGGAAAGGCAACCAAATGGAGCCGCAAAGCCATCGACGACAGGCTGTTCGAAGACATGCGAAAAACTCTGCTGGAAGAAGGCCGGATTGCCGTTCGCATTCCGGCACTTGTGCAGTACAGGAATGGACTCAGCAAAAGCACGCAGTTCGATGCCTACATTGAACGTGCCGAAGGGTCACCGCAGAAGCGACCGATGTTTATCCGCGACGGCATTGTGATTTCCGATGTGCGTTCCCGGCTCATGCGGGATGTTTATGCCATCGTGGCAATTGATGACGCTCCGCTGACCGGCTTTCTGGGTGACGCTGAGAATCCCGCGCATACGGAATGGAGTGAGGAAACATCACACTTCAAAGGCAAATACGTCAACGGTGCGGCGACGCTGCGATTTATCCGCAATGCAGTGTCGGATCTGTGCCAGATGCTGGCAGAAGCTGCCGATGATGACGATCCCGAACTACTGCTGGACGTCTTTCATGTTGGCACCGGCCACGATCAGCCAGGCATGCCGGTTGAGTTCTCATCAATGACCAATCAAGGTGGCGGCGCTGCGAAGGATCGGCTGAAAGTCCTGAACGCGAAGGCACGCAAACAGAAGTCGTTTCGGCTGTCCAGTCGTCAGGGTGGTTTTCGTGTCGGTAGTCTGCCGGATGTGGTTGAACCACGCCGACCGGTGGAAGTCCTGGTCGCGTACGATCGTCGCGGCGGAAGTCCGCTGAAAAAATTCTCAACGGCTGATTTTCGGCTCGATCAGAATCCTATTCACATCGAATCCAGGAACGCAATCATTGAGATCCGCGATGCCAACCACCTGTTGATTTATCCGCTTGCTGACGAATACAGCGTCGTGGTGACCGGATTTGATCTCAATCGTGATCTGTTCCTGCAGGCGCGCAACTGTCAGCAGGCAAACAATGCGATGAAGGCTGCCAGCTCGCCGCAACTTCAGGCCGGGCATGCTTAGCCTGCAGGAATCAGGACGAGCGGCACGAGTCGAGCACATCGAATATCTGCAACTGTGGCATCGCGGCTCGCAGGTTGAGCCACTGCAATTGGACGCCGGAACGCTGCAGCGGGGTGAACAGATTCGGGAGCCATTCATCGAGCAGGCCGTCCTGACAGAGCCGCTCGATGTGTGGCGAGGTTAAGTCACACGATTTGCAGAAAACTACATGTTTTGCCGGCCAGTGAAGCGCCACAAACGCAGAGATGGAATCACTTGTCACGCTCCATGATTCCGGCAATGACCGGGAATGCTGTGTCTGTTCCTCGCGAAGAAACGTCGTTGTGTTCAGCAATATCGCATCGTGCTGCTGCCACGACGTCGCAGCCTCAAGCCGGCTTGAAACGACAGGCAGACATCCGCCGACACGCGACAGAATGCCCGCGTTGTACGTCATTGCAGCGATGGCATTCCAATGAGTCTGCGCTGCCGTGGGACAGGCAACGTCATCCAGACGTCGAATCTCATCCGCTGCCGCGCCGCCGCCAACGACAATCAGGACTTTCTGCGGATGCAATAACTTCACGACGGCGTGCAGCCGTTCGGCAAGGTCCGGCAACATGAGTAAACTGCCGCCAAGTTTGACAACGACCGGAGACTTCAGATTCATGTCAATTCACAAAATCCAGCGCGGCATCGTGGCTTCGCCTCAGACCGATGGATTGTCGTTGTTGCGCCTGGCGACATCGTGTCGAATCGCAGTCGCGGCGTCCTGCCGCGAAAGTTTATCGCATTCTGGCCAAAACCGGAGTGGCTGCAAAAGGAGACGAACCGAGTTCCTGAAGCTCGGTCCATCGCTGCGATTCCTGTAGCTTGGACATTCATGTCCGAGATCCTGGCCTCACGTGCAGGGCTCCCCATAGTCTTGTTGAACTCATAATCTTGATCCTACTCTTAATTTTAATCCCGCATTGCAAAGTGAGTAGTGCGAGGTTACTGGGAAATGGGGGCGGTGCCGGCCGCGAATCGATTAAGATTAAGAGCTTTTGCGACGGACATGAATGTCCATCCTACATTCGATTGTTCCGCCATCGCACACAAAACTTGACTCATCTGCTACGAAGTGCGGTTTTGTTAAGGGTTCTAAATCAGTTCGTGGATCACTTTGCCATCGCAAACCGGCATCGGCCGACCGTCGGTGATGTGGTAATTGATCTGTTGAGCGTCATAGCCGAGCGCGGCAAAGACCGTGGCGTGTATGTCGGCGGGAGTTACCGGACGCAAAAATGGATAGGCGCCGGTCTTGTCGGATTCGCCGACGACCTGACCGCCTCGAATGCCGCCACCGGCGAGTACCATCGAATAACACTGTGGCCAATGATCGCGTCCAGCTTCCTTGTTAATGATCGGAGTTCGTCCAAAATCACCCATCCAGATGACGAGCGTTTCGTCCAGCAGGCCGCGACGGAGTGATCACATACGGCGGCACGTTGCCTGAATATCCGTCGCGCTGGGCCAGCCAGTTGATGAGTGTTCCGAAGCTCGGAACGTCGGCACGACCGGGATTGATGGGAGTGCTGTCAATTCTATAGGGCTTGCCCACGATCGACCAGTGCATGCCGGAATTGTGTCCTCAGTGAGTGTGATGCAGAGTGCGCACGATCGACAGCTTGTCCATGCGTTTTGCAACTTCCGGAAGCAGCTCAGAGATTTCAATCCCGGAGACGTTGGTCGAGATCGGTTGAAACAGGCTGCCAAGTTCCGACGGAGCATTCGGCTTCATGTCCCACAGATCAATGTGACTCGGCGCACCGCAGTTAAAGATCATGATCACAGATTTTGCACGATGCTTGTTTGTCTCGCGTGACGTTGTGTTGATCGGCTCAGCACCGGCCTGGTCAATGGTGCCCCAGAACTGGTGAAGTGCCCCGAGACCAACGGTCTGCAAGCCTGTCGATGACAGCCAGTTTCGGCGACTCATTGCATCATGTGTCGCAGGCTGCTGGCGTACTCCCGCAGGGTTTCGCATAGAAGTTCTCCAGGCTGGTTTAACAACGGAACATTCAGACGGCAGACCCTGTAAACAGTGGTGAAATCACTTCGCCGTTCAGCAGTTGATTGGGTCGACCAAGCGGATCGACCACCATCGCGTCCTGCGGAACTCCGAGTGCATCCAGCACGGTTGTGCCGACATCGGCGGGGCTCCATGATCGGGACAGCGGATAGGCGGCGATCGAGTCCGTTTCGCCAATCGTTTGCCCGCCAAGAATTCCAGCACCGGCAAACAGGGCGGAATAAGCATGTGCCCAGTGATCGCGCCCGGGAACAGTCTGGCCCGGCAAAATTGACACTTTCGGAGTTCGACCAAACTCACCCATCACCACGACCATTGTTTCGTTCAGGCGTCCACCAGATGACAGATCATCCATCAACGCCGCCAGCCCCTGGTCCAACTGAGGCAGCAACGTATTCTTCAGGCGACCCCAGTTATCGACATGCGTGTCCCATGTCTGTACAATTCCCATCGTGGCCTGAACAACAGGAACTCCCGCTTCCACAAGGCGTCGAGACAACAATAACGACTGCCCAAATTTGTTGCGACCATAGCGATCTCGACACGCTGCATCTTCGTTGCTGATCTGAAACGCTTCCGCCACCCGAGCGGACGTCAGCAAAGAGAATGCGACATCCTGCTGTTCACAGAACGCGGTTGTCCGAGTGTCCGCTGTCAGTCGTGTGTTGTTCTGATTGAGCTCATCAAGCAGACTGCGCCTCGTAACGAGCCGATCCGCATTCATGTCCTGAGGAAGGCTGAGCGAATCAACTCGGAAACCGGGATCATTCGGGTCATGATTGATCTGCCAGGGATCATGCCGAGTCCCCAGAAATCCGGCATGCTGTCCGGGCCACGTCAGCGGGCCTTCAATCAGATAGTTCGGGAGCGAAACTCCGTTGGGAATTCCATCCTGACGCGGCTTCACAAAATCGAGAGCCGCAGCAAAATTCGGAAAGTCGTTGCGGGACTCAACGCGATCCAGATCACTGCCGCCCCGCGGAATCGGTGTCGGTCTTCCGGTCAACGCAACATGGGTTGCAAGAAGATGATTGTGCTCGCGGTGCGCCATCGAGCGAATGATTGACCACTGCCCGATTCGCGACGCCAGTTGCGGCATGTGCTCGCAAATGGAAATGCCTGCAACAGCCGTGTTGATTGCTTTGAACTCACCCCGGATCTCAGCAGGCGCATCCGGTTTCGGGTCCCACATATCCAGTTGACTTGGCCCGCCGCTCAGCAGAACCAGCAGCACCGATTTCGCTCGCGGGTTTGCTGCGTTCGGATTGGCCATGGTCTGCGAGGCAGAGAACGGCAGAGTCGCTCCGACGACGCTTGCGGACGCGACTGTCAGCAGACTGCGACGATCAAGGAGGAATCGTGGTGGCAACATGGTAAGTTCACATCCGGCAAGGGCGAGGTTTCGGCGCGAGTGTCGTGCGGAATGAGGAGTTTCTGTAACGTCTTCCGAAAGGCGGGACAGAAAGTATGTTCCATAATTGCCCCGTCTGCAACCTGAATGATCAATGCAGCATGCTCTGCCGAAGCATGAATGCGTTGTTTCAGAATTTCAAACGCTGGTGGAATTCAGTCATGCATGCGATTGTGTAGTTTCGGGCCGATCTCCAAACGAGGCAATGCCCCTCCAAGGGAGTCTGACATGCAATCATGCTGCCGAACTCGATTGTTGCCGCTCCTGGTTTTGGCGCTGATTGCGCCTCGTTTTCTGAATCAGTTCGGGCACAATGATCAGCCAGGTAAGGGGCCGGAACGCGAGTCTACGGCTGATGGAGCGTTTCGAGATCACTTGCGAGCGTTTAGGCGAGCGGCAGATTTCCGGTTACCGTCGAAAACCGGGGCTAGCGGTCTGCAGCTGGTAAGATTAGCCGCCACGCGCTAGCGTCCGGTTGTTCGGCTTGGTAGTTCCTAATCTGCCGCTCGCCTTATTGTCGATCAAAAAAGGGGCAGATCAGAAAAGATCAAAAAAAGGGTCAGGTCTGATTGAATTGAGATCTGACCCTGTTTCGCTCGCTCGGAAGACGCAAATCTGAAGTGCGACTGGTTCGGCGAAGAATCAGAATTCTCCGAGGACTTCGCCGCCTTGCAGCGTGATCAGACCAACCAGAGTCGAACCGGCGATGTTTTCACTGAGAAAACGGACGGAGCCGTCTGCCAGCAATGTCTGCACCCCGCCTGTGTGGAATGAATACATTTCGCTGTCGTTTGTGCAGTTCATGGAACAGGTGCCGACAATGGCTGTTGCGCCGCTGCCAGTGGTGGTGTTTTGAACGCCGGCAGAATTCGCACCATCCACGCTGAAGCCGCCATTGATATCAGCCCAGCCCCAGCCGTCCGCAGTATACGGTGTTCCGAATGCCACATTACCAAAGCGAGGATTATTCCCCGGCTGGCGACCGATGTACTGACGCGGTCGGCCGGAGTCTTCCGCAATCAGCATCGTGTTCGACGTGCCGTCGGTGATGTCACGAATGCGAGTTCCGCCGGGTCCGCGTCCCAATCCTCCCATGGCATCCCTTGTGCCGATGGAAGCCATGCCGCTTGCGACAATGTAGGCATTACGCACGGCATTGATGGAACCGTAGTCGCTGTAGCCCCAGATCGGTTGATCAGATCGAGCACCGCCGGTGATCGCTGAATACAGGGCCGGAGTCGGCAGCGGTCGTGAACCTGGAGTGGATGGGCAAACAAATGCAGGCACTTGAGTCGTGGTAATCAAATCGTTCGCAGGGATGAACCAGTTCAGATTGAAATTGTACTGAGCATACATATTTGACTGCTCGATATACGGCAGAATCATCACGTTCCATGTCTGCTGAAACACGGGCGCGGAAAGATTTATGCGGCTTGCCGGAAACATCGTATAGGTGCTCTCGTAATTGTGAAGAGCCAGTCCGAGCTGCTTTAGATTGTTCTTGCATTGTGTGCGGCGCGCGGCTTCGCGAGCCTGCTGCACGGCGGGAAGCAGCAGCGAGATCAGGATCGCAATGATGGCAATCACCACCAGCAATTCGATCAGTGTAAAACCACGTACTCTGTTTTTCCGACTTTGACTGACCATGAACGACATCCTTCGAAAAATTGTGATGGGAGTTCAGTTCGTCTGAACTCACGGGGCAACCTGAAAATCTGAATCAAATGTGAGTGGAGATGACCTGGTCTTCGATCAATTGTTAAACGGTCCACCCTGCACTGCTGTGTTCCGGGGGGAGGAAGCTGTTTAGAGCACTGAGAGCTCAAACATCGGCATCTCTTCGTTGTTGGCGTTCACGTCCAGCTCGATCCCCGATGAGGCCGCGAACTGATATTGCTCGGGAAGTTTCTCGACAAAGTCATCGGAATCACCAGCACCAGGTGCTGTTGCTTCCGGCCACGAGAAAGAAACTTGATACTTGCCTTCGGGAGCACCGTCGGCGACAGCATACGTTGTCAGTTTGAACACGCCGGTCTCATCTGTAATCCCATTGGGAGTCACAGCGGCCGGGCTGGAATCGTTCACAGGATGCAGCACAACGTGAACGCCTTTTGCCGGTTTGCCATCGACGCAAACGATTCCCATCACGGGATGCAGTTCAATCTTTGGAGCATCACTGGGTGCCTCACCGCATCCTGAAATTAACATTGCCGTCAATAAAACTGTTGCTGTTTGCAGTGTCTTCACAATGTTGCTTTCAGGCCAGAGTCCGGGTTTTCGTGCCGAGTTACACAGCTGTGAATCGGGTTGACTGCCGCAAGTCTTGTCGCCGTTTGTTAAGATATTCTTAACTTTCGAGCTTGTCTTAACATTTTCCTGAACTGAGAGAACGGTGTGTCCCTTTCTGTGCAGTGCAACGTCGGGCACTCAACAGGAATCATGAATTGCAGGAATCCATGGTCGATTTGACCACAGGGTCCGCTTGAGCGTGAAGACAATCCCGCCGGCGCATGTAAGGCAGAACACCTTTTCCCTGGGCTTGAAGATGCCACTCCGTCGCCTATCCTTATGGCGTACAAATGGCTTACTTGCTTTGTCGGAAGGTGCGGAGTCATAATTCCGGCGTTCCGACGATGTTTTTGCGCAATTCGAACCCAGCCACTAGTCAGCACCTATGCCTGCCCGCAATCCCGGACCGAGCAATTTCTCCGTTTCCAGTTGGATGATGCCGGTTGCAGTATTGTTGTTAATGGCTGGACTGTGGCAGATTGTGGTCACGTTTCTGGTGCAGGTGCGAGGTTTGAATCCGGCACTTTTTCCGGGGCCGATGGCGGTGCTCGAAGCCGGATGGCAGATTCGGAATGACCTGTGTCAGGCGACGATGCTCACGGCGGCCGCAGCCGTTACGGGATTATGGCTGAGTATCCTCATTGGGACGGCAACGGCGTTTGTGTTTTCGCAATCGTCCATCGTGAGACGAGCGTTCTATCCATACGCGGTCCTGCTGCAGACGATTCCCATCATTGCCGTTGCACCAATCGTGATTCTGACGCTGGGGCGTGGCTTTCAGAGTATCGCGCTGGTGTCCTGCATCATCAGTCTGTTTCCGATTATCACAAATACGACGACGGGACTGCTGCAGATTGATCCCGAACTCGTGGATCTGTTTCGACTGAATCGGGCGACGAGGTTTCAGATGCTTGTTAAACTCAGGATGCCTTCCGCGCTGCCGTACCTGATTTCGGGTATTCGTATTGCCAGCGGTTCGGCGATTGTCGGTGCAATTGTTGGTGAGTTCTTCCTGAGCGCCGGGCCGACGGGCCTTGGATCTCTGATCCAGGGAAAAGTCGCGTCGTCGTTCAACATGAAAGAACTTTACTCCGTCGTAGCCGCGGCAACGCTGTTGGGGACTTTCGTTTTCGGCGTTGTCACGATCCTGGGCGAATGGCTGCTGAAAGGGTGGTTTGGCATGAGTCTGGAAGGTCGTGGTCGGTAAATCATCAGGTTTCGGGCAGCAACTTGTCAAATCCATTCAGGCCACTGTTACGGGAGATGAATGTCAGCACGCGGGCAACCAATTGAGCGTTTGCGTCGTAGCATTCGCAGCGATGACAGATTCGCAGGCTTCCGCCTGCTGCGAGGCTCTCTTTCCATCCTGCTGGCAATCGACAGGCAAAACTCTTGCCGCGCACGACAATCAGGGGCCGAATGAGTGGATTCCCCATGCCGTCCAGCCAACTCAACGGACATTGCTTCGGCCGAAAGCAATCGTTTGAGCTGACGAGTACCGTATCGGTCGGAATCAATAGCCGGACTTTTCGCTGGCTGGCGTACTGGGCGACATCCAGCAGCCCCAGTCGAATCGTTTTTTCGGCATGACTGTACGTATGCAGTCCCTGCTCTCCGGGAACAATCACAACCGACCGCGCTCCAAGATCGGCTGCCAGATCGATGGATCGTCGCGCGTCATGCGTGGCGGCTTCATATGACATGCCAAGCGATCCGGTAAAGCCGCCGGCAAAACCGAGACAGCTCACAGTGATTCCGGCATCTGCCAGAATATCGTGGATCGCATGCTCACCAATGAACAGGATCTGCTGACGCCTGACGCAGACATATCGAATGCCGCGTTGATGGAGACGCTCGGCTTCTCGAATCAAACCTTCCGCAGAATCAGACTGCAACGGGTATGCGACTGAGATGCGGGACACGAGCGGTAAACACGGCAATGCCGGGTCGTCTTCAAGAAATACATCCATGTTCGTACAGCTGTTTCCGTCGATGGAATCAATAGTGCGAAGCGCCCTCCGCGCCATTTGGCTATTGGTTCCTGACCCCTTTTTTCAAATGATACAGCCAGATGAGCGTAGTGTGCAAAGATCGACTGCTGATGTAAACCATTTCAGCCCTCCAGGAGCGCAGGTATTTTTTGATTTTCCGAAGCACTCAAATGCAATGTTGCCTGCTTGACAAGCGTCTGGAAAAAGATTCGCAATCTCAGCCACTTGCGTGATCGCTCGTTGAGACCAGATCGCAGCACCACAAGTGATGTCGGATCGTCTGCACGAATCCGGAGCGCTCGTACAGACAGTTGGCTGGCGTATTCGCCGCATCCGAATACGCGGTGACTCTCAACGCCTGCGATAAGATTCTGCCGAACCTGTCCGAACCGCACCCCTGGCCATGCAGATCAGACTCGACTGTCTGTTGAGCCACACGACCTTGCCCTGTTTCGGATCTCTGAGAGGGTTGGCCGTGTGAATCGCCGGTCGAACTCAACAGTCTCGGAATCCGGCTGATCATCAGGGATGCAATCTGCCTCCGTCGGAACGCAGGCACGACACCGATGTATTCGATGCAGACATGCGTTTCTGAAGTCAGCGTGCTCGATGACGGTACTGCCACTGTGGATATCATCGGATTCCTTACACAGGACATGAGGCCCGCGATTTCCTGGTCAATGCGATACACAAACACAGTTGCCTCCAGGCGTTGCCACTGCGTGAGCAAGGCGGCCGCTGTCGGTGGTGGTCCGCTGGTCAGGTCCTCGCTGCACTCCAGAATTGCGTCGATCGCAAACTGCATTTCACGGGCAGCAGAGGGGGACGTGGCAAAATCGTAAAGCTGAAATGTGCCTTGATCCTGCGGCAAACATTGATCATTCACGGGCTCAAACAAGTCCCATTGAACAATGCAGGTCGCCTGCACAAAACCATGTTCGCTGAACAATCGCGCAAAACTCGCGTCGTCGGCAGACGCCGGGAGCAGTAAGCGAAGGCGTTGAAATCCCTCCGAAACTGCGCGGCGTTTGACTTGCTCAATCAACTTACCACAGAGTGCGCGATGAACTTCACCGGAAGCATTCAGAAACACAACGGGCTCGGAAACCACCAGGGTTCCGGTCGATTCAGTCAGATATCCGATAGCCGCACACGGACGATTGTCCCAGAGCAGAACAATGTTCGGAAACGGGGTGTCGGTTTCATGGAATGCGAATGGATTCAGATGCGCCATTATTGCGTGACAAGTTCGCTTTCAACATTGTCTCGAATTCTCTTCAGCTTCATGTCCACACTGACAACATTGACGACATGGAATTCAGAGCGCGGAGCCGTAGATTCCTTTTCTTCGCGAGTCACTGAAACAATCCACCGCGCCAGTCCGAAAGGGACGTCGGCCGAAACCCAGAATTCGCCTTCGTTGGTTGATTTACTTTCCGCACGTTCCATCACCAGTTTGCCCTTCATCCGTTTGGCTGTGATCTGCTGCCCCTGCAGGATCACCTCCGGAACGTCATTCGTGGCGATGACTTCCGGGTTGTCGTAATTCGTGAGTAAAGAAATTGTCGGATAGACACGCAGCGATGGTGTCTTGATTTCCTTGACAGCTTCTTCACCCAGACGCCGAAATCCACGAACGATCGGAAGCATGTGATTTGGGATGTCATCTGCATCGACCGATTCGGGGGTGATCTTGCTTTCCGGAATCAGCACTTTGTAAATTCTCGCGCCCACCGGACCGGGGTCGATCCCGGCCGCTCCGGCTGTGCCAGTCAACGTCTTGATCTCAATCCAACGACAGGGTTGAACTTTACCTTCGAATTCTGCCTCTTCGCGCCCCACAGACTTAATGCTCAATTCGCACGTCCAGGTGAGCGGTGCCTGATCGTCAGGCCCGGTGGCCTGAGTCAATGTACCTTCGTATTCCACAGCTTTGCCGTCTTCCGGCAAATGAAAGATCAGACCCTGAGCGTTCGCGAGCGGAGCCCCTGTCCACGAAACCGCAGCGACAGACAGAACGATTGCCAGACGGTTCAATTGCGACATAAATCCAGTACCTTCCAGATGTCATACTTCGGCAAATGACGATTCGACGGGCAGTCCGAGGAACGGTCTTTCGCTGTCTTAAGCTGCAAGAGTGTCTCAAACTCAGCATTCCGGATGCAAGTGGAATCGGCCAGACACCGCGGAAACGAGCATTCCAGGCCTGAATTTGCGGATCGGGAAAGAGAAATTGCTGACTCTACCGGATTCGATGTGCTGGAAGTTTGAACCACGAATCGACGCGAATCAACACGAATGTTAAGCATTCCATTCGTGTCGATTTGTGGTCATTCGTGGTTTCCGGTCTTGAAACCGGGCGTCAATTGCCGGACACACAGAGAACTGTACAGTCAGTATTTGCGATCCGGGGGACAAGCAAACCTTTGGCAGATTCATTTGCTGACGTTGCCTTTGGTTTGCTATGACTCCGGCGAGAAGAGGTAGATTGGCAAACAACTGGGATTCGCGGGCGTGAATGAATCGGGGTTTCGGAATCTGGTGAGCGGTCAAGCGAAGGGGGTGCTGGCATCCTCCCTGCGAATGGCACTGAGCGTCGTATCTATGGGTTACGGGCTGGTCATTTGCGTGCGTGCCGCCTTTTACCGCCGTGGCTGGAAAACCACTCGTCGCGCTGCGGTCCCCGTGATCAGCCTGGGAAATGTCACTACTGGAGGCACCGGGAAAACGCCGCTCGTGGCGATGGTCTGTAACTTGCTGCGAGAATCCGGGATACAGCCGGGCATCGTGAGCCGCGGTTATCGGTCTGTCGATGGCGGTGCGAATGATGAAAAAATGGTGCTGAACTTATTGTGTCCGAGTGTTCCGCACGAACAAAATCCTGATCGTATCTCGGCAGCGAATTCGTTGACCGTCGCTGACGGAGTGGATGCGATCGTCATGGACGATGGTTTTCAGCATCGGCGGCTGCATCGCGACCTCGACATTGTGCTGATTGATGCGACCAACCCGTTCGGCTACGGATATCTTCTGCCACGTGGTCTGCTGAGAGAACCGCTGTCGTCTTTGAGACGAGCGGATGTCGCGATGATCACAAGATCCGATCTTGTCAGCGAGCACGACCTTGCAAAGATTGAACGCCGTATCATCGACGCTGCACCGCAACTCGCAGATCGGATTCTGCATGTCGCGTTTCAGCCAACGTCGCTGCGAAGTCTCGACGGCAGCAGCATGTCACTCAACGAAGTCGCAGGGAAGTCCGTGCATCTCATGGCGGGCATCGGAAACCCCGACGCATTTCAAACCACTGCTGTTCGAGCTGGCATGAGAGTCACTGGAACATCGTGGTTTCCAGACCATCATCATTATTCGAACGACGACCTGCAGCAAGTTCAACAGCGAGCGTCGTCATCTGGTACTGAATGGATTGTGACAACTCTCAAAGATCTCGTGAAGCTGCCGAAGGGGTGCGACAATGTGCGCGCGCTGGAAATCGCCGCCGTATTTCCGAATCCACAACATCTGGTAGTGTTGCGAGGATTGATCAACCGAGCAACTGGACGCTAGCCCAACCGTCCGCATCACAAGTCGAACAGAATGCGCAGCCGATCCCCAACCTCATTCATCGTTGCGGCTGTGACTGCTCCCCAGCGTTGTGCCAGTCGGTCGTGAGAGACTGACCGAACCGCTTCGCACATGATGAAACTCCTGGACTTTGTCCCCCCTTCCGGTGGTTGCAGTGCGACATGCCAGGGAATGCTCTTGTCCTTGCTGGTTATCGGCGCTATCACCACCAGATCAGCAGGACTCTTGTTGAATCCGTTCGTCGAGACAACCAGCACCGGACGTTTGCCCGCCTGTGCCCGTCCCCGTGTCGGGTTCAGGTCCACCAACCACACTTCACCGCGCAGCGGAGTTGTCATCGTTATTCCTTTCCGAGTCCGTCCATGAGCGCCTTGTCCCACGCCTTGCGTTCAGCCTGTTCGGCTGCCCACGCCTTCTTGTCCTTCCGCAGTTCTCCATACGCTTGAGAAGCCTGTTCCAGGAATCGCTGGCGACGAAGAGCCTCAATCGCCTGTTCCAGGACAAGAGGCATCGACGCACCCAACTCTTCCGACAACACCTTCAATTTCCGGTGGCTTTCAGGGTTGATGCGAACCGTGGCAGACATCGCTGTTTCTCCGTGAATGATTCCATCGTGACAATCAAATTAAACGTCTCAAAGTATACATAACCGTATTCAAATTGCCACACATAATCCGAACGAACTTACCCGGCATCATGCTTCTTGCTGTTTCTGACGCATTGAAACAACAGTCGTTCACAATGCTCCCCGACGCTGATACCGCAGGCACGGGCGGACATGGGTACGAGGCTGTTGGCAGAAGATAACCTACACAAGAAGGCACAGTTCAAACGCTGGATTTGTTTGAGAAAGGGCCAACCTTATGGAAGTGGGCCCTTCGTTTCGCAGTCAGCCGTTCGACTTCAGCTCGAATTGAATCAGGTGAGTCTCTTAAAGCAAGTCGCTGGATCCACAGCAGAATCCTGATGACCGTGACGGCTACCTGTGTTAGAATCATGTCAACAGTCGAACATCACACATGAGTCTTAACATCAACCTTCCACTTTGATGGCAGACGGGTGCGATGATTCAAAAAAGACAGAAGACAATATGTCCCATAAGTCGTATAAGACCTATTCTGTTTTCTTTAAAAAGGGCTTCACCGATGACATCTGGTTTCATCCCACCGCATGGCGGTTACCAGGATCTGCTATCCTATCGGAAGTCGCTGATTGTTTACGACGCTACAGTCCAATTTTGCAAACGGTTCCTGGACAAACGGGATCGCACGGTT
>Ga0105044_10006990_pt1 | contig 15529 bp, 11 predicted proteins | sample MAT01_FD_78092 | JGI IMG/M metagenome (GOLD analysis project Ga0105044, IMG submission 78092) | Freshwater microbial communities from Lake Fryxell liftoff mats and glacier meltwater in Antarctica - MAT-01 | ecosystem: Environmental > Aquatic > Freshwater > Ice > Liftoff microbial mat | place... | reverse complement strand
GAGGGCGTTCATCAGGACGATGCCGAGGAAGCGCCCATTGGCCAGCCAATCGTATGGCAGTGCAGCATCCATCATTCCCAGATCCACGAGCAGTGCGTTCAACGAGCCGTTTACCCCGAGCATTTGCTTGACCCCGACGGCACCGACAAAAGGGGGCAGGATCATCGGTGCCAGCACCAACACACCTAACAATGGCTTGCCATAAAAATCATAGCGGTGGCCGATGAGTGCCAACGGGAATGCAATGGCAAGCGTCGCCAGGGTGCTGGTGATTCCGAGGGCAAACGCATTCCAAAGGCCCTCGCGGTAGATCGCATTTCCAAAAACCGATGCGAAGAACTCCAGCGTGAAATAGTGCGAGCCATCCGGGCGTGTGCCTTCAAACGCCTGCTTGACCACCATGCCCGCCGGATAGATGAAAAACACGGCGAACAGCAGGCTGACAGCGATGGAGATGATGATGGCGTTCCTTCGTTTCATCGGGTGGTGGCGGTGGAGGATTTGGCGCGGGCCATGGCTTCGGCTTTGCGATAGTTGGCACGGAACCACTTGCCGAGTTCGGAGGCGCGGTCGGCAGCTTTGAGGGCGTCTGGTCCGTCGAGCACCGGGTCACCCTTGCCTGCTTTTGCATAGCTGATGAGTGAGATGTCGGAAAAAACGGCTAGCGCGTCGGCGGGCATTCCCGCATCACGCAAAGCCATCCAAGCGGACTTCATTTCCTCGTGGGAGTCGATGCACATGATTTTGACGAGCTGCCGCAGGGTGTTGAATGAAGCCCCGGTGAGCTCTCGCTGATAGGTGAAATTTGCCGGGTCCTGGTATGGCTTGGCATCGGGCATCGTCGAGTTTGCGAGATTTTCCGGGGTGTAAACATCGCGCCGGATCGGGGTGCGGTGAAGGGCGCGGTATTTCGGGCCGTGAGGGCTTCCCGGTTTTCCAAACCACAAGGTCTGGGCCTCGCTACTGAGGCAGAACTCCACAAAACTTTGGGCGACTTCCGGACTGTCCGCGCCCTTGAGGACGGCGATGGGGTCGCCGCTCAAGGTCGTCCCACCGACTGGCGCAATCCACACGACACGCGGCTCACCGGTTTTTAAAACGAGAGTCTCGGCAAAGGAACGTCCGTAGAAGTCGATGCACATTCCGGCCGAGGCATTGCCCTGCCCGACATCGAGCGGGATCTTGGAGGCGCTGTCGGTGAAGTAGCGGGCGTTCGCCGCCAAGCGTTGGACGAGTTGAAGCCCCGCGGTCCAACCGGCATCCATGGCTTCAGCGCGCTTTTCACCCGCTGCCGTTAGAGCGTGCTGCATTTCACTCTGCACGAGCAACTCGAAGGCTCTGGCCACCGAGCCGCTCTTGGTGGGATCTGCCAGGGCCAGAGTCCCTGCATAGCGCGGATCACCGAGATCCGCCCATTTCGCCGGCGTGGGAATACCGAGGCGCTTGAGAACATCCGGATTATAACAGATTCCAAACTGGGACATGCAGGTTCCCACCCAGACGTGGTCGGGCGGGTAGTATCTTTCTCCGGTGAAGGTTTCAGAAATCGGGCCATTCGCGCCGAAAAGTTGAGGCTCCGACTCGAACACCCGGAGCGGCGCGAAACGGCCTTTTTTCGCCTGGCTTGCAAAATCGGGTTCGCCGCCACCGAAGAATAAATCCACGCCGATTCCCTTGCGCCCGGTTTCATCCGCCGCCTTGAACCCAGCATCTAACACCATGCGGATTTCCGAGGTTCCCCCCGGTGTCCGCCAGTCGATGTAAATGGAACGGCCCTTGGTTTTCTGCCAGTGCGCGGCGAAGGCCTCGCCGAACTCCTGACGGATCGACTCATTGTGCGGGCTGAGAATCACCAGCCGATCATCCGCACTGCGTGAGGCGGTGGTCGCGGTTTGCCGGCGCAGCGCCATGGGCAACGCAATGATCAGTGCCAATAGACTGAAGATGATCCACGCTCGCGTTTTCATGAGAAGGGTGGGGGAATCAAGGTTTTAAAATGACGACGTCGTCATGTCGCACGTAGAGGTGGCGTGACTCCTCGCCCGGTTCGTGGAGGTGGTGCGGGTTCATTTCTACGATTTGTTGGCGTCCTGCGTCGGTGCGGAACCAATACTGGATGCGTTGGCCAAGGTAGCTGCGCTCGACGATGTTTCCCTTGATGGAGTTGTCGCCATCCCGCGCTTGCAGGCGCCATGCCTCGGGGCGGATCGAAAGGCGGACGTCTTCGCCCGGCTGCGGTGTCCAGGTCGGGTCGCTGACGCCCCCGACGAGCATCCCGGCGGCGGTTTTTGTGAGTGTGAAGCCATCGTGGGTTTCGATCGCTTCGCCAGAAATCAAGTTCGTCTCGCCAATGAAGTTGGCGACATAAGCACTGAGTGGCGTGCGGTAAATTTGCTCTGGCGTGCCGATTTGGCCGATTTTCCCGCGAGTGAGGACTGCCATGCGGTCGGCCATGGCGAGGGCCTCCTCCTGATCATGGGTGACGTAGATGCCGGTTAGGCCGTTTTCTTTCACGATCCTGCGGATTTCCCGGCGCATTTCCACCCGCAGCTGGGCGTCCAGATTGGAAAGCGGCTCGTCTAACAAAAGGCACTTGGGCTTCACCACCAGTGCGCGAGCGAGGGAAACCCGCTGTTGTTGACCGCCGGACATCTGGTCAATCGAGCGAGGACCGTAGCCAGGCAGCTGCACCATTTCCAAGGCCTCTTCGACCCGGCGTTTGATTTCCGGTTTGGGAATCTTCCGTTCCTCAAGTCCAAAGGCGATGTTTTGCCCGACCGTCAGGTGGGGCCAGAGGGCGTAGCTTTGAAACACCATGGCGGCCTCGCGTTTGTGAGGGGGCATGTTCGTGACGTCCCGCTCGCCGAAAAAAATTGCGCCACTCGTCGGAGTCTCCAATCCGGCGATGCAGCGGAGCAAGGTGGTTTTGCCACAACCCGAGGCTCCAAGCAGGAAAAACAACTCACCTGGCTCGATCTTGACCGAGATTCCATCAAGGGCAAGGGTGCTTCCAAAGGATTTGACGACGGACTGGGCGGTGATGGATTCCATGACAAATGAGACGGGGACATGCTTTCGATTGAAGTCTCTCCGGCAAGCCTTAAGCAGTTTAAGTGCGCGAAGATAAATTTTCTCGAAGATTATCTTGCCAAATCCCGGATCGGGTCCTACCAAGTGCGCCCACCCCAACGAATGCTCGGATGGCGGAATTGGTAGACGCGCTAGACTAAGGATCTAGTAGGGTAACCTGTGGAGGTTCGAGTCCTCTTTCGAGCACTTCTTTTTGATTTGGAGAAACTTAGGGCGCAAACCAAAATCGGCTGTCCTGGAGCCGTTCGGCAGGCAATGGGAAGTCACCGCGATCTCCTCGTTTGTCTTTGGTAGCTTGTGATTGATCGCGCTCCTCCATCGCTGGCCCGCTTGCCGCCGCCATGTGCAAGGCGGCGTGAAAGTTATTCGGGCACCCCATCTCGAATGATACAACCAAGGACATCATCCCATATTCGGGGATCAGCGGACAGAACGTCCTGGTATCGAGGAAGTTCACCGTTGTGAGCTGCTCCAGAAATCGTGCATTGAGGATTTTTTTTCCGAGGTGGCCAGTTTGTCATTCATGTTACGGGTGCGTTTTGATAGTTGGGCGAGAAGTCCCCGCATCACGGAAACACCTGCGGATGAATCCGCTTCGAGGAACGAATTCAGTTCGGATCTGGAGAGAGACCAGATCAGCGAGTCGCTCCGCGCTATGGCCGTGGCGCTGGCGGTTCCGGGATCGAAAAGGTTGATTTCGCCAATGGAGTCTCCGGCACCGAGAGATGCCAGAAGCAAGGGCCGTTCCGCAGCTGCCGTGACGATGTGAAGCTTGCCGGTGATGATGAGATAGAGAGATTCCTGCGAATCTCCCTCCTTGATGATGGTATCACCTTCACTCGGGCGATGGAATTTCCCGAAACATGCGAGAAACGCACGATGTTCCTGTGAAACGTCGGCTAGAAATCCGATAGCGGGAAGCTCTGATGTGGAAACGAGAGGTTGGGTCATAGGGATGTGCGGTGAAAGTTGCAGTGGCGGCGGCGGATTGTCACAGCGCTCATAACAGACGTGCCGCGGATGCCAAGGCACATCTTTCAAAAAGTAGAATTTTACGGATGCAAGAACGATTGGAATTGCCATCGGGGCCTGAACTATGCTTGCCATGGCGCACAAAATGCAATTTCTCCCCACCTCGTCCGCGAATTCAATTTCGGTAACGACCACGGCAGCCACTCTCGTTGACGCGGTAAATCCAAGGGGGCGGGAAACCACGGTGCGTTTCGAGTATGGTGCCACCCTTCTCTATGGGAATACCACTCCGGCCCAAGTATTGATTGCCGGCAATTCAACAGTCGGAGAAACCGCCAACCTATCCGGCCTGGCAACCAACGCAACCTATAACTACCGCATTGTGGCCACCAGTTCGGGTGGAACTTCTTACGGCGCGAATGTCAGCTTCCAAGCGACCAACGGCGGTAGTGCCCTCCGTGACCACTGGCGGATTGGTCGCCCTATTACTACCAGCGCGAGAATCAACGGCACGGTTCGGGCACGAAACACCACAACCCTGGTCTCTTGTGATTTAGGAATCGACGGATTGAATTTCCCCAACAGCATCAACGCTACCCCTGCGAGCCTAATCGGAGATCTTGAAACGACAGTGACAGCCGATCTGACCAACTTGCAAGGAGGCATGACTTATTATTACCGCATCCGTGCCTTGAGTTCCAACGGCATTTCCACAAGAACGGTTCTGTCCTTCCCCGCGATCGGCACCACTTCCGATCGCGGCGCAATCAAGGTGACGATTCTACTTGCCGCAGCCCGTAACGCGGGTGCCGGATGGCGGCTGAAGCCCGAGGATTCCTACCGCGCCAGCGATAGCCAAAAGAGCGGGCTCAGCACGGGGACCTATACGCTTCAGTTGCTGGCTGTCGCTGAATACGCCGCTGGAACGAATCCTAACAATTCGGCGGATCGTTTCCGCGTTGTCTCGTCCTCACTTGCGGGTGGCAGCTTCCGACTCACGGTTCCCGGCAAGACGGGACGAAGCTATAGGCTCGAAAGCAGCGACTCCCTCAGCGGCGGCACTTGGGCTACCGTCTCCACCTCAGGACCACAACCCACCAACGGTGACCTCGAACCCACCGATCCAGCCCCGACGGGGCCGAAGCGATTCTACCGCGCCATGGTTACAGCGCCGTAGTCCACTCCCGGGCTTTGGAATCTCTCTTGCTGACCTTCTTGCATCCAAAGAAGCTGCACCTCACCCGACTCGCTTGAATCAAGTGAGTCATCGTTCCACACCAAGTGCCGGTTCGGGGCTTTTTTCACGAAGCACCGGGAAGAGCCTTGCCGGTGAAAGGGGTTTCAAACCCCTTCTCCATGGACGCATCCGCGTCATAGGGATTCCACAAATCTTCATGCGCGGCAGTATATCCGAGAGACCGATTTCCATTCCCCGGCGGCCTCGCCCGAAAGGAGGCCGCCGTTTTTTGGAAAGTCCTCAAGGTGACAGAGATGGATCTCTATCAAATTTCATCATGATGGAAGTTCCGGATGGATCCGCTTCGATTTCCGTATCCAATCTTCCGTAAATTTTTATAATTAGATGGCTGCGAGGATGTCGTTGTTGGTCTTGCCCGGGCGGAGGGCGGCATTGGCTTTGGCTTCGTCGGGAGGGGAGTAGCCGCCGACATTGGTCTAACTTACCTGGAGAATCGTATGGAAACGCCGATGGAGATGGGTAGGACGGAGCGGGAATTTACCGGGCCATGCTGCTTTTTGTGCAGCTGCCGGTTGGCCGGAAGAGAGGGGGACGGTAAGGTCCCCCTCCTTGGTTTGGCGGGTGTTAGTTTTCGCCTTGGGCTTTGGTGAAGCTGTCTTCTCCATCAAAGCGGCAGAGTTTTTCGAGGTGCATCCAGCGCAGGGATTTTGCCTCAATGTTTTTGAGCAAGGCTTCGGCAGATGTGAGGCTGAGTTCTTCAACAGTGGTATTGAGATAGAAGCGACAACGCCATTGGTTCACCACATCCGGATTGGTGCCGGTGAGCGGATAAACCACGGTGCCGCGGTTTGAAACCATCTTGAGTTTGAAATCAGTGCCTTCAGCGGCGGCTTCTAACATTGGACCAAGCTCGCTAGCGGTTCCGTCATATTCGGTGAAGACATCAAGGCCGACGGTCTCGCGAGTGGTGACTTTTTTGAACGCAGTTTCGGTGGGCCGTGGCGGGATGAGCATGGCTTTGTGCGGGCGATGGACGAAGTTGGCAGGTTTTTTGCCAAAGTGATCAAGCACGGCTTGGGTGAAGGCCTTGGTGCCGACGGGTGGGGTATCGCTCTCCACATCCCGGGTGTGGATGCCAGCTTCGAGGGTGGCGAAAACAGCATTTTCAATGGTGGTGGCCGCTTCAAACTCGCCGATGTGACGGAGCATCATGACACCGGAAAGGATCATGGCGCAGGGATTGATGGAGTCTTTACCGGCGTATTTAGGGGCGGAGCCGTGGACGGCCTCGAAGATGGCGATGTCGTGACCGATGTTTGCGGAGGGGGCAAAGCCGAGTCCTCCGATGAGGCCGGAACCAAGATCGGAGAGAATATCGCCGTTCATGTTGGTGGTAACGATGACGTCGAACTGCTCGGGTTTTTTCACGAGTTGGTGAGCGCAGTTATCGACGATGACGTGCCATGCCTCAATCTCAGGATACTCAGGGGCCATTTTCTCGAAGGTGGACTTGAGCAGACCTTCGGTTTTTTTCATGATGTTCGCCTTGGTGGCGCACTGCACGTTGGTTCGGCCTTCGGAACGGGCAAACTCGAAGGCGGCGCGGACGATCTTGTCGCAGCCCTTGGTGGAGATGAGCTTGAGGCATTGGGCCACATCGGGAGTCTGCATGTGCTCGATGCCTGCGTAGAGATCCTCGACGTTTTCACGGACGATCACGAAGTCGATACCGGAGCCGGAGAAGCGGGTGTGGACGCCTGGCAGTTCGCGCACGGGGCGGATGTTTGCGAATGTTTCGAAAAGCTTGCGGAGGGTGACGTTGGCACTTTTTTCACCGAATCCGACCGGGGTTTCAAGTGGTCCCTTGAGGGCGAGACGAGTGCGTTTGAGGGAATCAATCGTGGCTTGTGGAACTCCTGATGCGACGCCTTTTTTAAACACCTCTGCTCCGGCCTCGGCTTCCTCCCAGATAATGCGCGGGCAGGCTGCATCAATCAGGGTGCGGGCACTGTTGACGACTTCAGGGCCGATGCCATCGCCAAGGATTAACGTGATGTGATAAGGGGTTGTGTTTTCGCTCATGGAGTAGTTTTGTAGGTGTTTGTGGTCTTGGTTCAGATTTTCAGTGTGCCTGATTTCTTCGGGGTTGATAGCAGCAAGAGTTTTGCAATAGCGATTCCAAAGTTGGTGAAATTTTCAATTTTGCACAGAAGCCGCAAAATTTTCCAGAATGGCATTGAAGGTGGGGCTGGGGCGCATCGCGGCGGTGACCTTAACCGGATCGGGATGGTAATAGCCGCCGATGTCCACGGGGTGGCCTTGGACATGGACAAATTCATCCTGCATGGTGGCTTGCTGGCTGAAGAGTGCCTCGGCAAGGGGCTTGAAAAGTGCCTTCAGTTGCAGGTCTGCCGACTGCGTGGCGAGGGCCTTCGCCCAGTAGAGGGCCAGGTAGAAATGGGAACCGCGGGTGCCAATCGCGCCGATTGTCCGTGAGGGGGATTTATCGAGCATGAGAAACTCTGAAGTGGCCTCATCCAGTGTGTCTGCCAGGATCTTGGCCTTGGGATGGGAGAAGCCGATGCTGAGATGTTCGAGAGAGGCAGCGAGGGCGAGGAACTCACCAAGGGAGTCCCAACGAAGATGGTTCTCTTTCAAGAACTGCTCGACATGCTTGGGGGCGGAGCCGCCTGCGCCGGTTTCGAAGAGACCACCGCCGTTCATGAGGGGGACGATGGAGAGCATCTTGGCGCTGGTGCCGACTTCGAGGATGGGGAAGAGGTCGGTGTTGTAATCCCGCAGAACGTTGCCGGTGACGGAGATGGTGTCGAGTCCTTGAACGATGCGTTTTAACGAAAGGGTGCAGGCTTCGGCAGGCGGGAGGATGCGGAGATCGAGGCCTGTGGTGTCGTGGTCTTGGAGGTAGGTTTCGACTTTGGCGATGATTTGGGCGTCATGGGCACGGTTTTTGTCGAGCCAGAAGACGGCGGGATCGCCGGAGGCGCGGGCGCGTTTGACGGCGAGTTTCACCCAGTCTTGGATCGGGGCGTCTTTGGTTTGGCAGGCGCGCCAGATGTCGCCGGCTTCGACTTCGTGGGAAAGAAGAATTTGAGGTTTGAGATTTGAAATTTGAGATTCGGCACCGGGGATGGTGACGACGCGGACGGTGCCTTTTCCGGGGATTTCGAAGGTCTTGTTGTGGGAGCCGTATTCTTCGGCGGCTTGGGCCATGAGGCCGACGTTGGGGACTGAACCCATGGTTTTGGGGTCGAGCGCGCCGTTCTTTTTGCAAAAATCGATCGTGGCCTGATAGATTCCCGCGTAGCAGGAATCCGGGATGATGGCCAGGGTGTCGCCGGTTTTCCCTTGGGCGTCCCAGACTTTGCCACCCGCGCGGATCATGGCGGGCATGGAGGCATCGACGATGACATCACTTGGGACGTGGAGGTTGGTGATGCCTTTGTCGGAGTTCACCATGGAGAGGGCGGGCCCGTTCTGATAGGCGAGCTGGATGTCGGCTTCGATCCGGGCTTTCTTGTCTGCGGGGAGTTTTTCCAACTTGGCGATGAGATCGCCAAAGCCGTTTTTGAAATCGACTCCCAATTCTGTGAGGGTGGCTGCGTGTTTGGAGATGAGATCCTTAAAGAAGACTTCGACGGCGTATCCGAAGATGATCGGGTCTGAGACCTTCATCATGGTGGCCTTCATGTGCAGGGAGAGGAGCAGGTTGTCGGCTTTTGCTTTGGCGATCTGGGTGCCTAGGAAATCGACGAGGGCGGCCTTGCTGAGGAAAGTGGCGTCGAGGATTTCCCCGGCTTTGAGGGGGGTGGATTCTTTAAGGATCTTGGTGGTGCCATCAGCGCCGATGAATTCGATTTTCACATCCGTGGCGGCGGGGACGCAGACGGATTTTTCGTTTGAGAAGAAGTCGCCTTTGCCATTCATGGAAGCGACTGTGGTTTTTGATTCGGCAGACCAGGCCCCCATGGAGTGGGGGTGTTTTTTGGCGTAATCTTTCACGGCCTTGGGGGCGCGACGGTCGGAATTGCCCTCGCGGAGAACGGGATTGACGGCGCTGCCCATGACTTTGGCGTAGCGGGACTTGATGTCTTTATCAGCGTCGGTGGTGGCGGCTTCCGGGAGGTTGGGGAGGGCGTAGCCTTTTGCCTGGAGCTCGGCGACGGCGGCCTTGAGTTGTGGAACGGAGGCGGAGACGTTGGGGAGCTTGATGATGTTTGCTTCAGGAGTGAGGGTCAGGGCACCGAGTTCCAAGAGGGCATCGGCGAGTTGCTGGTCGGGGGTGAGAAAGTCAGGAAATTGGGAAATGATGCGCCCGGCGAGTGAGATGTCGCGAGTTTCCACGGTGATGCCCGAGTGCTTGGTGAAGGCTTGCACGATTGGGAGCAATGAGTAGGTCGCAAGAGCGGGGGCTTCGTCGGTCTTGGTGTAGATGATGGTGGGGTTCACGGACATAAATTTGGCGTTCAAAAGATGCGGGCGGTCGTTTAAGGTAAGGACTTGCCGGGGTCAAAAGCAATTGCTTCACCAATTTTGCCGTAAAAACCAAGCGGGCGAATTGGTGGGCGTTGGAGCGTTGGGAATAACTTGGGAAGAATTTCGAAAAGCCTTTGTTTTCAGGGATTGGAAAGTCTCATGGAAGGAGCGCGTGCCCGAGGATCATGCAAAACGTAAAAGTTCGGTAAAATTGAAGATCGTTACGTGCCCGGGTGCTTTCAAACGTTTGATCAATTATCAAAACGTTGATTTTGAGGGATTTACGGGGTTATTAACAGCTTGATCGTCATGAATCACCGTTTATTCACAAATGCGAATTCCTGCGGAATCGGGCGGGTTATGGAATTTTCGACACACCACTTTTGGGAAAGTGCCAGCGAATCTGATCTCGGTGCGGGATGTGAATAACTTGGGAAAATCTCTGGATTGGATGAATCACTTTCCTACCAAAATGAGAATATCGGGAATGAAATGCATCGGTGGAAGAGTTCATTTTTGAAAAATAATAGGCCACGGTGCTCGAAAGATGGTGATTTACGCTTTACGCCATGGGGCGATCCATTCACACAGACTGCGCTGCCGCGCATCAACTGCGGAGTTTATTAACCAATTCATCCCAAACCATCCATCATGGACATTCAAATCGCTACATTGTGCGACTTCGCAGCCGACTACAACGGCAAGCTGGTCATTTCTGGAACCTTCGACACTCTTGCCGCCCGCGCGATGCCGGTGGTGCATCCTTCCTGCGCACTTGCGATGCGTTTTTGTTTCACTCCGGAGGACGAGGGCCGTCACAAGCTTTCCATCAACATCATCGACGAGGACGGTGAATCGCTCGATCCGAACAACATGCCTATCGAGCCTGAGTTCGAGGTGAAGCTTCCCAAGAATGTGCCCTTCCTGACCCGCAACATCGTGATGAATCTTCAGGGGCTTCGCTTCGCCGAGGCGGGCATCTACTCGATCGACATCGGTTGCGACGGTGAAATCCTGGTTCGTCTTCCGCTCCGGATCGTTCAGGTTGCGCAGGGGCCGAATGGTGAATCTCAGATGGCGTAATGGCCGGGCATGGTGTATTCCTCCGCCATGTCCTACTGTCCGTCATTTTCATGTGCTCTCGTCACCGGTGCCTCATCGGGTCTCGGTGAGGAGTTCGCTTTTCAAATCGCGCCACGGGTCGGCAAGCTCGTGCTGGTGGCGCGTCGAGAGGTTTTGTTGCAACGTCTGGCGGAAACGGTCCGTGACCGGTTTCCGCAGGTGGCGGTTGTGGTGTTTGCGGTGGATCTGCAAAACTCGGTCGAACGCGATCAATTGGTGGAAAATCTTAAGGCAACCGGATTTCTGCCAGATTTGCTGATCAATAATGCCGGGTTGGGGGACTACGGTGAGTTTGCGTCATCCAGTTGGGAAAAGTTAGAGGCGATGCTGCGTGTGAATGTGGAGGCGCTTACCCATCTCACGCACGCTTTGGTGCCGACGATGATCCGGCGCGGGAGTGGGGCGATTGTGAATGTGAGTTCACTTGCCAGTGTGATTCCGATCCCGGATTTCGCGGTCTATGCGGCGACGAAGGCGTATGTGACGAGTTTTTCCGAGGCGCTGAGAATCGAGCTGCGAGAGCATTGCATTCCGGTCTTGGCGGTGTGTCCCGGGCCGGTCAGGACCGAGTTTGGGAAAGTCGCCCGGCGTGGCCCCGCCGCTCCGGAAATGCCTGCAAAGAATTCCTTCTACGTGCCGAAGGAGCAGGTGGTGGCAGAGTCTCTCGCAGCGCTGGATCGCGATGCTGCTAGAGTTTATCCGGGTTTTAAAACGGCAGCGGCGGCGTTGGTGCTGTGCGCGCTGCCGATTTTTGTGATCCGGTTTGCGATGGGTTTTCGTCCAAAGCGCCCTTGATGGTGGCTCAGCCCCGCTCGGCGAGCGGCTTGTAGGTGCGGAGCGTTTCGCCGGTATAAATCTGGCGTGGCCTTGAGATGCGGCTGTCTGGATCGTCCATGACTTCTTTGTAATTGGCGACCCAGCCGGGCATCCGGCCAATGGCAAATAGAACGGTGAACATGTCCATGGGGATGCCGATGGCACGCATGATGATGCCACTGTAGAAATCGACGTTCGGGTAGAGCCTGCGGGAGACGAAATACTCGTCGTTGAGGGCGATTTCCTCAAGCTTCTTGGCGATGTCGAGCAGGGGATCCGAGACATGAAGCTGCGCGAGCACCTTGTCGCACCGCTCCTTGATGATGATGGCGCGGGGATCGAAATTCTTGTAAACGCGGTGGCCGAAGCCCATCAGCTTGCGGTTGCCGGTTTTGTTTTTCACGGCGGTGAGGAACTTGGTGCCGTCGTCGCCTTCTTGATGGATTTCCTCGAGCATTTCGAGCACCGCTTGGTTGGCACCGCCATGAAGCGGGCCCCACAGGGCGCAGACGCCGGCGGAAGCGGAAGCGAAAAGATTGGCGCGGCTGGAGGCGACCATCCGCACGGTGGAGGTCGAGCAGTTCTGCTCGTGGTCGGCATGGAGTAGGAAAATCAAGTCAAGGGCGCGGACGACTTCCGGTTTGAGATCGCAATCCTCACCGGGATACGAGAACATCATGTGGAGAAAATTCGCCGTGTATTTGAGGGTGGTTTTCGGATAGATCGCAGGCAGTCCGTGGGCTTTGCGATACGAGAATGCAGCGATGGTGCGGACTTGGGAGATCAGGCGGGCGGCGTGGTAAGGAAAACGCTCTTCCCGGGCATTGATCAGGTTCGGATGATAAGACGAAGCCGCGTTGATCATCGATGACAGGATCGCCATCGGGTGCGCGGTGGGAGGAAATCCTTCAAAGTGGTGGCGCATGCCTTCGTGGAGCATTTCGTTTTCCGTGAGCAGTCCGGAAAAGCTGGTGAGCTGCGCGGAGGTGGGAAGTTCTCCGTAAATGAGCAGATATGCGGTCTCGATGAAGGTGCTTTTCGCCGCGAGCTCGGCGATGTCGTAGCCGCGGTATTGGAGGATTCCTTTCTCGCCATCGATGAAGGTGATGGCGCTTTTGCAGGCACCGGTGTTGCCATAGGCCGGATCGAGCGTGATTGCGCCGGTTTTGCTGCGAAGGGTGCTGATGTCGATGCCGACTTCTCCTTCAGTTCCGACAACTGTTGGCAGCTCAATTGGCTTGCCATCGATGATTAATTCCACTGTTCCATTCATGCGGCGGGATGCTACTCAGCTTTGATTCGGAAAGGCTAGCTCGCATTGTACGGAATTTTCGATCCTGTGCTATTGACCCGACTTGCCAGCTTCCAAGCAAGGACTGTGCCGTAAATTGAGGGGATTTCATCACTCGCCGGCGTCAGGGAAAGAGCCGAGAAGCTTTACCAATGAGCAATGGTTTTCAAGCTCGGCAAGAGCCTCCGCGACTTTTGGGTCGTCGCAATGGCCGGCGAGGTCCACGTAGAAGATGTATTCCCAATCCTTGCGCTTGGAGGGCCGGGATTCGATTTTTGACAGGTTGATGTGAAATTGATCGAAGGCCTGGAGTGCTTTGACAAGCGATCCGGGGCGGTCGTGGATGGCGAAAAGGATTGAGGTGCGGTCGTTTCCTGTGGGTGGGCAGGTTTTTTCACCGATCACGAGGAAGCGCGTGGTGTTCGTCGCACGATCCTGGATGGATTCTTCGATGACATTGAGTCCGTAGATCTCTGCGGTTAGGGATCCTCCAATAGCTGCGGCACCCTCGGATGCCCTTTCATGGGCGATCTGCGCGGCTTTCGCGGTCGAAGAAACCTCGACCCGACTGGCATTGGGGAAATTTTGTAAAATCCACTGGTTACACTGCCCGAGGGCTTGCGGGTGCGAGTATAGGGTTTTGATCTCCTCCCGGGGGATCGCCGCCATGAGGCAATGCTCGATCCGAAGTAAAATTTGAGCGCAGATGTGCAACGGGGAGTCCACAAATAGATCCAACGTGTGGATGACCGCTCCGTCGGTTGAGTTTTCGATGGGAACGACGCCATAGCTTACCAGGCGGCGTGCCACTTGATCAAAAACGTCAGATAGATTCGCCTGTGTGGAGTAGTCAACCGAGTGGCCGAATTTTTTAATCGCCGCCTGATGAGTCCATGTCCCCTCGGGCCCGAGATAGGCGATGGTCAGGTCATCTTCCAACGCCAACGCCGCGGACATGATTTCCCGATAGATGGCGCGGATGGATTTCTCCGGCAGGCGCCCCGCGTTCATGTCGATGAGGCGGCGGAGAAGCGCCTCCTCCCGCTCGGGGGCATAGATCTGCAGGCCATCCCGCTTCTTGACCAAGCCGACTTCGTGGACCAGTTCAGCGCGACGGGAAAGGAGGTTGAGCAGGTCGTGATCGATGGTGTCGATCTGGCTGCGGATGTTATCGAGATTCACGGGGAGATGAAATGTTAGGTTTCGTTAGAAGTTTCATCCCCAGCGGCAGCTGCCGGGGAGCCGAGGGCGAGTTGTTGCTCGGCATCGACCGCGAGTGCCGGAGTCTCCTTGGGTTCCGGCAGTTTCACCTTGCGGAGTTCCGACGCATTGGGAAGGTCATCAATCGAGCGAATGCCGAAGTGCTCGAAAAACAAGTCGGTTGTTTCATAGAGCAGAGGACGCCCTGGAAGTTCCGCCCGGCCACCGATGCGGATCAGGTCGCGATCGAGTAGTTTTTGGATCATCCCGTCACAGGCGACACCGCGCACCGCCTCGATGGCAGCCTTGGTGATCGGTTGGCGATAGGCGATGATGGCGAGCGTTTCCATGGCAGGTCCGCTCATGCGTTCTGGCTTGCGCCCCGGGAAAAGTTGGCGGACGAACTCGCCATACTCCAGCCGCGTAAAGACTTTCCAACCCTTTGGGCGCTCAATGATGGTGAAGGCGCGATGGTTTTCTACATAAGACTGATTCAGGTCTGCGATCGCGGCGGCAATGCGTTCTGGAGAGGTTGCAGTCAGTTCCACCAACCATTCTGGAAGCGCGGGGCTTTCCTTGCCCTCCTCGGTTTCCCGGACTCGGACATCCTCCGCTTCTGCCACGCGGGCACGGACCAACCTTGCGATCTCCTCGGACGGGAGGGGATTTTGGGAGGCGATTAAAAGGGCTTCGACAATGGCGCTTAGATGCATGGCGGGGCCGCACTTTAGGGAACGATTTGCGCATTTCAAGCCTCCTGCGGAAAACCTGCCGAAACACTTATTTTGCAAAGCACGAAGTTTCCGCTTGATGGACTGTGAGGAACGGGCTAACCCACCGCGCTCCTCGTGCCCTTAGAACTGATTCTAAGCGTTCCGGAGTAGTCTTATTCACCCGCATCCTCATCTCTGCGCCATGGCCGCGAAGAAAAATACCTCAAAAACTGCTCCGAAAAAGAGCACTGCAAAGCCCGCCGTCAAACCTTCGAAACCCACTCCGGTTGCGAAGAAGCCCGCTGCGAAGCCTTCAAAATCGCTTGCTCCGGCCAAAAAGCCAGCTCCTGCCAAGGCACCGGCCGTCGTTAAAAAACCAGCGGTCGCGGAAAAACCAGCACCCGCACCGGCAACGGCTGAGAAACCCGAGTCGCTGCAAACAGCCGTTGGGATCAAGCCCGAGAAGAATGCTGCATCACTGCCGAAAGTAGCCGCATCTGCCAAGGAGGCTCCGGTTACCAAAGTGGAGGCACCCGTTGCCAAAACTCCTGCCAGCGAGGCGAAACCCGAGGCCCAGCCCAAGGCCATTGCTCCTGCGAAAAAAGTGCCTGCCGTGAAGCCACGCTCTTCGGT
>Ga0105044_10006989_pt1 | contig 15530 bp, 13 predicted proteins | sample MAT01_FD_78092 | JGI IMG/M metagenome (GOLD analysis project Ga0105044, IMG submission 78092) | Freshwater microbial communities from Lake Fryxell liftoff mats and glacier meltwater in Antarctica - MAT-01 | ecosystem: Environmental > Aquatic > Freshwater > Ice > Liftoff microbial mat | place... | reverse complement strand
TCGTCCCACATGGCCTGCACAGGCTCAATTTTCGTAAAGAACCTGTGGCCCCCGATGTCGAAGCGGAAGCCCTTGTATTGCGCCGTTCGCGAGATGCCGCCGACGATGTCGTCCGCTTCAAGGACGGTCGTGTGCACGCCTGCCTTGCCCAATTGGTAGGCAGCGGTCAGACCTGCCGGTCCGGCACCAACGATGACCACGCGATCACCGGGGGCGAGCGGAGTGACGGTGCGTGGTGTGGCGTGCGAGGTGCTGGTCATTACCGAACCCTGGCCAGCGCATCGCCTGCCCCGAAAGCGTACCCGACGGCTTCACCCACCGCCCAGGCGCCGACAAAGATCACAAGAAGGGGGAGTGCCTGAACCAACTCCCGGCGGTGGCGCCTGGACGCCCACACCCTGCCAATGATCCGGGCCAGCAGGAGCGGCGGCAGCGCGAGCGATCCGACGGCCCACGCGGCTCGCCGTGGGAGAGGCATATCCACCCGCTTCGTGCCGGCGAGGGCCTGGGAATAGAGGAAACGCTGAGACAGGTAATCCCACATGGAACAGTGCATTTTATGACCAACCGCGATGTCGGGGCGAGAGGTCAGGGCAATTCCGTCGCGGCGCATGGCCTGATGGAAGTGATCTTCCCATCTTCCTTCTTCCAGTAACGACACGTACGGCGCCGCGATCGTGCGGCGGTACACCACATTGTTGCCGGGCAACCTGGCCACGTCGGCTCCCGCCGCCGGCTCGAGCAGGTGGCTGTACTCGCAGAGAAAGGCGGCTCGGTCGACCAGGGTTGCAGTCGCCCGATTCCGAATACTGCCGCCCACCACGTCCGCTCCGGACCTCAGTGAGGCCACGACCGCATCCGCCCAGCCGGCAGGCACCATTACGTGGTCTTCGATGACCGCGACCGCATCGGCGCGTGCCTGGCGAAAACCGACAGCACGCATCTGGGGAATATTGGTGCCGGGCGGAACCGTGTGCACCAGCGCATCAGGCGCCCGAACGGCGAGGGCACGCCTGACCGACTCGCCCCCGCGCTCGATGACCAGGATCTCGACCATCGCGTCGCCAGCGCTGGTCTGGTGAAGTGCCGCGAGGCACTCCAACAGGATGTCGATGCCGTTCACAGAGGGAACGATGACGGACAGATCCGGCAGGCGACCCAACGGCGTCACAGCAGTGATTCCGACGGTGACTGGTGCCGGCTGCCGGCTCTGATGGCCCCGACGGCCTCGCCGGCAGCCCACGCCACCGCCAGGGGAAGAAACCAGGGCAGGGCCACCGCCAGTCGCCACGGCGCTGGGCCACCGACCGCGTGAACCGCAGACCGGGCTGCCAGGATGAACGGGACGACTGGCGCGGCGAGTACGACCTGCCAACTGGACCGGATGCCGGCGGTCACGCGGCTGGCGCCCGAATCCCGGCCGTGGGCGAATCGCTGGCGGAGGATGGTGGCAAGCGCGAAGGAACGTGAATACTCCACGAGGGCGGCGGGCACGGCCGCCAGCCAGCCGCCATCAGCCCGCACCCGCCGGTGAAAATCCACCTCCCAGAACCCTTGGGTAAAGGTCGCCGCATGCCGGTCGAGCGCGTCTCGACGATAGGCCACGTTGTCACCCGCCAACTCCCGATCCGTGCGGCCATCGCCCAGCACGTGGGGCATAAACGCGGCGTACCGCAGGTAGAAGACGGCCCAGTCCAGCGGCGAAGTCCTTGTGCCGATGATCAGCGGGCCACCGGCGCCGGTCGCACCATCGTCGATCGTACGAATAAGCGCGGTAGCCCAGCCTGGCGACACCAGACAGTGGCTGGTGCTGAAGGCGACCAATCGGCCCGTCGACTGGCGGAAACCCTCTGCCCACAAGTGTGGCGCCAGACTTCCCGCCCGACGTTGGAGCAGGGTCACAGGGGCGCAGGCCGCCTTCACCTGGTCGGCCGCGTCACCCTCTGAGGCATCCACCACGATGACTTCAGCCCGCAGCCCCTGGCAGGCACGAGCGAGGTGTGCAAGGCACGAAGCCAGCGAGCGCGTGGAATCGATGCTCGCAATGACGACGGTCAGGTCCACTCGATCGTGGCCGGTCGAGGCGCCGGTCATTGCCCCAGATGCCGGCTCGAGAACGCGGCACTCGGCGGGGTGTCAAGCCGAATGCGACGGCCCGTCTCCGCCGAGTGATAACACGCCGCAATCACTTCAAGTACGCCGCGGGCGCGCTCGGCACTGGTCGGTGGCTCGGCGCCAGTCTTGAATGCGTCGATGGTCTCGGCAAACACCAATCGGGTGGCGGCGACCATGGGGGCGTCGGGATTGCGTGCGAGGGGCGTTCGGCGATTCCCCATTTCTTTCCACGCAATCCCGGACCGGCCGAACTCGAAGCGAGCATGGGGCCTGGTGCCTCGAAATAAACCCGCCGACAGTCGCGCCCGGCCGCCAAACGATGCTCGCAACGAGGCGTCTGCCGTGTCGGCGCGCACCTCGAAATACTGCATCTCGCCGTGGCACAGACGGTTCTGTGTGATCTGGGCCAGGCGGCCTCGTGAAAATTCAAGGGTCACAACGGCGACCGCATCGGTGGCTGGCGCGCGGTCGGCATACATCGAGGCTTGAACGCTGACCGGCGTCTCGCCAAATAACGTCATCGCCAGGTCCACCAAGTGCACACCGGCTTCGTACAGGGTGCGCTGAACCATCTGCCCGCGCCACCCCGATTCGGCATGTGGCGGCATGTCCATCAATTGCCACATCTGCAGAAATGCCAACGGCGCGGCGCCAGGCCTGGCGAGTTCGTCGCGCAAGGCGCGGAAGATGGGCATCTCGCGAAACTCGTGATTGACGGCGACCCGCCGCCCCGCACGGGTGGCCGCATCACGCACGCGGTCGGCTTCAGTCAAGCTCGAGACAAAGGGCTTTTCGCACATGACATGCGCTCCGGCAGCGAGCGCGCGAAGTGCAAAGTCGGCGTGTGACTCCGGGGGCGTGGCGATGACCACCAACTCGGGGTGGCTGCCGGCCAGCATCGCGTCAAAGTCGGCGAACACTGGCGCGGAACAAGTGCCCGCCGCTCGGTCACGCCGGCCTTGATTGTGGTCTGTGACCCCGACCACCGAGACAGATGGCATGCCAGCCAACGCCGGCAAATGGATATGCATTCCGGCGTCGCCAAGGCCAACAAGGGCAATTCGCATACGATGATTTCACTCACGCGATCAGCGCGTGCCGCCACGATAGCACGCGCGTTGTGACTGAGGCTCCGCACGGTGGAAGGCACTCTGCTCCATAGTGTACACTCCCGATTCCGGCTCTGCGCGTCAGTGACGGTGCGTTTTATGAAGACAGTCATTCTGGCGGGGGGATTCGGCACACGGTTGTCTGAAGAGACGTCTGCGCGCCCGAAGCCGATGGTGGAGATTGGCGGCATGCCAATCCTCTGGCACATCATGAAGATGTATGGCGCCGCCGGATTCAGCGAGTTTGTGCTGGCGCTGGGATTCAAGTCGGACGTCATTCAGTCGTATATCCTCGACTACGCGCGGCAGAGGACCCCCGCGTCACCCGGGCACACCGGCGGCGGCGTCCGCGTGCGTGAAGGCGATCGCGAAGACTGGATGGTTCACCTGGTGGACACCGGACTGGCGACGCAGACAGGCGGTCGTCTCAAGCGTCTGGCCGGATGGCTCAACGACGGCGCCTTCATGATGACGTATGGGGATGGCGTCGCCGAGGTGAATCTCCCTGCGCTGCTCGCGTTTCATCGTGCGCATGGCAAACTCGCCACGGTCACCGCGGTTCGGCCACCGGCCCGATTCGGGGCTCTGGAACTCGACGGAGATGTCGTGTCGAACTTCAGTGAAAAGCCTCAGGGGGGCGAGGGCTGGATCAACGGAGGATTCTTTGTCCTTGAACCCGGCGTCTTCGACTACCTGCCGGGCGACGAGACCGTCTTCGAGCGCGACGCGCTCGAACCGCTGGCCAGAGACGGCCAACTGATGGCGTTTCGTCACGAGGGGTTCTGGCAGTGCATGGATACGTTGCGCGACGTTCGGCAACTCAACAGCCTCTGGGATCAGAATCGGGCACCCTGGGCGGTCTGGAAGCGGGGCGCGACAGCGCGTTGAGTGATGCTGACGAAACTCATCATCGTCAATCCTCCCAATCCTGCCGGGTATGTCTCGAACAAAGACTCCCTGGGTGGTTTCGGCCAACTGTATCCGACGGGCGCGCCGCCGTTTCCGCCGGTCGACATCCCGTATCTGGCTGGTTCGGCGTCTGCGCGGGCACGTCGCCCGCGACGCGCAACATCGTCCATCTTCTACACGTGGATCACATGATGGCCGCGTGTGTCGAGTCCTTTCGCGCTGAGCGACTACTCCGATGACCCTTGGTGTGGACGGCATTCGCCTGGTGCGCAACCGCAGCGGCGTCGCACGTGCGCTTGAGTCATTGCTCAGCGCTCTTGTGGAGATTCCCGGCCAGCCGTTTGACGAGATCCGTGTGTACACACCCGAGCCGGTGGACGCGGCGGTTCGGCTGCCCGCCATCGCGACGAACGTGGTCGTGCCTGCACCGCTCCCGCCCGGCCTCTGGCAGCAGAGTGTTCTTCCATGTGTGCATGGACGCCGCGACGTGCTCTTGTGCCCGAGCTACGTGCTGCCGGTGGCTGCGACCTGCCCGACCCTGTTGATTCACCATGGGTCGTACGAAGGGTACGCCGAGGCCGCCGAGGTCTTCTCGCGGTGGGACCGCTTCAAGGCCCGAATCAGTTATCCGATCAGTGCGCGCCGGGCGACCACGCTGGTCACCGTCAGCGAATACAGTCGCCGCGACATGGCGCACTTTTACGGACTGCCGCCTGAGCGGATCCGCGTCATTCCGGGAGGGGTCGACACCGGTGTGTTCAGGCCGATTCACGATCAGACCGCGCTCTCGGCCTGGCGCGTGCGCGTGCTGGGGCATGATCGCCCGTTCCTGCTGTACGTGGGGAAGCCGACGAAGCGGCGGAACATCCCAAACCTCCTGCGGGCGTTTGCGCTGCTGAAGCGACAACACCAGGTGCCCCATTCGTTGTTGTTGATTGGCGGCGCCCTTCCGGGTGCCTCGTTTCACGCGCTCATTCACGAACTGGGCCTCGAGGCGGACATCGTGACTGTGCCCTACGCGTCGCATGAGGATATTGCGCTCGCGTACAACGCGGCCAGCGTGGTGTTGTACCCGTCATCGTACGAAGGGTTCGGGATGCCGGTGCTTGAGGCCATGGCGTGCGGCGCACCGGTGATCGCGCTCAACAACACGGCGTTCCCGGAATTCGCCGCTGGCGTCGCGGTGTTGCTGGAGGATGCCAGGGTGGAAACCCTTTCCGGCGGGATTCTGCAGATTCTGAATGACGAGGCCCTCCGCGACCGCATGAAGGTCCTGGGGCCGGAGCGCGCGGCGCGGTACGCCTGGCACAACATCGCCGCCGAATACCTGCCGCTGCTGAACGCCTTGATCGGGCGCGGCCAGGATGGGTCACGATGAGTGCATCCAGCACGCCTCCGGGGCGTGACTCCCGGCTCGCGGCCAAACACCGGACCCGAGAGCAGATGCCGGGCCTGCTCGCCCGGTTCGACGACCCCTACGGCATCGCATGGCGCATAGCGAACGCGGTGCGCCGGTTCGATCCGGTTCGCACCCTGCGGTTCGTGAGGGCCTGGGTGAACCCGCCGGAGCACAAGGCGCCGATCCTGGTCGTGGGCATGCCCCGCTCGGGCACGCAGTTCCTGTTTCACCTGCTGCGCGAGAGCCCTGTGCTCGGATCGATGCCGCGCGAAGGACACGACGTGTGGAGGAGGCACCATCACCCGCGTCGCGACGGCTGGCAGTCGGATCGTGTAGGCGCGGGACAAGTCAGGCCGGGTGAGCGTCGCTTTGTGAATGCCTGGTTCGCTTCGTTTACCGGGGGCCGGCGTCTGGTCGAAAAGACTGCGGACAACGTCCTGCGTGTGCCATACCTGCTGGAGTTGTTTCCAGACGCGATGTTTGTGGTCATCAAGCGGAACCCCTGCGACGTGCTGAACTCGTATATCAATATGTGGCGTCAGCCGCAGGGTCGGTTTCGCTCCTACTTTGTTCCCGCCGCACTCCAGATTCCGTCGTATCCGCATCGGCATCAGTGGTGCTCAACGCTCATCGACGGATGGCGCGACCTGATCACCTCGCCCGTGCCGGAGATCGCGTTCGCCCAGTGGCGGGAGTACGTCGAGCGCATCGTGGAGGCGAGGCGCATCGTGCCCGCCGGCCAGTGGATCGAGTTCCATTTCGAAGATGTGCTGGCACACCCCGAGTCCACGATGGCCGACCTGTACCAGCGGCTGGGCCTCGTGCCCGACGCCGGGATGGCCGCCAAACTGGAAGAGTTGCTGGCCAACCCGATCAACACGCTCTCGCCACCCGGACACGAGAAGTGGCGGACCCAAAACGCCGAAGAGGTGCGTGCGCTCCTGCCGAAGATCTCGAGGCTCGCGCCTGAGCTGGGCTACACGATCGATTCGGCGTCAGGAACAATGCGCTGGCCGGGACTCACGACCGGCGGACAGGCGTCGTAGTCACTCCACCCGAACCCAATCGAGCATGACACCCAGGCGGCGATCGTCCGTGCCGCCGATGATGTCCTTCGGCACGAAGACATCGCTGACGATGGACAAGATGCTGGGCCCCGCCAGCAGGCGCTTCATCACCGCCGGTGAGAGGGGCACTCGGTACTCTCGCAGTTCGATCGTCGCAACAGTGATCGCACCGACAGGAATGCCTCCGATGGTCAGGTGCATCTCCACCGGAGCGTGTCCGGGCGGTCGGTCGGCGGCGAACCGAAGGACCAACGCCATGCGACCCGATGCGGAGGCGGCAAGGCGGGGGAGTGCGATTCTCGAATCCCCCGTGGTCCACCGGGCGCGCGTGGCGTGAAACGGCTCTGGCGCGTGGAACCCATCCACGAGTGATCGGAAATCGTCGACGCCAACATCCACGGTCAGCGGCAACGTGACCTGAGTCTGAAAGTCGAGCGCGCGCACTCGATACAAGACGACCGTCGGCGTGTCGGTGCGCAACTGCCGAGGAAACTCACCCCGAGTCCGGGCTAACACGTCATACCGAAGCGTCACTTCATGCGCCTGCTGGATGTCGAAACCCGCAAAATCACTGCGCCAGAACCATAGGGGCCTCTGCTCGATCATTGGAGCCACGGCCACGAACACCTGACGACCTCCCGCCAGTGCTGCACTGACGAGCGGCGCAATGCCGTCGCCGCCGGTCGGGCGCAAAATCATCCTGACGGATGGCCGGTCGAACGTGTAGTTGAGGGCGAGTGCCATGTGACCAGGCACCGACGTATCCGACAGGACCAGGGCATCTGGTGGAATGCGCGCCCCCAGTTCCGCGAGTTGCGCGTGGGTGCCCTGCATCGGTGGCATGCGCAGAATCGGCCCGGCATCGCTCAGGAAACCAGTCGCCAACCCCAGCGGCAGGAGCCCGATGACCAGCGTCGCCCAGGTTCCTCGGCGGGCGACCTGCGACACGAGGAAGCCAATCAGCAGCATCGCTCCAGGCAAAAGGATCGGTACCGCGCGTCTGAAATCGTCAGGTAGCGTCGTGGCCTGATGGAACGCCAGAAGCAGGCCAGCCTGCGCGACGAGCGGAACAATCAGCGGGAGCGGCCGCGCGTCAGCCCTTTTCGATAACAGCAACAATCCGACGAGTGCGGCGGCGGCGCCGACCGGGGAGATCAAACGGTTGACCATCGGTACCAGTGGCGGCGCCACGACGATCGCGACGACGAGAGTGATCGCGGCCACGCCGACGCACAGCGTCGGCCAGAAGAACCGGCGGCGGCGCAATGTGAGAATAGCGGCAGCGATCGCCAAGAGCGCGACGATTCCCGCCACCGCCCACACGGCATTCACGGCCACAAGGTTTCTTCCGACGAGCGCCACTCCGTCGTCGAAGAGTCGCCTCGAGTAGAGCCTCGCCACCGTTTCGGCGTGAAGCACTGCGTGTCCGGCCACGAAAGCCAGGAACGCGGCGTACCACGACCATGCGCCCCCGAGTCGCTGCGAGCGCCATGTCAGGAGAAGCCACAGCCCTGCGAGCGGCACCAGCAGAAGCAGCGCATCAACGCGCGAAAACGCGGCCAAGCCAATGGCCGCGCCGGCGCACGCGCCGGCCACACGTGAGCGCAGGTCCGACGCGATGACGGTAAACAGAATAGCCGCCAGCACCATGAACTGCGCGAGCATCTCTGAAGCGGCGAGACGTCCGAAGTAGATCTGACCGAAGTTCAGGGCGAGCAGCACAGCGGCCACAAGGCCAGCGCTTGGGGACCACAGGCGACGGCCGATCAGGAAGACGGCAATGACGCCAAACACACCAGGGATCAGGTTGACAGAGTAGCCGGCGGTGGGGCCGGCCGCCGAGAGCCCCATCGCAATCCATACAGGAAGGAGGTGGAAGAATCCGGGGTTGACCCGGTCGTCGTCGCCAAGCCGAAGTCCCCCGGCGAAACGGCCCTCGTGTTGCATAATCCCTCGGCCCACCCGAAAGAACGTCGGGCGCAATTCCTGCGGCATCAGACTCACGACAGAGTCAGTGGCCGTGATGCCGCCGGTTCGCTTGATGTTGTGGCCGATCGCCAGGTAGACAGACGCGTCTGCACCCTCGATCAAATACTCGCCTGGGCGCGACAGGACGGTCGTCGAAATCGCTGCGACGAGTCCGAGTGACACCCACGCTACGCGCGAGACGCGCCGGATGCCACCGGCGCTGCCGTACATGTCGCGCAGAGCCGCAGTCAGAGCGAGTGCGGTGAGCACTGAGCCCGCCGCAGCGACACGCCAGCCATTGAAGGCGCCCAGTTCGGCGAGCAGCATCCCGACCCATGAGAACGCTGCGAGCGGGATGAACGCCGCAATGAACAGGACTTCGGGCCACTCAAGCGGCCGCTCCGGGGTGAATGCCCCGTCCCGATCGACGTGTGTGCCGCTCGTCACTTCCGGGCGACGTTGGGTCAGTCTTCGGTCACGAGGATCTGGAACGTCGTCGATACGGCACTTCCATATCGAGGGACGACGGTGACCGTGATGGTCTTCAAGCCAACCGACTGATAGCCGTGAGTGACGGAACCAGTGTTGGTGTTCTGGACCGTGCCATCACCAAAACTCCACTCGTAGCGGTTGATCGGCACACTGGTCGGGATGCCGGTGACACTGAAGGCGAAGATCGTGGTCACGGGGCCGGACGTCGGAAGTGCGCCGGCGGAGAACTGAAACGGAATCACGCCGACACTGCCGGTCGCCTCAGCCGCACCGCCATCCACGTCATTGCCGACGACCGTCGCCTGGAACACGCCGTCATCCGTGTAGAAATGCACCACGGTGGTCGTCGAGGAAATCGCGCCCAGCGCCTGCGACCGGCCGTCGCCGAAATCGATCGTCACGTCTTTGAAAGGGACTGCGGCGTCAGGCGTGACCGTAAAGGCGGCTGCCGCACCGACAAACACGCTGCCTGAAGGTGGCGTTAGCGTGATTTTTGACCGTGACCGGACCTTAATCGTGATCGAGCCCGTCTTGCCGCCGGCACTGGCTGTCACCTGGGATTCGGTCGTCGTGGAGAGGGAAGTGGCCGCGACGCCGCTGTCGTTGGTGAGAGATGACGCGGCGCTGAGGGTGCCCCCTGTGGTGGTGAACGTCACGGGGACGCCGGAGAGGGGATTGCCGCTGAGGTCTTCGACACGCGCGGATATGGTGACCGTGCCGCCGTTGGCGGGAACGGTAGCTGCCGACGCAGTCACGGCGACACGTTCGGCCGCCGCCGCACCGATCTTGACGTCGAGCGCCTTGCTCGCGCTTCCCGAGAAGGCCGTAATGGTCGCGGTGCCCGACCGGCCATCGGCAACGAGTTTGACGGTGACTCGCCCGTTTGATGTGCGCGCCTCGGCAGGCTCAATTCGTCCAAGCGACGTCGTAAAGGTGACGAGCGTGCCGTTGTGGACCGGCGTGCCGGCAGAGGGCGTGGCGGCACCACCCGGAGTGCCGGTGCCTGTGGTGCCGTTTTCGATGAGGACGGCGATGAGATCGGTGCTGCCGTTGATGGGGAGCACGTTGGTGGAGGCGACCAGGGTGATGACCGTTCCTGCGGGTGCGGTCAGCGGCACCTTGTCGCAGGCGGCCGTGGCCACGAGGACCAACGCGACCATCGCCACGGAGACCGCCGGCCCGCCCATTCTGGAGCGGCTGGAGAGACGAGGCGCTGAAAGGGCGTGTGGTACCATGCGAGACCTCAAGGATATTACGTTCATGGACATAGTGGGTCAAGATTGTCGGGACGTGAAACACCTGACGAATCGCCCGTGCTCTGGGTTGGACGCCGAGGGCTTTACGATGGTCGTGCTGCTGGTCGTCATGGCCATCATGGCCGTGGGGATGTTGGCCGTGTTGCCCACCTGGCGACAGCAAGCCATCCGCGAACAGGAAGAGGAACTGATCTTCCGGGGCAACCAATACGCGCGCGCGCTGGTGCTGTATTCGCGCAAGAACAGCAACCTGCTGCCCAGTGACATCGAGGTCCTCCACTCGGGCAAGTACCTCCGAAAGAAATACAAGGATCCGATCACCGGAGGAGACTTTGGCTTGATGCCTGCTGGTCAGCCGGTGGGCGCGTCGGGCGGTGGATCGGCGGGAGCGCCTGGACAAGGCGGCGCCGGACGCAATGGTGGCACTGCGCCGCAGACCGGACGTGGCGCACCGACTGGCACGCAGATTCTCGGGTCCATCCAAGGCGTGTACAGCAAGAGCACCAACACGTCGATTCGCGTGTACCAGAATCAGCAACGCTACATCGACTGGCCGTTCACGGTGCAGACCGCCCAGCTCATGATGGGGCGGGCGGCCGGTCCTGGCGGTCAACCTGGTGGACGCGGCGCCGACGGACGGGGCGGCGCCGACCGGCGCGGCGGCCCCGGTGGCACCGGCGGCGTGGGAAGCCCTCGAGGCGGGCCGGTCGGGCCCCGCGGTGGCGGCCCCGGGCGCGGAATCGAGAGTCCTCCTGGTCGTGGTGGTATCCCAGCTCCACGGCCGGGTCGAGGCCCGGGCGGCTTTTAGCCTGTGGCTTCAGTGAGATCGGTCATGACCGCGTCGTGAAACCGCGCGCGGTACGGCAGGAACCGCTCGTTGTCGCGGGTGGGGTGCACGCGGTTCGTCAACAACACGGCGTATGCGTCGCGCTCCCAGTCGATCCAGAGGGACGTGCCCGTAAACCCCGTGTGCCCAATCGCCGTCGGCGACATCCGCGATCCGCACGACGATGTGGGCAGCATGGTGTCCCAGCCGAGTGCGCGCGAACTTCCGGCCACTGTGCTGCGCGCGGAGAACTGGCGCGCCAGCTCCGGCGTCGTCAGCCAGGTAGACTCGCGGAACGAGCGCAGGACCCAGGCGGCAAAGGCGCCCACCGCAGGGGCCGATCCGAAGAGCCCGGCATGTCCGGCGACTCCGCCGAGGACTTCCGCATTCTCATCGTGCACGACGCCTTGCAGAATCCCCCCTCGTGCCGGCTGGAATTCAGTGGGCGCGATGACGCGCCTCTTTGATTCCCTGGGCGTGAATGCAAGCCACGCGCCTGCCACATCAGCACCGGGGCAACCGTCCCACAGCGTGCGCCAGAGTGCCTCGAGCGGGCGACCCCCGGCGATCTCCAGCACCATGCCGAGCAGCATGAACCCCACGTCCGAATAGACCGCGGCCACACCAGGCGGCCGTTCGAGCGGCACGGCGCACAGCAGCGCGAGCGCCTGATCGGCCTCGCGCGCCGAGGGAGGCAGTCGCCGCTGTGCCGGCAGGCCGGATGAGTGATCGAGTAATTGACCGACAGTAATGCCTGCGCGATCGGCGCCGCGCCAACCCGGCACCACATCAGCCACCCGCGTCTCCACTGACAGAGCCTGTAGCCGCACGAGATCCATCGTCACCGAGGTCGTCACGATCACCTTCGTCAGTGAGGCGAGATCGAAGGCCGTCGTCGTGCTCGTGGGGAGGGCGTCGCTATCGTACGACAACCGACCGAATGGTTCGGCCCAAGCCGGGCCGGCCGAGCTGCCGACTTCGCAAACGGCCGCTGGAAACGCGCCCATGAGGCGGCCTTCCTCGATGACCGCCCGGGCACGATCAAAGGGCGCGACGCTTCTTGGCATGGACATCAGAAGACCCGAAGGTACCAGTCAGGCCCCTGGACGTGTCAAGCGGGCAATGGGGTAGGCTGTTGGCGTGTTCGTCATCGGCATTGACGCTGGCGGGACCAAGACCGTCTGCCAGCTCGCGGACCGCGACGGTCGCATCCTGGCCGAAGCGCGCGGCCCCGGTGCCAATCTGCAGCACGCGGGTGCTGCGCAGGTCGAACGCGTTCTGCAGCACGTCATCGGCGAGGTCTCGACGGGCGTAGGGCAGGCACCGGCCGTAGTGTGCCTCGGTATGGCGGGTGTGGACCGTGCCGCGGACCAGGCGGTGGTGCGCGCGATCTTGTCGAGAGTGGCGCCGCGCAGTCAGGTCGTCGTGGTGAACGATGCCCTGATCGCGCTTGAAGCCGGCCTGCCTGGCGCGCCGGGTGTCGTAGTCATCGCGGGTACTGGTTCGATCGCGTACGGGCGGAATCGTGACGGCCGGGCCGCGCGCGCCGGAGGCTGGGGCCCTCTGCTCGGAGACGAAGGCAGCGGCTATTGGATGGGGCGACAGGCCCTCCGGGCGGTCGTGCGTGCGGCTGACGGCAGGGGGCCGTACACGCAGCTTACCGCTCGCGTGCTCACGCACTTCGGTGTGGCGCGGTCACAGGACCTGGTGCGCGCGATTTATCACGGTACAGTTGAGCCGGCCACGGTTGCCGCGATCGCGCCGCACGTGGAGGCCGCGGCCGCCCAGAGCGATGAGATCGCGCTGTCCTTGATCGACACCGGCGCGCGCGAACTGGGCCTGGCGGCCTTGTCGGTGTGCCACGCCCTGAGGCTCTCACACGGACCGGTGATCCTCGCCGGTGGGATGTTCAACGCTGCGCCGCGTCTGCGTCAGCGTGTGGCGGCACACTTGACCGGACGCTGGCCCAGCATGGTTGTGAGACCATTACACGGGGAGCCGACCGCAGGCGCGGTCTCGCTGGCCCTGGCCGCTGCGGGCGATTCGCTCGTCCTGCCAACGTACCTCGACGATTAGGTCTTCCTCCAACCCCGATGCACGTCGTCACCCACGCCACCGCCTCTCGGGCCGCCAGCGCCGCAGCCGCACTCGTGCTGCAACGGCTGAGCCAGCACCCATCCCTGGTGCTGGGGCTGCCCACGGGCGAGACGCCGGTGCCGATGTACCGCGCCCTGGTGCGCGCGTACCGTGCCGGGCGCGCAGATTTTTCCCGGGCCACGACGTTCAACCTCGACGAATTGTTCGGGATGGGCAAGGGTGACGAGGGCAGCTACCGATCGTACATGGAGGCGCACCTCTTCGATCACGTGAACATCTCGTCGCGCAGAGCCCATGTGCCCGATGGCCGATCAGCCGACTGGCGCCACGAGGTGGCCCGTTACGACCGGCAAATCGAACGTGCCGGCGGGCTCGACATGATCGTGCTCGGACTGGGCCGGAATGGCCACATCGGTTTCAACGAGCCCGCGGCCCAATTGCAGGCGCACACCCACCGGGTTGCATTGCAGCCGGGGACGCGCCGTGCCAACGCCCGACTGTTTGGGGGACGGTGGCGGGCAGTACCCGCCCACGGCCTGTCGATGGGCATGGGCGCCATCCTGGGCGCTCGGCGCGTCATCCTGCTGGTTACAGGGGCGGCCAAAGCGCGAATGGTGGAGCGAGCTCTTGCCGGACCGATCACGACCCATGTGCCCGCGTCATTGCTGCAGGCCCATCCGGACGTGATCGTGATTCTCGACAGGGCGGCCGCGTCGCTGGTGGCGAAGCGCCGGCTCTAGCCCGAATAATTCACCAGAAATGATGCGCGGATAGAAACACGAGCGACCCCACGTGTGTACTTCGGAGTGATGAACAACCGAAATGTGCACCGGAGGCGCCCGTGTTGACCGCGACAGTAACACAGCCGCTGCTGTTGCAGGATGAGGCGCTCGGGCCGCTCGAGTGGCGCTTCGATCAGCCCCACGCCAGTTCCGATGGAGGCGCCGTGCTGCTCCAGCGGATCGATCGACGCGTGCGGTTGATTGATCGACTCGCGGCCGTCCTCGCCGATCCGCGGGACCCATCGCGGATCGACCACACCCTGCGCGATCTGCTGGCGCAGCGGATCTTCGGGATCGCGTGTGGCCATGCGGACGCCAATGACGCCGACGCGCTGGCGCACGACCCCATCCACAAACAGCTCCTCGATCGCGATCCGCTGACCGGCCATCGCTTGGCCTCACAGCCGACGCTCTCGCGCTTCGAGCAGCAGCCCTCGCCGCGGGACCTGTATCGGCTGGGCGAGTCGCTCGCCGATACGGTGATCGCCTCGCTGCGACGTCGGTGCCGGTCCACCAAGGTCATCACCCTCGACCTCGATGCGACCGCGGACCCGACGCATGGCGCGCAACAACTCACGTTCTTCAATGGCTTTTACGACACGTGGTGCTACCTGCCGCTCGTCGCGACCCTCGCCTTTGATGCGGCCCCGCGACAGTATCTCGTGGCCGCGCTGTTGCGGCCCGGCAATACCGCCGGCGCCACCGGCGTGGTCGGCCTCCTGCGCCGACTGATTCCCAAGGTCTGGCGCGCGTTTCCGCGCGCACGGATCCGCGTGCGCCTCGATAGCGGCTTTGCGACGCCGGCGATCTTCGCGGACCTGGAGTCCGCCGGGGTCGAGTACGTCGTCGGCATGGCCGGCAACGCCGTCCTCGATCGCCTGGCGGCGCCGCATCTGGCGGCGCTCCGGGCGCAGGTGGGCGCCACCGGCGAGACGGCGACGACCTTTCACGAGGCGATGTATCAGGCCAAGACGTGGCCCCACGCCCGTCGGGTCATCATCAAAGCCGAAGTGGTCGCGCATCCGGGCCGCGAGCCCCGCGACAATCCGCGCTTCGTCATCACCAACCTGCGCCATGGGGCGGCCACGCTCTATCAAGACATCTACTGCGCGCGCGGCGACAGCGAGAACCGCATCAAGGAACTGCACGCGCTCGGGTTGGGCCGCACCAGCTGCACCCGGTTCTGGGCCAATCAATTTCGCGTCCTGCTGACGGCCGCCGCGTATGCGCTGTTGCAGCCGTTGCAGATCTGCGCGGACCAGACCGCCCTGCGCGGCGCCCAAATCCCGCGACTGCGACAGGCGCTGATCACGATTGGCGTCTGGATCCGACGGCAGGGGCGTCGGCTGATCTGCCACGCGCCTCGCGGTCATCCCGAGCAACGCGCCTGGTCACAGATCGCGCGCGCGCTGGGCGCCACCACCCGATAATTTCCGCGCGTCTGACACGCCATCAGTCGGCCTGAACGCCGGAGGTGTGTCGCGAACACCAGTGCAGGACCCCACAACCC
>Ga0105044_10006987_pt1 | contig 15532 bp, 9 predicted proteins | sample MAT01_FD_78092 | JGI IMG/M metagenome (GOLD analysis project Ga0105044, IMG submission 78092) | Freshwater microbial communities from Lake Fryxell liftoff mats and glacier meltwater in Antarctica - MAT-01 | ecosystem: Environmental > Aquatic > Freshwater > Ice > Liftoff microbial mat | place... | reverse complement strand
ATCGTGTCTCGCGATCAGAAGCGATTGCCGGAACACTTCACGCCGATTTATCAAGATGAAGCATTCACGGTGTATCGACTGCAATAATGGCAGGTGAATGACTCCAGCACTTACCCACCCACCCATCCGTGGACTCAATCCCGAATTTCGGAACCAACCTAACCCACCAACGACTTACGTCCGATTTTGACCGAATACAAACACGCCAGAACCAAAGTTTCGCGTGTCTTTTTCGGCAAAACTGCAACTCGTTTTTGCTCACTTCGCGTTCGGTGGCAGTCCTGCGTTCGTTGCGGGTTTGAAGCCGGAGTGCCACATTTGCGGCATGTATTTGTAAAGGTCGAACTTCGGGTCGTTCTCGGGGTCGTGGCACTTCATGCACATCGAAGAAATCGCCGTCGCGGTGTGCTGTTGCTTGGCGGTCAGTTGCACAGGTGCCGGTTCGCCGAGTTTGACGGCTGCGAGCTTCACGATCGTGTCCTTGTCGGGAAGCACATCGGTCGGCTTCGTTTTCCACGAACTCATCGCGGCGAGGAAGGTTTTATCGTTCGGTAGGCCGGCATGACCACTGCCTGGCCCGTGGCAGCTTTCGCAACCGACGTGGCGAAGGTGTTTTGTGCTTTCCTCGTTGGTGTAGCCGCTTTTGTAGCCGAAGCCGACGGTGTGGCAGACGACGCATTCGCCGTCGAACTGGCGGTTACCCGGTCGTTTCGCGTATTTTTCCAGTGCTTCCATCGCGTGGCTGTGCTTGCTATCTTTCCACACTTTGTACTCGTTCGGATGGCACGATTGGCACTTATCCGAGCCGATGAACGTGAGGTTCGCACCGGGGTTTTGAATCTGTGCCGAGTGCATGAGCGGTTTCTCGGTGAACAACGCGAGAAGATTTTCTTTCTTCACCCGCCCCGTGTATTCCTCGAGCAATTGCAATTGTTTGCTGTTCTTCTCCGCCTCTTCGCCATCGGGGGTAAGGAACTCTTCACCGAGCGGAACGAGTTGATACTTCAGATCGTAACCGGTTTCGGTTTTAAACACGCCGATAACGCCGACATTCTGACCCTTGTGCCCGACCTGGATGATGAACGTCTTGCCGTTATTGACAACGGTGGGGAATTGTGGCGGTTCGGATTCTTCGATCTGGCAGACAACGACGTTGAGTTCGGGAAACGCCGAGGCCGCCTTCATCGCTTCGTCCTTGTTACCTGCGTAAAGCAGCACATTGATCGGCGGCTTCCGCACGTGGGCCTTGAGTGCGGCCACCGAGATTTTCAGCACGTCGCCGCTTTCGAGGAAGGCGAACGACGGATCGATCTTCTTCACTTTCTCGAACACGCTCGGCCCGATTACCGATGTGACGCCAACGGCTAAGTGATCGGCACCTTTCGTTTTCGAAACGACTTCAATCGCTTCGACGAGTGGTCGTTTGCCGGCACCCGCGAACAGTTTGTCTCGCGCAATGATGCCACCTTTATCGTCGTTACCCGCCAAGTTTGCCGCCAGCACGATCGGTGGAGCATCGGCATTTTGGAGGGAGTATCGTGATAGCAGCTGCCAGAGTTGTTGATTGAAATCGAACTCCCCGAGGCCGACGGCACCATAGCCCATCTCGGCGAGGCTCTTCATCGTATATTCGTATTTAAGCCAGTCTTGCGAGGTAATCTTGCGAGGTGCGGAGATGTCTCCGAGGTCGAGCGGCACGACCGGCCAATCTTTGGCACGTAAGGAATCAATGAAGTTGGCTCGGCGTTCGAGGCCGCCCTTTTGCGGTTTGCTACAGCCGCACGGCGACATATACCCAAACGTCTGACCCGTCAGAACCAGCACCATGTCGGGTTTTTGGTCTTTCGGCCACGTCGCGAACAAGGGTACGCCACCGACGGATGATACTGTCGGTGATTTTTGTGTCGTCGCTCCGCCTGCAACACCTTCGGGCGCGGGCTTCATACCCGTGTCCTGGCGATACGATGCCATCCAAATTCCAGCGACAACAGTTAGCGCGATCGCAAGAATGAAGATCGTATTGAAGCGAAACGGCCCACTTTGGCTCGGTGGAGGCATGACATCTTTCACACCCGTGGCTGGGTTTTCCTGTAACATCGTGAAGCCTCCGGGATCGCGTGGATTTTGCATATCCCATGCATAGTCGAACTCGCCGTATCGTGCGAGGTCATCTTGTCTTCGTAACAATGAAAAATCATCGACCGTGACCGGAAACCGGAATACGCACGTTGATCGGGTTGGGGCCCTTCGTGCGGAGGTAAACGATACCGTCCCACGGTGGGCGACGGCCTTCTTTCGGCAGAATCTGGACGTTCAACGTCCAATACTTGCGGTTGAGTACGATTTCCGATGCAGCCAGTTCCACTTTAAGGAACTTCGGGTCGCACATTTCGGGCACGACTTCGAGTTCGAGATCGGTCCGCTCCGTCCAGAGTCGCGGGCGGAGTTTCCTGCCCGCATCGCTATCGTATCGTTCGAAATCAATTTTGTTGCCCGATTCCAGTCGAATTGTGCCAAGAACCGAACCTTTAATTCCGACTCGGTAGGTTTTGTCGTTACCACCTTGGGAGCTACCCACGTGAATTTCTTTCTCGAACGGCCCAATATCGAGCGATTTTCCGCCGGCTTCGCGATGAGTATGGATCGCGAACCGATAGCCGCTGCGAATGCGAATCGGATACTTGAACGAGGTCGAAAGGTTGAACGTTAGTTTGTCGAGTTCAGGATCAGTGAGCGGGACGCCTTTATCGTAAGTCACGTGCGGGTCGTTGTTGCCGATAACAATTTGTGGTGGTGGGAACGTATCGTAGTCGCGAACGATCGAGTACACGAGAAGATCTTGCGACCGTCTATTCGTGCCATCGGGGAACTCGCCGACTTCGATATCGCGTGGGAAAATCTCAAACACCTCGCGTCCGGCGTATTTCACCGCGAACGGAAGCGGTTCCGTAATCATTCTTTCGTTCTTGTCGTTGAGCACATCGAAATACACGACAACGGGAGCTGGTTCGCCGACTGCCTTGATTTCGAAACCGAGTTCGATCAGAGCCATGCTGGTAGCACCCGCACTGGCGGCCGCGGGAATCGCGAAGGTCTTTTCCGGATGATCGAAATCGAACGTCTGCCATTGGAGCTTCGACCGCATCGCGACGTATGCGATGCCGGAGAGAATGTCGGGAACGGGCGAAATGCAGGGCAGCGTGCCCATGGCGACGGTGCGTAACTGCGTCTGAAACTCTTCGGTGGGAACCACGGCTGCCCGTGCCCCGGTACACTTCGAACAACTCCGCTTCACGGCAGCGATCTTGATTTCGTGCGTCCTGCGGTTACCGATAGGGAAACCGACCCAGTTGTTTTCCGTGTGCAGTTCGTAGAAGCCAGGGTAATATTGGTTGACGATGTTCGGGTCTGACGGATCGAAGTAGACGAGCGAATACGGAATATGCAACGGTGGCCCAAGGTCTGGGTTATCCGCACTGATATCGCTGACGACGGGCTTAGGCGTATTTGTGAACTGCGACAGGAACGTCACCCCGAACACGAGGGCGACGACCAAACCGATTGGCAGGATTGTCTTCATCGTCGAATTCATGGTCGCTCGTTTCGTAACCGTGAGGAGGTTGCGTGGCTCGTATTCTTCTACGCCTCTTCCGATTCTACAGTTCGCGGCTCGCTTTTCTGCCGAATCGAGTCGCGAAGTTGGGCTGCGGCCTCGTAATCTTCGCTCGCAATCGCGCGGTCCAGCTTTTCCTGCAAAGTTTCGCCGAGGTTGTGCCGTTCGCGGATTTCGGCTTCGAGCCGCCGTAACTGCATCAGCATTGGGTCCGACTCCGGTTCGGCGTCGGCATCGAAATGCGTCAGGAAGTTTTCGATTTTGCCGAAGCCGACTCGAATTGAGTCGATCGCGGCTTCCGGATCGTCGGCGGTTGCGAATGCCGCCGCCGCGGCTTGCGTGCGATGGAACAACACGAAGCCCCGATATTGCTCGTGCGACCGCGTGAACTCTTCCGAAGGCGAGTGATCGCGGACGAAATCCATGAATGCCAGAGTGTGATCGGCGTCTTCGACGGCGCGAGTGTATTCGCCGAGCGACAACCAACAGACTCGGCGATGATAATACTGCATGAACTCCCGATCGGCTTCGACGCTGTGTTGTACGTTCAATCGGAAGTTACGCCCTACAACTTCGGCCGCCTTCGCTTTCGCTTTCAAATATGCGAAGTACGTCGGCTGGCCATGTGGCCGCGAACCGTCGGGCCTATCCGCCACTTCGAGTTGCATCACGCCGAGTTCGATTCGCATTTGCAGGAGTTCGCGGCCATCTTTCGCACGAACCAGCCGCGCCTGTACCGTCTCGGACTTGTAGTGCCAACCGCGGAGCGCTGCGTCGATATCTTGTCTCATCGGTCGCTATCCTTCTTCTCAGCAGGCGTGTTTGAGGAAGCTGGCGGTGGCTTACTGTCCGCCGCCTTGATCGGTAGCGGCAGTCCACTTGCATTTATGGGACCGACCGCCACGATTGCGATCTTCTTCGGGTTCAAATACTGCTTCGCCACTGCTTGGACATCAGCAGGCGTCACTTTCGATACGGCTTCGCGGTATTTCTCCAAGACATCGTAGCCTAAACCGTACCGTTCCGCTGCGAGCAATTCGCCTGCCACTTGCGCGCTCGTCGTCAACCGGAATGGCAGACTACCGAGAAGATATTTTTTGGCATCGTCGACTTCCTGAGTTGTGGGTGGTTCGTCGCGAATCCGGTTCACTTCCTTCATGAATCCATCGCGAACCGTCGTGAACTTTTCCGGGAACGTACCGATGTAGCCGGTGAACGTGCCGGGTTGATCACCTGCCGAATCGGCAATCGTCGCACGCACGGTGTATGCCAAACCCTGCCTGTCTCGCAAGCTCGCCGAGAGACGATCCGTGAAACCAGGCCCCGTACCCAAGACGTTGTCCATGACCAGGAGTTTGTAATAGTCGGGATTTTTCCGGGTGATGCCAATATGCCCGATGAACACGTGCGTTTGCGACGCCGTCGGGTCGCTAATAATTTTCTGAATCTGGCCATCGAGTTCCGGCGGAGCGACGACTGCAAGCGGTTTGTCCTCGCCCGGTTTCCATTCGGCAGTCTGGACTTCGATCAGTTCGATCATCTCATCGGCAATGAAATCACCCACGAGAATGACCGTCGTTCGGTTCGGCACGAATGTTTTCTTGTGGAACTCGCGACATTGGTTCGCCGTGATTCTGGAAACGATATCCTTCGTTCCCGATGCAGGACGCCCGAACGGATGCGGGCCGTAAACCATCGCTTGGAAGGCATTGCGTGCCCGATTCTGCGGCTGCGTTTCCGAATCCGCAATCGTCGCCAGAAGCTGCGAACGCTTCGCTTCGAGTTGCTCTTCGGGGAACGTTGGTCCCATCAGGCACTCGAACAGTAACCCGAGGCCAAGCTTCGCGTCGGGAGAAAGCACCTTCACAGACCCGCCTGCGGAACTGAGTGAAAGCGTACCGCCCGTGTCTTCGATCAAGGTCGAGATTTGCTCGGCGGTGTGTTTGGCCGTACCTTCTTCGAGCATGTCACCCATCAGCGTCGCGATGCCATTCTGTGCGGGCAACTCTTGCAGTCGCACGTCCGCAACCGAAGCCGTCGCCACAACGATCGGCAGCCGATGATTCTCCAGCAGAACCAGCGTCATGCCGTTTTTGAGAACCACACGCTTCGCATCCTTGAGCGAAAATGTACCGCCACCGCCCGCCTCTGCACGATTCATCCGCGACTTCGCTGGCGACGGTTCTTTCGGTGCAGTGGCACCCGTCTTCTTTTCGTCTTCCGGGATCGTCCAGACGATCACTGCCGACGATTCCTCAAGGTACTTTGCCGCCACTCGTTGAATGTCCGTCGGCGTTACCGAGAGTACCCGGTCGAGGTACGTGTCGAGGTCGTCAAGCCCATCGATCGTGGCAGCGCTGGCGATCAGGTCGCACAGGCTGTGAACGCTTTCTTTCGAGAACACGAACGAAGCGAGAATCGAACGACGAATGCGGTTGAGTTCGACTTCCCCCACCGGCTCGGTCGCCAGCCGCTTGAGTTCCGCGAACACGGATTGCTCGGTCGCCTTGCGGTTTTTGCCTTTCAGGAGTTCGACCTGAATGCCGAACCAGCCGGGGTACCGTCCCGAGCTGTTCGATGCACCGATCTGATTCGCAATCCGTTCGCCATCGACGAGCTTTTTGTAAAGCCGCGACGTTTTCCCCGTCGAAAGCAGATCGCCGATGACATCGAACACGACATCGTCTGGGTGTTTCGACTGTACCGTATTGAAGCCCATCATCATTCGTGGCACGTCGAACTTCGATTCCATCTCTTTGCGAATGATTTCCTTGCGTGCCGGGTGCAGTGGCGCAGGTTTGCGTGCGGGTAATTCGCCCTTCGGGATAGGCCCGAACAGCTTACGAATCTTTAGCATCGCCTCGTCGGGGTCGAAGCCGCCACAGACGACGAGCGAGGCATTGTTAGGGTGATACCACTTGTCGTAGTGCCGTTTGATAATCTCCGCAGTAGCGGTGCGAACGTGCTTTTCTTCGCCGATAACGGGGTGGGAATAGGGGTTCATCTTCGGGTACAACTGGCTCAATATCACCTTGTATTCCTGATCCCACGGCTGATCTTCGTTCCCCTTCAATTCCGAAATCACCGCGCCTTTTTCCTGCTCGAACTCGTGCTTCTCGTCGATTTTTACGTTCCGCATCCTGTCGGCTTCGATGTCGAGCGCGATCGTCCAGCGGTCGGCGGCGAAGTCGAAGTGATACGCGGTGAGGTCTTCGCTGGTGTAGGCGTTGTTGCGGCCACCGTTTCGCTGTGTGGCACGGTCGACGTCGCCGGGCAACAGCTTGTCGGTACCTTTGAACATCAGATGTTCGAGGTAGTGCGACAGCCCCGTCTGATCTTTTTCTTCATCGCACGAGCCGACTTTGTACGTCACCATCGTGGTGACGACCGGCGAGCTTTTGACGGGCAGCAAGTATACCTGCAAGCCGTTCGGCAACGTCTCGCGGCGAACGTCCCTGAACAGGTTCTTCGCCGTAACGACGAGACTCACCGGCTCGGCCGCCGCAACCGGTATCGCAAGGGAAACAACCGCGAGTGCCAGGAAACGCTGTAGCATCATGCGAGCCTCAAAACGATCCGCGAACGAGAAGGTTTCTCCACTGTAGTATGAATAGGCACAATCGTCACGACCCGCGAGCGGAAAGGTTGCTCGCGATTCGCGATTCCGTTAGACTCAATTCAACGAATCTCTCACAGGAGGCCATCATGCGTCGAATGATCGCGATTGGTGTGTTTGCGATTCTCGGGGTCCAGATCACTGCCGCGCCGGTGCCGAAAGCGGTGAAGACCACCGCAGAGAAAATCGTCGGCAAGTGGGATCTCGTCAAATCGAGTAATGGCCTCGCGGAAGGTACAAAATGCGTCGTCGAGTTGACCAAAGACGGCAAAATGTCGATTGCCATGGAGTTCGGCGAACGCACGAGCAAGTACGAGGGAACCTACAAGCTCGACAAAGACAAAATCGATTACGAAGTGAGCCTGAACGGTATCAAGAAGGCGGAGATCCTCACCATCAAAACCGTGAGCGACGATGAACTCGCTGTGACCGACCCCGATGGCATCGTCGAAGAGTTCAAACGCGTGGTCGAGAAGAAGGGAGTTAAAGAAGAGCCAAAACCGGATGGCCCAAAGAAGTCGTAATAACGCCCGGTTACCGTGTTGCACGAATGACATATGCCGCTCGTTCGCATTCGGCTTGTGTGACGCCGTAGTGCGTGCAGGCACGAATCGTTTTCTCCCCGAGGGCGGACACCAGCACGCCCTCCGCCTTCCACTTTGCGACCAAATCTTGCGGTTGATATTTCCGCGTATCGACATCAAACCACACAAGGTTTGTTTCCACTTTTGGTGGTGCCAGTTCGAAACCCGCCACCGATGCAATCGCCTCTGACAGAATTTTCGCGTTGGCATGATCTTCGGCTAATCGTTCGATGTGGTGGTCCATTGCATAGACGCACGCCGCCGCTAGAAAACCCGCTTGGCGCATCCCGCCGCCGAGTTGTTTCCGTACGCGCCGCGCCTTCCTGATCACATCTCGCGTACCCGCAAATGCCGAGCCGACGGGTGCGCCGAGGCCTTTGCTAAAACAGACCGAAATCGTGTCGAAATGCTGGCACCATTCGCGGGCTGACACACCCGTGGCCACGATCGCATTCCAGATCCGCGCACCGTCGAGGTGCATTGAAAGTCCTTGTTTTCTTGCCCAATTCGATACTTCCGCGATCGTCTCAATCGGAGTGATCGTGCCGCCGCCGCGGTTGTGCGTGTTCTCGATCGAGATGACGCGTGTACGTGGCGAATAGCCATCATCCGGGCGGATGCGATGCCGGATATGCGAGAGATCGAAACAGCCCCATTGCCCTTCGAAGGTCTGTGTGGTGACACCGCTCAGCGCGGCTGGAGCACCGCATTCCCATAACACGATGTGGCTGTTCGCTTCGAGCAAAATCTCATCGCCGGGTTGGCACAATACGCGAATAGCAATCTGATTCGACATCGTCCCCGATGGTACGAACAGCGCCGCTTCGGTGCCGAGATACGCGGCCACTTTCGCTTCGAGGGCATTCACGGTAGGGTCTTCGCCGTAAACATCGTCGCCGACGGCGGCGACCATCATCGCGGCCAACATACCCGGCGTCGGTTTCGTGACCGTGTCGCTGCGAAGATCGATCATGCATGAATCCGGTTCAGCGTTTCAGGGAGTACAACACCGCGGCCGTGCCCAACTGCAATGCGCTTTCAGGGTTGTAACCGAGGCAGTCGGTCGACTTGTGCCGTTCGAGCGCACAACCGATGTCGAACGGGCTGTAAATGACCACCCAGCGTCCGTCGATCTTGATGCCTTCCAGGAGTGGTGGCAGGTCGAGGTAGCCTCCGTCCGGCCCGACCCCGTCGGCTTTCTCGCGCCGTTTCACCGTGCGGATTTCGGTGCCGTTGAGCTTCTTCGAGTAAAGGAAATCGTCGGTCGGGATCCGCTCGAGTTTGCTATCGGGGAAGAGCTTTTTTGCGTACGCACGGAACGATTCGTCGAACTCTCTCTTTCCGCAGCAGGAGTCCGCGAACAACAAGCCGCCCGTTTCGAGCGTCATTTTCACGTTTTCCAGCTCGGCTTCGGTCATGTCGAATCGCTTGCGACCGTGCATGTACACGAACTTGAACTTGCCGAGTTCCGCATCGGCGGGGCCGATCGCTTGCTTGTCCTGAATCACCTGCAGCCCCGTCGCTTCCTGGACGTGCGCCATCAGGTTTCGCATTGCCGCCGGGGCAGGTGGGGCTTCGTCGCGGAGGCGGAGTTGTGCGGGTTTGAACGCCCCGCGCGGCGGGTTGAGTTCGAGTTTGCCGTCCGCGATTTTTACTTTCGAGCCACGCTGTTCGGGCGGCTGCATCCCCGTCGCGTAAGCGATCACATTCCCGGCGAGTTGATACGCCCGTTCGCCCCGGTTTGCGGCGGCCTTACCCTTCGCGATCATGTATTTGTTTTCTTCCCAGTAGCCCGCCACGGGCTTCGTACATAGCACGACGACGGTTTTACAACCGCGATCGAGGCACTCGATACCGGGAAAATCGGCGGGCGAGACGTTGTAGAACGAACGCCAAACTGAATGCTCCGGCGGCATCCGTTCGAGCTTGTTTTCGGGAAACAGTTCGCGCATCAGTTCGCGGAAGCCGTTCGTAAATTCCACGTCGCCACAACACGCCTCGGCAAACAGGAAACCGCCTTCGTCGACGTACTTCTTCAAAATTTCCTTCTGCTTACCCGTGAGTACGGGTCGGTCGTGACCGTTGAAATAGACGATCGGACTTGCGAGCAAGGTCTCGACTTCGGACTTGGTTTCGTCCGGAGTGAAGTCGAGTTTCCGCGTATCGTAAATTTGCCACGCCATCGGCAAACCGTTGAAGAGTTCGCGGCTCGCAAACTCGGTGAGGTGTCGCACATCGCTCTGTTTGCGGTTCCAGCCGACGATGCCATTCTCGCCATCGCGGCCTTGCCCATAAGCCAACTTTGTCAGTAACACCGGCGTTTTGCCCTTCGACAAAAACAACAGTGCGAAACTCGTCGCGACGTTGCTGATGCGGTCGGCGAGCTTGTCTTGCCGCGACCACGTTCCATCGTCGTTCTGAACGCGAACGAGATACTCGCAGCCTTCGCGGTACCAGTCGTATTTGCCGATGAAACGCTGTCCCGACAGTCGGCCCAGACGCTCGATACCGTAAATGTTGTAGTAGGTCGATTTCAGACCCGGCACGGACTCGAACGAGAAGCGGCTGGCGATCCAGTTCATGCCTTTTGCGACTTGGCCGTTCGTCTCGTAGAGGCCGCACTTCGCAGCCACGCCAGTGGCGACGTCGAGTTGTTGCTGGCTTTCATTTAAGCCCATTCCGGCGATTAATAGCCCGCACACGCCCGCCGTCGTCATGGTGAAACTCGGCCCGCTCAGGCTGCCCCCACCGCTCGGTCGCGTGTAGTCGTACGTCCAATATCCTCCGTTCGGTTTCTCGTCGCGCTGAGTCGAAGTGTAAAGGTCGCGGATACCTTGCCAGTGCTTGTCTTCGATCTTCACCCCGGCCTGTTTTGCGGCGTAAAGTCCTAGGAGCGCGTACTGTGTGTTCGATCCGTCGGGGATCGGATTCATCGGGTAGCTCCACCCGCGAATCTCACCTTTTTCGTACACCGCGTTGGCAATCAACCAGTCGGCATTTCGCTTGATTCGCTGAAGATCCTTGTCTTGCCTCGCCTCGGCAAAAACCATCGTCGACAACCCGACGACGTAGGTTTTCTTCGGTTCTAATCCACGCAGAAATTCGAGTGCGCGCTGCACGACTTTGTCGTCGGCGGAGACACCGCAATTCAGGAGGGCGAGCGTGACGAGTGCCGTCTGCCCGCCAACCTGATCGCTGAGCGAGGCGAGTACGGTGTCTTCCCAGTTGCCTTTACCCGCCTCGCGCTGTTTCAACAGTGCGACGCCTCGCTCGATCGAGCGATTGACGCGCGTGACGAACTCCTGATCCGACCCCGGCGGTGCGGCACGGGATTCAGCGGCAGTCCATAACAGCAAGAAGGCTGCGAAAAGGATCGTCCGTAATGCCATGATGCTTTCTCCCGTGACGGTCGCCAACGATATTGCATCTTACCAGAGCACAACCCGACGGAGTGTCGCTGCGTTGGCGAGGTGGAGTGACTGCTGTTCGTCATGGGGTCAGAATTCTTTACCAGCGTAACGGCTTTTGCCACAATTCCTTAAGTTCCGAAAGTTTCGCCCAGACGATCCACTCGCCAGACGCCCCCGCGATCCGTAACCGTCGTTCGATAGTGGTCGTGCCGATTTTCTCGAACGGCAGATTACCGAGTATAGCCGCGAGTGCATTCGCGTCACCGAGCTTCACCTCGATTAAGAACCGCGTTGTCGATTCGCTGAACAACCTGACTTCGTCGCTGAGATCGCTCGCTGACAGTCCGCTGACATCCACGCCGACGTCGCCCGCGAATGCCATCTCGGCGATCGCCACGGCGAGACCGCCCTCGCTGAGATCGTGACACGAACGCACGAGGCCCGATGAGATTACGAGGTGCATCGCGGCAAAAATCTTCGGTGCGAGTTCGAGGTTCGGCCGCGGTGCGTTCCCGCCTTCGCGGCCCGTTACCAAATGGTAGTGTGAGCCGCCGAGTTCGTCGTGCGTCTCGCCAATTAGATAGATGTCGTTGCCCGCTGCCTTCAGGTCCATCGTCACGCACTTCGTAATATCCGGCACGCGACCGAGTGCGGAAATCAGCAGCGTGTGCGGAATCGTGATGCGTTGCGTCGGCGAACGGTACTCGTTGTTAAGGCTGTCCTTGCCACTGATGAACGGCGTACCGTATGCGAGCGCGACATCGCGGCACGCCTCGGCAGTGCGTACGAGCGCGCCGAGCATTTGCGGGTCGTTGACGTTGCCCCAACAAAAGTTATCGAGGATAGCCGTATGTGTCGGGTCCGCGCCGACAGCAACGACGTTCCGCATCGCTTCGTCGATCGCGGCAGCGGCACCCGCCCACGGGTCGATGTCGGCATATCGAGGGTTGATACCGTTGCCGATGGCTGCGCCGACGTGCGAACCGAGCACGGGCATTATGACGGCTGCATCCGATGGGCCATCGTTCTTGACGCCGACGAGGGGCTTGATGACGCTGCCACCTTGCACCTCGTGATCGTATTGGCGAATCACCCATTCTTTCGAACAAACAGTGTAGCTGGCAAGAATTCGCGTCAAAGCGTCTTGCACACTGGTTGACGATGCGGTGTCAGTCGTGCCCGTTGCGTTCGGTGCGGTCCATTCGGCGATGCGGACGACTTGCGGACGGCCATCGTGGAGGAACGCCATCGAGACATCGGCCACTCGCTGACCGTGGTATGTCAGTTCGAGTTTGCCCGTGTCGGTGAACTCGCCGAGATCGAACGCTTCGACGCCCTCCGACTCGCAAAGTGCTTGTAAATCCGGCCAGTTTGCGGGCGGCACCGATAACACAATCCGTTCTTGCGATTCGCTGATCCAGATTTCGGTGTAGCTGAGGCCATCGTATTTCAGCAGCGCCTTGTCGAGTTCGACGCGGGCACCGCACTCGGCTCCCATCTCGCCGACGGCCGAACTAAAGCCACCTGCGCCACAATCGGTAATCGCGGTGTAGAGCCGTCGGTCGCGGGCTTGCAAGATCACGTCGAGGACTTTTTTCTCCTCGATCGCGTTGCCGATCTGCACTGCCCCGCCACTGACTTTCTCCGATTGATCGGTGAGTTGTTCCGACGAAAACGTCGCGCCGTGAATGCCATCGCGACCGGTGCGACCGCCGACGGCAATGATGCGCTCGCCTGGCGAAACGAGCTTCCATTCCATGCCAACCGGGATGAGGCCGACGGTGCCACAGAAGACGAGTGGGTTGGCCAAATAGCGGTCGTCGAACAGAATCGCTCCGTTGACAGTGGGGATGCCCATGCGGTTGCCGTAGTCGCGTACGCCGGCCACGACGCCGTTCATGATGCGCCGCGGATGGATGACGCCGGGCGGCAGTTGCTCCGGCGGAAAGTCCGGGTTTGCGAAACAAAAAATATCGGTGTTGCAGATCGGTTGCCCGCCGAGGCCAGTGCCGAGAACGTCGCGAATCACTCCGCCGAGGCCGGTGTTCGCGCCGCCGTACGGTTCGATAGCGCTCGGCCGATTATGCGTTTCAACCTTGAAACACAGGTGAAACTGATCGTCGAACGTCACGATGCCCGCGTTGTCGGAGAATACGCTGACGCACCAGTCGTTCGCGCCGAGGTTCTTGCGGATCGTCTGCGTCGCGCCGAAGATCGTCTCTTTCAGCAAGTTATCGTATCGCCGCGTCGTCGTGCCGGTGGGGGTCGTTTCGGTGTATTCGATTCTGCCTTTCAGCGTTTTGTGCGAACAATGTTCGGACCACGTTTGCGCAATCGTCTCAAGTTCGACATCGGTCGGATCGCGATCGAGAATACGAAAGTGCTGCTGAATCGTCCGCATTTCATCGAGCGACAAGGCGAGTTGGCCATCCTTGCTGCGTTGTAACAGTGCGGCATCATCGAGATTGCGGAGTGGCACGATTGTGATCTTGAAATCGTAGTGTTTGCCGCGCGTAAAGTGTTCGGGTTGCAGCGTCCCGGTGATGATGCGTTCGATGGCATCGTTCGCAAAAACGCGGTGAAACAGTGTTTCGCGGTCACTTGCCACAAGTTCGCGCGTGCTGAAGTATCGCCGGAACGTGTGGATCTGCGCAAGGGGAATGCCGATGTCGCGCGATGCAGCCAGCACGCTTTCGGAGACGGGGTCCATGACACCAGGCTTCAGAAGCACCGTGTACGAATGCCCATCGGCAATCGTACCGACCGGTGAGACAGTGACGGTTTCGACGAGCGGATCGACGAGCAACTGGCGTGCGAGCATCGCCGCCCCGGCATCGGCGAACTCGCCTTCGAAGAGGAACCCTCGCGCGGCTGCGGAAATCAAATCGCTGCCCCGTTTACCGTGGGTCAGGAGATCGAATTCATCGCACACGCGGTCGCGCTCGGCATCGCGGCCCGCCGGTCGAATTTCAGCTTCCCACAGCATCTCGCACCCGTTTCCCTTCGTTGAGCCAATGAATCAGACCTGCACCATCGTCGGCGGCAAGCAGCTTGCGGAATGTGTCGAATTGCTCGGCGAAGCGGTCGCACGCGGCCAGCACTTCGTCGCGATTCGTGCGGAAGATCGGTTCCCAGATCGCCGGTTCGGCTGCTGCAATTCGCGTCGTATCTTTGAACCCATTTGCCGCAATCGCCAGATGCACCGGATCGACGGCACCCGCGAGCGCCGCAGCCACTGCGTGCGGTAAATGGCTGATATACGCCACCGCACGGTCGTGTTGTTCGGGTGACATCTCGACGACACGACTGCCGAGCGCTTCCCAAAACTGCGCGATGCGTCGAACCGAAGCCGGCTCGCTGTTTTTGTGTGGCGTGACGATACAAACGCGATTCTGGAACAAGTCCGCACGCGCATAAGTGGCCCCTTTTTTCTCCGAACCCGCCATTGGGTGGCTTCCGACAAAACTTGCCGTTCCGCAAAGGTTCTCGACGATGTCGCGTTTGGTACTACCGACATCGGTGATGAGGCAACCGTGCGGGCAGTGCGGGGCGATTTCACGAATTTGCCGAACGATATCATCGACAGGTGTGCAGACAATCACGAGATCGGCGCGGGTGATACCCACAATTGGGTCGGTCGTGCACTCGTCGAGAATTCCTGCGAGCTTGGCTTCCTGCAACCGCGATACGCTCCGTCCGACCCCGATGACGCGGCGAGCCACATGCTTCGCTTTCGCAGCGAGTCCGAGCGACCCGCCGAGCAAACCGACGCCGAAGATCGCGAGCGTATCGAAAAGCATATGGTGACTTCGTGCGTGAATTTCGTTCGCTGGTGTTATACCGAAACGCCCGTCGTAGTGGAGCACGTTTCCAGCGTGCCCACTCCCGATTCGTATCATTCATCTGAACAGCACAAACATTCTAACGGTGTCAAAATGCGTTCAATATTTTTGCTCATCGCGATCCTGAATTTTGCGTCCGCAGTTGTGGCATCGGACGCAGTTCCGCTGTTCAACGGCAAAGACCTTACGGGTTGGACGATGTACTTGCGGCCCACGAAGGACGATGCCAATCCCGACCCGAAGAAGACTTGGTCGGTTGTCGATGGCACGATCGTCTGCACGGGGAAACCGAATGGTTTTATCGCGACAGTAGCGGAGTACGAAAATTACACGTTGCGGCTTCAGTGGCGTTACGCGGCTACCGCCAAAGCGGGTAACAGCGGCGTGCTGCTACATGTTAGTGGCCACGACGTCGTATGGCCGCACAGTATCGAAGCCCAACTGAAATCGGGTATCGCCGGCGAACT
>Ga0105044_10006985_pt1 | contig 15532 bp, 14 predicted proteins | sample MAT01_FD_78092 | JGI IMG/M metagenome (GOLD analysis project Ga0105044, IMG submission 78092) | Freshwater microbial communities from Lake Fryxell liftoff mats and glacier meltwater in Antarctica - MAT-01 | ecosystem: Environmental > Aquatic > Freshwater > Ice > Liftoff microbial mat | place... | reverse complement strand
TTCTTGCCGCCACCCAGCGGCACATACAGATAGTCGCGCAGCCAGCTGGACAGGCTGATGTGCCAGCGCCGCCAGAACGACTGCATCGAACTGGCCCGGTAGGGCTGGTCGAAATTGCGCGGGAAGGAATAGCCCAGCAGGGCCGCCAGCCCGATCGCCATGTCCGAATAGGCCGAGAAGTCGCAATAGATCTGAACCGCATAGCCATAGGTCGCCGCCGCGATGTCGAACGCGGAATAGGCCGACGGATCGAAGAATACCGGATCGACCAGGTTCACCGACAGCTCGGTGGCGATCACCGTTTTCTTGAACAGGCCCCAGACAATCAGCAGCAGGCCGTGGGTGGCCATCGCGCGGGTCAGGCGCGGGGCCCGGTCGAACTGGGGCAACAGATCCGAGGCGCGTACGATCGGCCCGGCCACCAGATGCGGGAAGAAGCTCATCAACAGCATGACGTCGACCAGCGATTTGGCCGGCGGCGTCTTGCCGCGATGCACGTCCACGACATAGCTGATGCCCTGGAAGGTGAAGAAGCTGATCCCGACCGGCAGCACGATCTGCAGCAGCGGCAGGTCCCGCTCCCACCCGAACTGGGTCAGCAGTTCGCCCGCCTGTTCGATGAAGAAGCCGTAGTATTTGAAGAAGCCCAGGATCAGCAGATTGACCGCGACGCCCAGCCCGACCAGCCAGGCCCGCCGACCATCGGGATGGTCCCGCATCCGCTTGGCGATGAGCGCCGCCACCGCCCAGTTGAGCACCGCCGAGGCGATCAGCAGGGCGACGAACCGCCAGTCCCACTGGGCGAAGAAAAACCAGCTGGCCAGCAGCAGGAACAGCTTGCGCCGACCGTTCTCGCGATCCAGCGACCAGGCGGTGAAATAGACGAACAGAAAGAATATGCCGAAGGCGAGGGTGGGAAAAAGCATCTAGCCGCCCGCTCCCGTCGCGGTCCGGGCGGCCTTCCAGACCGCGAAGGCGCGCAGTAGGTCGTCGGCCAGAACGCCGCCGATCCAGTCGCCGCCGACCGAGGTGAAATGCACCCGGTCGCCGCGCATGAGAGGCTCGGTCCGCATCGCCAGCCGGTCCGAGGAACAGTCGCCGCCCATCCGTCCGTGCCAGTCCCAGAACGCCACACCCATGTCGGCGGCGACCCGGCGCTGCACGTCCCGCACCACCGCCAGCGAGGGTGGCGGGGTCCGCCTGCCATCGGCGCTGCACCCGTCCTGGACCCCGTTGCGCAAGGCGTCGGGGGCTCCGATGATCATCAGCGACGCCGCCGGCGCCAGCCGCCGCATCCGCCCTAGCTGTCCCCGCAGCAAAGTCTCATAGGCCCCCGCGTCCAGCCGGTCGTCGAAGCCCTCGTTGGTGCCATAGGCCAGGACGATCAACGTCGGTCGCCAATAGGCCAGCTCGGCTGCGACGATGGCCTCGTCCCGCGACGCCAGGTCCCGCAGACTCGCGCCGACGACGCCGAGGTTGGACACCATGACCCCGCGGCGCGCGCCGGTCAGCAGCACCGAATCCATCACCACGCCGCGCTCGAGCGAGACCAGCCGGACCGAGGCCGAGGGCCGCGACAGTGTCAGTTCACGGCAGACTTCCTGATCCGGTGCCGTGCCGTTGAAATCCAGCCCCCGCCCCAGTCCGGCGGCCTCGACCGACAGGCCCTCGCCCGGTCCGCGCGCCCGGCCGCAGACGCCGACCGCTGTCGCCTCCGCCCCCGGATCGAGGTCGAAGCCCAGCAGGGCCCCTTCCGTCCCGGTCGATCGCATCCCCGCCAGTCCGACCCGCGGCTTCGGTGCCCCGGCCGGCGGCTGCAGGCTCGCCGCTTCGGTGATCCAGCCCGCCCCGGCCACCTGCACCAGAAGCGGTGCATAGCCCGCGTACGGCGTCCCCGGCGGCAGCACGCCGCGCCCGGACTGGCCGAACCGTGCCTGCATCACGGCGCGCAGCTTGCCGGTGATCCGGTCGCCCGCCGTGTGGCTGTCGCCGATCTGCAGGATGTGCACCGGCCGCCCGTGCGTGTCCGTCTCGGTGGCCGCGAGCGCCTCGAATAGCCCCTCCAGCGCCCCGGCCTGACACAGGCCGACGGGACAGACCGACTGGCCCGGTTCCGGCGGCGGATCGACCGGAAGATACGGCGTCTGGGCCCGTGAGGGGCCGGCCGCGGCAAGAACCGCCATGCCGGCCGCTGCAAGGACCGCCGCGAGCTTGTTCATGCTCAGGCGGCGGGCGTGACAGCGGGGGACGGTTGCGGTCGGTCCAGTCCGGCGTCGCGCTTCAGCCGCGCGGCCACCGGCGCGCTGATGCGCAGATAGCCGGCCGTCGACATGTGGATTCCGTCGTTGGCCCGCATCAGGATGCGGCGCCCGGTCTCCGTCGGCAGATAGGCCTCATATTCGCCGTCGCTGTTGGCGGTCAGGTCGACGGTCTCGATATACGGCACGCCCAGCGCCTTCATCCGCGCCTCGACCACCGCATTGATCAGCATCATCCGGGCGTCGAAGGTGTCCCGCTTCATCCGCGGCAGGCCGACCCAATAGACGGCCACGTCGCGGCTGCGCATCAGCACGACCAGATCGTCGATCCGTTTCGCATAGGCGGCCTTCCAGCCGTCGGTGCCGAACATGTGCACCTGACCACCCGTGTCGATCCCCTGCGCGTCATTGGTGCCGAACAGCATGATCGCCACGTCGACCGGTTGGTCGTCCAGCTGGCGCTGGGTCTTGGCCTGGATGTTCACATAGTCGAAGCGGCTGAGACCCGTCGACACCTGGGAGAATTTGAGCACCGAGACATTCGGCTGGTCCTGCAGGTCGCGGTAGAGGCCGGTGTAGAGGCCTTCGGCCATGGAGTCGCCGAACACGCCGATCCGCAGCGGCCCCTTCGCCAGCCGCGCCGACAGCGGCGTCACGGTCGCGATCGCGGGAGCCGGCGGGACGGCGACAGGTGCCACGGCGGGGGCGGTGGGCGGGGCGGACGCCGCGGCGCGGTCGCCCAGCATCACCGTGGGATTGCGCAGCCAGGCGCGGCCGTCCGGAGTCAGCACCAGCCCGGCCAGCACGCCGACCACGAAGGTCGCTGTCAGTGCGTTGATGCCCGCGCGCAAGTCGACCCCCGACTGAACTCCACTCAGACGATCTTTTACCCTATCCCCGGCCGCTGACCACCTCGCGCCCGTCGCGGGGGAGAAAAAAGGTTAATCGCGCGACGTCCGGGTCAGCCGAACCGGCGCTTGGCCCAGCTTGCCGCGAGATAGCCGCCGATGGCCGACGCCGTCGTCAGGGTCGTGCCCCAGGCCAGGTCGATCAGGGTCAGCTTTGTCGACCAGACAATCAGCGTCGCCTGATTGGTCAGGTCGTAGGTGGCATAGGCCACGAACCCCAGCACCGCGCCGTTCAGGGCCGCCCGTTGCCAGCCCCCTGCCCGCAGGGCCGGCGCGATGGCCAGGAAAACGATCCCGAAGAAATAGATCAGATAGAAGATGACCGCCACCTTCAGGTCCGGCTTCTCGGCCAGGATCGGAGCCAGCACGGGCTTGTACAGCCGCTCGGTCATGGTGGTCAGCCACACCGCGTCGATGGCGGCGAAGGTCAGGCCGGTACCCAGATAGGCGGCGATGTATTTCAGCATGGTGTCGTCCTCAGGCGGGCTTGAGCCGGTAGTGGCTGACGGCCCAGGTGTTTCCGGCATCGTTACCGAACAGGCCCGCCGTGGCCAGATAGAACCGGCGCCACCGGCGACGCCACAACACCGCGTCCTCGCCATAGGTCTCGCGCATCAGTTCCATAACCCGGTCGGCGTTGGCGTCCATGTTGGCCAGCCAGTCGTTGGCCGTGCGCTCATAGTTGACCCCGCTCCAGTTCCATTCCTGCTCGACGTGGAAAAGGTCCGGGAACTGCCGCATCAGACCGTGGCTGGGCATGACCCCGCCGGTGAAGAAATGCTGGGCGATGAAGTCGCCGCTGTCGGTGTGATCGAACCGGTACGGCGCGGCGCGATGGGTGAAAATGTGGATGAACATCCGGCCATCGGCCTTCAACCAGCCGCGCGCCCGGGTCAGCAGGGCGCGCCAGTTGGCCATATGCTCGAACATCTCCACCGAGACGATGCGGTCATAGCCCCCGGCGTCTGCCGTCGGGGCCTCGAAATCGTTCATGTCACAGGTGATGACCGTCAGATTGCCGAGCCCCCGCGCCGCCGCCTGACCTTCGATATACTGGCGCTGACCGTGGCTGTTGGACACTGCGGTGATCCGGGCGGCCGGATAGCGCTCGGCCATCCACAGGCTCAGCGACCCCCAGCCGCAACCCAGCTCCAGAATGCTTTGCCCGTCCGCCAGTTCGGCGTGGGCGCAGGTCTCGGCCAGGGCCGCCTCCTCGGCCTCGTCCAGCGTCGTCCCGGCTGCCGGATACAGGCAGCAGGAGTATTTCAGCCGCTTGCCGAGGCATATCTGGAAGAACTCCGGCGGCAACTCATAGTGCTGTTCGTTGGCCGCCGTGGTGTGTTCGGCGATGGCCCGGGTCGCCATCTCGCGGGCGAACACCGCTTCGTCGTGCGGTCCGTCCCTGTCCAGCCGCCGCCGGGCCTCGCTCACCAGGCTGTCGATCGCGGGGCGGGTGACGAAATCGGGGAAGGGGGCGTCCTGCAAGCGTCGGATGGCGGCGTTGGCAAAGGACATGGACGATTCCGTTGATATGGCTGACAGTGCAGTTACGCCACGGTGGTTCTTCCGGATGCTGGCATCCGTGGTCCCGGCCGGTCCGTAACTCTGCGTGAATTTCGCTGGAGCCGCCATGCCCCCTCATCTGGTAACCGATGCACCCCCGCCGCCGTCGGGCCAGCGGATCGCCGTGGTCGGATCCGGCATCGCCGGTCTGTCGTGCGCCTGGTTACTGTCGCGGTCCCATGACGTCACCCTTTACGAGGCCGACGACCGCATCGGCGGCCACAGCAATACGGTGCATGCACCGACGCCGAACGAGCCGGTCGCCGTCGACACGGGGTTCATCGTCTACAACCCGCCGAACTACCCCAATCTGACGGCCCTGTTCGAGCATCTGGGCGTGCCGACCAAACCCGCCCATATGTCGTTCGCGGTCTCGATCGACGACGGGGCCTTCGAATATTGCAGCCATGGCATCGCCTCGCTGTTCGCCCAGAAGCGCAACTACGCCAGCCCCAAATTCTGGCGCATGATCAGCGATCTGCTGCGCTTCCAGAAACAGGCCCCGAAGGACCTTCCTGCCCTGGAGCGCAGCGGCGAAACCCTCGACGCGTATCTGTTACGGGGCGGCTATGGCGCGCTGTTCCGCGAGGCCCATCTGCTGCCCCAGGCCGCCGCCATCTGGTCGTGCACCATGGGCCAGATGGCCGACTATCCGGCCGCCTCCTTCGTCAAATTCTACATGAACCACAATCTGCTCAAGGTGGACATGAAGCCCAATTGGCGCACCGTAGACGGCGGCAGCCGCCAGTACGTCGATCGTCTGGTCGAGGCCTTCGAGGGCCGGATCGTAACCCGGGCCGGGATCACGGGGGTCGTGCGCGGCCTCGACGGAGCCGCCCTGCGCTTCGACGATGGACGTCTGGAGCGGTTCGACGCCGTCGTTCTGGCCACCCATTCGGATCAGGCCCTGCGTCTGCTGGACGCGCCCTCGGCCGAGGACCGCCGTCTGCTGGGCGCCATCGAATACCGCCCCAACCGGGTCATCCTGCATCGCGACGTCGCCCTGATGCCGAAACGGCGCAAGGCCTGGGCCGCCTGGACCCATCTGGGCTATTCCGACCGGGCGGGCGAGGGCGGCGTCACCTATTGGATGAACGAGCTGCAAGGCCTCGAAGGGCCGCCCCTGTTCGTCAGCCTGAACCCGGCGCGCGAACCCGATCCGTCCCTGATCCTCGGCGAATGGGACTATGAGCATCCTGTGTTCGACGCCGCTGCGGTGGCCGCGCAAGCGGAACTCTGGTCGCTGCAGGGCCGCCGCAACACCTGGTTCGCCGGAGCCTGGTTCGGGGCGGGCTTCCACGAGGACGGTCTGCAAGCCGGTCTGGCCGTGGCCGAGCAACTGGGCGGGGTGCGCCGGCCCTGGACGGTCGAGAACGAAAGCGGTCGCATCCGGGTGCAGAGGCCGTTGGAAGCGGCCCGGGCCCGCCGCACCGAGGCCGCGTGACGGCCAGCGCCCTCTATGTCGGCGAAGTGGTCCACCGGCGGGTGCGCACCATCACCCACCGCCTGCGCTACCGCCTGTGGATGCTGCTGCTGGACCTTGACGAGGTCGACGCCATTCAGTCGCGCCTGAAATGGCTGTCGCGCGGTCGTTTCGGCCTGATCAGTTTCCTGGCCGCCGACCACGGCGACCGCTCGGGCCGTCCCTTGCGCGCCCAGGTCGAGGCGCATCTGGTCGCCGCCGGCATCGACCTCGACGGCGGCGCGATCCGCCTGCTGACCATGCCGCGGATTCTCGGCTACGGCTTCAATCCGATCAGCGTCTTCTTCTGCCACCGCCGCGACGGCGCGCTGGCCGCCCTGCTTTATGAAGTGACCAACACCTTCCAGGAACGCCACAGCTATCTCGTCGCCGTTCCGAAGGCGGCGGAGGGGGGCCGTCCCGCACCGGTGCGCCAGACCACGGAAAAGACCTTCTTCGTCTCGCCCTTCATGGACATGGACCTGACCTATGACTTCACCGTACATCCGCCGGGCGAGGCGGTGTCGGTGGTGGTGGCGGTCCGGCGCGGCACCGAACCGATCCTGACCGCCAGCTTCGCCGGAGACCGCCGTCCCCTGACCGACGCCCAGCTGCTGCGCGCCTTCGTCACCCATCCCCTGCTGACCTGGAAGGTCACCCTTGGCATCCACTGGGAAGCGGTCAAGGGCATGATCAAGGGCGCCCGCTATCGCCATCGCGGCCCGCCGCCGACCGATCCGGTCACGGTCGGTACGTCGCGATAGGCTTGTTTCCAGATCGGGAACGCGTGTCGACGAGGACAGAATCGGCGATCTCGCAGCGTGACGACCGCTTTCGACGTAGACACCGGCTAGGGTCCAGGCTGATCCGCGGAGGAGATTGCACGAATTGCACTCGGTTTTTCGCAAAGCCTTTTCGTTGGGCTCGCTCTCTCCAGCCCCGGTTTCTCGGCGATCCCGAAGACCTGAATTAGACTCTTTGGACTCTCTGGACCCGCTTTTTTCGCCGCCCGGCGACCTTGCCCCCGGTTCGCCCCCGCGTTACGCACCAGTCAGGCCCGTCGATATTCATCAGGCGGTGAAAAAATGAGGAAACGATGCGGAAGATCTTCCCTGACGCGGCGTCCGCCCTCGCGGGGCTGACCTTCGACGGCATGACCGTCATGTCCGGCGGTTTCGGCCTGTGCGGCATCCCCGAGCACCTGATCGCGGCCCTGCGCGACAGCGGTGCCAGGGATCTGACCGTCATCTCCAACAACGCGGGCGTCGACGGCTTCGGCCTCGGCCAGCTGCTGGAGACCCGCCAGATCGCCCGTATGATCTCGTCCTACGTCGGCGAGAACAAGGAGTTCGAGCGCCAGTATCTGGCCGGCGAGCTCCAGCTCGAGTTCAACCCCCAGGGCACCCTGGCCGAGCGCATCCGGGCCGGCGGCGCCGGCATCCCCGCCTTCTTCACCGCCACCGGCGTCGGCACCCTGGTCGCCGACGGCAAGGAAGTCCGCGCCTTCGACGGCCGCGACTACGTGATGGAAACCGGCCTGGTCGCCGACCTGTCGATCATCAAGGCGTGGAAGGCCGACGGCCGCGGCAATCTCCAGTTCCGCAAAACGGCCCGCAATTTCAACCCGATGATGGCGACGGCCGGAAAGGTCACGGTCGTCGAGGTCGAGCACATCGTCCCGACCGGCACCTTCGACCCTGACCACATCCATACGCCCGGCATCTATGTCGACCGCATCGTCCTGACCACGTCCGAGAAGCGGATCGAGCAGCGGACTATTCGCCAGAGGGAGGCTGTCTGATGCCCCGCACCCGCGACCAACTCGCCGCCCGCGCCGCCCGCGAGCTTCAGGACGGCTTCTACGTCAACCTCGGCATCGGTATCCCGACCCTGGTGGCCAACTACATCCCGCACGGCATGGAGGTCACCCTCCAGTCCGAGAACGGCATGCTCGGCATGGGTCCGTTCCCGCTCGAGGAAGAGGTCGACGCCGACCTGATCAACGCCGGCAAACAGACCATTACCGAGATCGCGGAATCCGCCTATTTCAGCTCCTCGGACAGCTTCGCCATGATACGCGGAGGACACATCAACCTGTCGATCCTCGGTGCCATGGAGGTGGCCGAGAACGGCGATATCGCCAACTGGATGATCCCGGGCAAGCTGGTGAAAGGCATGGGCGGGGCCATGGATCTGGTCGCCGGGGTCAAGCGCGTCGTCGTCGTCATGGACCACGCCAACAAGCACGGCCAGTCCAAGGTCCTGAAATCCTGCACACTTCCTCTGACGGGCACCGGGGTCGTCAGCCGCATCATCACCGACCTGTGCGTCTTCGACGTCAAGCCGGACGGCACCGGGCTGGAGCTGATCGAACTGGCCGACGGCGTCACCCTGGATGAGGTCGCCGAAAAGACCGAGGCCACCTACACCGTTGCCGCCGGGCTCAAGTCGTAGTCATACTCCGGTTCGACCGGCCGCAGAGCCGGAGGGTGGGAGTAGAGTGATGTCTGACGGTGCCTATCGTTGGCAGGGCCATGCGCCCGAGCCCGACGCGACGCGGGTGGCCGAAATCGATGCGGCCTGGGATGACGCCCAGGCGCACGCCTTCGCTGAACCGGCGCGGGCCGCCGCGGTCGAGCGGATCGAGCGCGCGCTCGGGGCCGCCCGCACCGGCGACCTGACCGAAGCGGCCGCCCAGCTGACCCACGCCCGCTCGGTGCTGGAAAGCCTGAGGCCAGAAAGCCTCGAACCGCGCCGGGGCCTGGCCGGACTGTTCGACAGCCGCGGGGCGCGTCTGCGGCGCTTCCGCGAAGGCTATCAGCGCGCGGCCACAAGCCTCGCCGACGCCGCCCGCGACCTGTCGGACCGCGTCGACGGAACGGGTCGAAGGTCGGGGGCCCTCGACGGTGCCTGGACCGAGGTGCGGGATACGGTCGCTGACCTCGACGCCCATCTGGCCGCCGCGTCGCGCCGGCTGCCTGGCAATCCGCCGGCCGACGGCACAGCCCCGCATCCGCTGCAGGCGCGCAAGGAAGCGCTCGACGCCTGCCGCGCCGCCGCGCTCCAGTCCCTGCCGCTGATCCGCGGGGCCCAGAACGCCGATGCGCGAACCGGCGAGGTGCTGAAGGCCTGCACCGACGGCGTCGACGTCTGGCGCGAGGACTGGAAGGATGCGCTCGGCCTGTCCGGTCGCCGCCCGAAGAAAGTCCGGGCCGATCTGGTGAGGATGGACCGGGTCCGCGACGACCTGCTGGCCCGCATCGACCGCGCCACCGCAGAACTCACCGCCGCTCGGGCTCGCCGCGCCGAGGTCGAGGGTCGTCTGGCCGATCTCAGAAGGCCGCTCTGACGCTGCCGCCTTAACCGGCGTTCTGGTCGGTCCAGGTGACGATCTGTGTGTTCAGGTCGCGCGTCGCCACGTCAAAGGCGTCGACGATGGCCGAGACCCGGTTCTCGCGCGCCGGCTGCTCGACCGTGAACACCCGCTCGGCCGCGACGGTCCGTTCCGGCAGGGCCATCAGCCGCGCGCGCGCGATGACCACGATGGTCGGAACCGCCCCCGGTGCATCGTAGCGGGCCTCGAACGACCGGACGTCGATATCCAGCGACCGGGTGCCGGGCGTCAGCTCGCGCGGGCCGATCAGGCGCACGCGCGTCGACTGGGCGGCAAAGGTCCCCTCGAGGCTCTCCATATACAGGTCGGCCGCCGGCGAAACCCACCGCGCGCCGGCGATAAAGGCCGTCTCGGTCCCGGTCACGCCCAGCAGCTTGTCGCCCTCGACCGCTTCCGGAAACTCGACCCGGCGCAGGGTGATCTGGACCGGCGCGGCGATGGCGGTGCCGGGCGCGGCCATGGCACTCCCGCCGAACCGGTAGGTCTGCACCGGGTCCGGCGTCGACAGCAGGGCGCAGGCCGACAGGACCATGCCACCCAGGGTCAATACGAGCGGGCGGATCAGCGAGAAACGGGTCACGGCTGGACCTCCAATTCCTTGGTGGGCGGGCGGCTGATGAAGTCGCGCGGACTGGCCCGGACCTCGTCGATCAGGCCCTCCAGCGACCGGGTCGCGTCCTCGATGCCTTGGATTGACTGTTGCAGTTGCGGCAGGCCGGTGGTGGCGAACTCGTTCAATGGCCCCTCGACATTGGTGGCCGTGCGGTTGATCGAGGCCACCGCAGCGCGCGCTTCCTCGGCCGCCTTGCTGATGTTGGCCACGGCCTCGCGTCCGTCTCCGTCGATGATCTGACGCGAACTGACGGCCAGCGCCTCGAACTCCGCCACGGCGGAATTGGCCTTGGTCAGGGCCTGCTCGAGCTGTTCCAGCATACCCTTGCGCGCCTCCAGTTCGGTGCTCAGGGACTCGATGTTCTTCAGGCTGGTCGAGAAGGACCGCACATTGTCGTCCGACAGAACCCGATTGATGCGGTTCAGCGCGTCGACCGTCTGCGCCAGCACCGTGCCCGAGCCCGATAGCAGTTCGGCGATTGGCGACGGCTGGCTCTGGATCACCGGCACGACGTTGTCGGCGTACTGGTCCTTCAGGATGGCGCTGCCGGGATTGCCGGCCGTTATCTGGATATAGTTCAGCCCGGTGATGCCCTGCGGCTCCAGCTGGGCGCGCGAGGTGACCCGGACGGGCGTCGTGCCGTCGATCCGGATTCGGGCGATGACCTGGTCGCCCTTCTCGGGATCCAGGTTCAGATCCGTGACCTCGCCTACCCGGATGCCGTTGAAATGGACCTCGCCGCCTTCGGACAGGCCGCGCACGGGTCCGTAAAAGACGATGTCATAGACGTCATAGTCATTGTTAAACTGCAGCCGGGCCAACCATATGACGAACACCGCCAGCGCCGCCATCAGGGCGATGGTGGCGATGCCGACGGCGGCGTAATGTGCGTCTCGTTCCATCTCGTCCCGCTCTCCTCAGGCGGCCCTGGCGGCCGCGCGACCGCGTGGTCCCAGGAAATACTCCCTGATCCAGGGATGGTCTGAACGCTCCAGCTCCTGAACCGTCTTCTTCTCGACGACACGCTTGTCGGCCAGCACCGCGACCTTGTCGGTGATCGCGTACAGGCTGTCGAGGTCATGGGTGATCATGAACACCGTCAGGCCGAGGTCGTCGGACAACTGGCGGATCAGCTCGTCGAACGCTGCGGCCCCGATCGGGTCCAGCCCGGCGGTCGGTTCATCGAGGAACAACAGTTCCGGATCCAGCGCCAGCGCCCGCGCCAGCCCGACGCGCTTGCGCATGCCGCCGGACAGTTCGGCCGGCTTCAGATGGTGGGAGTCCGGTTTCAGCCCGACCATGGCGATCTTCATCTCGGCCAACTCCCGGATCACATCCTTGGACAGGCCCGTATGCTCGACCAGCGGAGCGGAGACATTGTCGATCACGCTGAGGGCCGAGAACAGCGCCCCTTGCTGGAACAGGATGCCGGTGCGGCGCTCGACATCGGCCTCTTCGGCCGCCGTCATGTCGGCCCGGTCATAGTTGAAGATCCGGACCGAGCCGCCCTCGGGCTGTTTCAGGCCGATGATGGAGTTCAGCAGCACCGTCTTGCCGGTGCCCGAGCCGCCGACCACGGCCAGCACCTCGCCGCGCTCCAGCTCGAGGTCGAGGTTCTCGTGGATGGTCCGTTCGCCGAACTGGCTGAGCAGGCCGCGCACCTCCACCAGCCTGTCCGGCGCGGGAGCCGCCCCGGTCGTCCGTGCGGACGCCGTCACAGGTTCATCTCCAGGAAGATCAGGGCAAACACGGCATCAAGGAAGATGATGGCGAAGATGGCCTGGACGACCGCCGCCGTCACCCGCCGGCCGAGGCTCTCGACATCGCCCGCCACCGCCATCCCCTGCCGGCAGCCGATCGCGGCCACGACCACGGCGAAGACCGGGGCCTTGATCAGGCCGACCATGAGATGGTTGCCCATCAGCGGATCCTCGGAGATGCGCTGAATGAAGAAGGCCGGGCCGTAGCTCAACTGGCTCCATGTCACCAGCAATCCCCCGAGCAGGCCGGCCACCATGCCGATGAAGGTCAGCAGCGGCAGCATGACGATCATCGCCGCGAGGCGGGGAATGACCAGTGCCTGAAAGGGATTCACCCCCATCACCTGCATGGCGTCGACTTCCTGGTTCATCCGCATCGACCCGATCTCGGCGGCGAAGGACGACGCCGACCGGCCGGCCAACAGCACCGAGGTGATCACCACCGCCAGCTCCCGGACGACCGCCACCGCCACCAGCTGGACCGTAAACACCGCCGCCCCCAACTGGGTCAGCAGATTGGCGCCCAGAAAGGCGATGACGGCACCGATGAAGAAATTGGTCGTGGCGATGATCGGGATGGCGTCCAGTCCCGCCCGCTCGGCCTGGCTGAACCAGGCGGCCCAGCGGATCCGCCCGGGGTTGCGCAGGGCGGTACCGACGGCGACGATCAACCGGCCGAGAAAGGCCATCGACAGCGTCGCCTCGGCAATGATGTCCTGAACCCCCCGCCCAACCTTGGCGAAGCCGCGGATCCAGCCTGGCGACGTCGGCGGTGGTCCGGCGCTTTCGCGCTCCAGCTTTTCGACCACGGCATAGGTCCGGCCGGCTTCGGGCCGCTGAACCCACGCCGTCTGCGGCAGCACGCAGTTACTGGCCTGTACGATGGCAAGGGCACCGGCCGTGTCGAACCGACCCATGTCGGCGAGGTCGACGGCGTCCACGCAGCGGTCATGCAGTTCGCTGTCGAGCCGGCGCGAAATCCGTCCCAGTTCGGTCGCGGTCCAGTCGCCGGTCAGACGCAGTGTCAGACCCGCCCCGCCGTCGTCGATCTGGAAGTCCGCTGCGGCCATGCCCCTACCTAGATTGAGCCGTGAAGTTTGCCTATGTCCGCCCTACGGCAAAGCTGTGTCCGTCACCACAACGCAACGCCAGCGTATTCGTTCAGCCATGGTTCCCGACGGCCCGATCTGCTGCCTCAGCTCAGATAGTTGAGAAGGGATACCTGGCGCAGTTGGCTGATAACCTGTGCCGACGCCTGGATGGCGATCTGGGACAGCTGCAGATCGGTGATGGCCACAGCCATGTCGGCGTCGGTTCGCCCTGCGACCAGTTGGTCCAGCGCGCCCAGCTGGGCGGCGTGACCTTTTGAAATCGTCTCGACCTGTTTGGCCAGCGAGCCGGTCTGGGCGACCTTGTTGACGACATTGGTGCTCGCCTGTTCCAGCCGGCTCAGCTGGGCGGCGAGAAAGGTCTTCTGGATCTCCGTCACCCGTCCGGTCAGTGGACCAGACCCCGGTGTGCCTTGAAAATTCTGAATGTCGCGCAGGATGGTCAGGATTTCGGTTCCCAGCTCATCCGCCAGGAAACCGGTCTCCAGCGTCGAGCCCTCGGCGACCCGGCTGGCGGTCTTCAGGGTGTCGTTGCTGAACAGCGAGGCCACGCTGGGCGCGGCCAGCAGCTCAGACAGGTTGGCGGCGGCGACGGGTGCCGTGTTGGTCGAGGCGCCGGCGAACAGATAGCCGCCGTGATGCCGCGTATTCAGTCCGGCCCGGATCGACTGGAAATGGCCTTCCAGCTCCAGCATCAACGAACCGGCCAAATCGGTGGACAGCGCGCTGCCCAGCGACTCGCGAATGCCGGTGATGGCGTCGTTGATCTGGTTGGTCGCGAGGTCCTGGGTCACCAGTCGGGCCGACACCGCCTCGGCGGTGTCGATGAAGCCCTGGATACGGCTCTGCGAGCCCTTCAGGGCCGTCAGGGTCTCTGACTGCCGGCCGAAGCCGGTCAGGTCGGTGGCGTTCTTCTGGGTGGAGACGCGTTGCTGGGCGTCGGCGGCCCGGATCTGCGCCCTCATCAGGTCCAGCAGGGCCGATTGGTAGTTTCCGAAGGTGGCGACGCGGGTCATCACACCATCCCCATCAAGGTGTCGTACATGTCCTTGGCCGCCTGGATCAATCGCGCCGAGGCGTTGAACGCCTGCTGGTAGGTCGTCATCAGCACCAGTTCCTCATCCAGATTGACGCCCTCGTGCGAGGTCTGACGGGCGCTGGCCTCGGTATAGAGGGCTTCGGCGGTCTGGCTGCGGTTCTTGGCCGAGGCCGCCCGACCGCCGATCTCGCCGGACAGTTCCGAGGCGTAACGCGAGACCGCGATCGAACCGCCGGCCGAGCCACCGGCCGCCTGGAAATTGGCCGACCGCTCGCCGGCATCGGCGAGCGCGAGAGCACCACGCCCGTCGCCGGGGCTCAGCGCAGACGTTCCCGCGGCGGCGGACAGGTTCAGCTGGGCCAGCGCCAGCCTGGACGGGCTCTGCCGGATGTCGGTGCGAAGGGAAAACCCGTCCGCGCGCGAGGCGCGCACGCCGCCGCCGATGCCGAACAGCTCGGTCACGGATACGCCTGACGGGACCTGGGTTGTCCTGTCTTCCAGCACGCTCAGCGTTGGCGGTGGCGAGCCGAAGCCGGTGAAGCTCAGCGTTCCGTCTCCGGCCAGGGAGAAGGCACCGAAACGGCCGACGCCGGTCGCGGGGTCGTTCAGCCCGGCGATCAGGTCGGCGACGGTCCCGCCGGCCGGAACGGCGACCTGCATGTCGCGCAGCCGCGAGCCGGTGTCGCCGGTGAAGCGCAGGGTCAGGGTCTCGCCGGCGGTGAACCCGTGTGGCGAGGCGCCGGTCAGGCCCAGATCGTACAGGGCGGGCCGGCCCGACGAGATCAGGTCGTTCAAACCGAAATAGTGGGAGAGGCCGCGTCCGGCCTTGGCCGAAGGACTGGTCGCGTCGTCGGCGACCACCACCCCGTTGGTGCCGCTTGCGGCGATGCTGAGCTTGCCGCCCGTGAAGCTGGCGGTCGCGGACCCGCCCAGCTGGGTGTTCAACACCGACAGGAAGTTTGCGGGGGTGGCCGCCGCGCCGTTCACCGTCATGGTCGCGCCGGAGAAGACGATGTCCGCCCGCCCCTGCACCACCCCCGCCGCATTGGTCACGGCGATCGTGGTCCGGCCCGAGAAGCCCGCGATCGCGGTCTCGAACGCCTGCCCGACGTTCCGGCCGTTCAGGCTGGTCGGCGCGGGCACCGAAGCGTTGGCGTTGTGGGCCCGGTTCAGTTCGTCGGCCACATGGGTGACCAGCTCGGCCAGGCGCTCGGCGGCGGCGGGTGCCTCGACGTCGCGCAGTTCGACCAGTCCCTTGATCTCCCCGGACCTCACGCTGTCCAGAAGCGACCGCTTCCGGCCGCCCGGCTCGGTGATCCAGATTTCGTTGAAGGCGGTCTCGCCCGTGATGGTCCCGGCGCGGTTGTAGCCCAGCGTCGCGGCACCCTCGCCGGCCAGCAGGGCCCCCGTCCCCGTGCGAATGGAG
>Ga0105044_10006984_pt1 | contig 15533 bp, 12 predicted proteins | sample MAT01_FD_78092 | JGI IMG/M metagenome (GOLD analysis project Ga0105044, IMG submission 78092) | Freshwater microbial communities from Lake Fryxell liftoff mats and glacier meltwater in Antarctica - MAT-01 | ecosystem: Environmental > Aquatic > Freshwater > Ice > Liftoff microbial mat | place... | reverse complement strand
GCCATGCCTCGCGCCCCGAAGGGTCCAATCGGGTCGGCATATTCCAAAATCACCGATTTGACCTCAATGGGAATATCCAGCACCGTCGGGATCAGATAAGTTGATAGGTAAGGGTTGCGAATACGCCCGTCAACGGAGACAAGATTTTCCATCACCGCGTAACCGAGTGCTTGAATCACCGCGCCTTCAATTTGTCCCTGCACTTGCTGAGGATTGACCGCTTTACCGACATCATTGGCACTGACTACGCGCAAAACATGGACAAATCCTGTCTCAATATCGACTTCCACTTCGACGGCTTGCGCGACGTAGCCGTAAGAGAAATTTGGTTCGGACTTGCCTGTCATGGGATCGTAACCCGTCGTTTTGGGTGGGCGATATTGATAGGTCGCTTTCGCAGGGCGTTCCTCGTTGTTCCACGCTTCAAGCGCCGCCGCCGCCGCGCCACGAATCGCATTGCCCGCCATAAACGTCAGGCGTGAGGCAGAGGCGCTGCCCGCGCTGCCTGATGTCGCTGTATCGCTTGCAACAATTCTGACGCACTCAAATGGGACGCCCACCGCCTCTGCCGCCATCTGCATGAAGGCCGTGTGTGCGCCCTGGCCCACATCCGCCCCCGCTGCATACAGGATGACCTCTTCAATCTGCGATGTACCGCGCAGCTCAATTTTGGCGTGCGAGTGCTCCGGGAAGCCGAAACTGTAGCCAATATTTTTGTAGCCGCACGCGAAGCCAATACCGCGCCGTTTGGTCGTATCAGCGGGGGCAGGCTGTTCGCGCTTCTGGTACAGCCCATCAGAGGATTGATCCCAATAGCTCTGGGTCGCGCAGGCCGCCAGAACTTCGGGCATACTCACGCCCTTTGGCAGCGGCGTCCCTACGGAGAGAATACTGCCCTCCTCGAACACGTTGCGACGGCGAAACTCAACGCGATCCATGCCGAGTGCATCCGCCAACCGATCCATCTGGCCTTCAGCGGCAAACAGGGCCTGGGGTGCGCCAAATCCGCGAAAGGCCCCGGTGGGAATATTGTTGGTATAGACGGCATAGGTATCAATGTGAATATTCGGGATGACATACGGCCCAGTCACGGTCAGGTTGGCATTGCCCAGGACTTTATTCGAGGTGTAATTGTAGCCGCCTGCATCGCCAATCACCGTCGCCTCTGCCGCAACGATTTTACCCTCCCGCGATGCGCCCCATCTGGCCCGCACTTTGATCGGATGACGCTTGTGATGATAGAGCATCGATTCCTCGCGGCTCCACTGCACTTTGACTGGTCGCCGTAATTTCCAGGCCGCCAGCGCCAGCACGATCTGCACCGACATATCCTCGCGCCCACCAAACGCCCCACCAATCGCCGGGTAGATCACGCGTACCTGCTCCTGCGGCAGATTCAGCGCATGATAAATCTGCTCCTGGTCTTCGTGCGTCCACTGCCCGGCCACGATGACCGTGACGCGCCCCTGCTCATCGATGTAACCGAGGCCCGCTTCCGGCTGCAAATAGGCATGTTCCTGATAGGTCGTCTCATAGATATCTTCAACCACCACCGCTGCCTGCGCCCAGCCCGCCGCCATATCACCCTTGCGAATGCGAAAATGGCTGATGATATTGTGCGGCGTATCAGGATGAAGCTGTGGCGCACCCTCCTGCATCGCCTCTTCAGGATCGAACACCGGAGGCAAGTCCTCGTAATCCACCTCGATCAAGCGGGCGGCCTCGGCTGCAATGGCGTCGGTCTCGGCAACGACAACGGCCACGCAGTCCATATAGCCGCGCACGACATCCGTCCCCGGCTTGCTGCTGCCCGGCCCACACATCACGGGCTGATCTTTCATGACGAGGCCGTACTCATTCACCGGGATATCCTGCGACGTATACACCGCCACGACGCCTATCAGCGCACGCGCCGCACTCGTATCGACGCCGCGCACACGGGCATGAGCGCGATCACTGAAACGCATCTTGAGCCAAAGCTGCCCCTCCATATCAATATCGCCCGGATAGGCCGCCTCACCCGTCACCTTGCTCGGCGCATCAATGCGGCGAATCGACTGCCCAATCACAACAGTTTTGTCATCAGCCATGTTTTTAGTCCTGTCAGGGAGGGGCAGCGCTTCGCAAGCGTGCCAGACTCAGTTATTTTAGGTTGTTATAAGCTTGCAACGGTCTGCCGCTTCCGCAGCCGTTCGCCCTCGCGCTGGAAGATGCGGCGCAGGATGGTGATGGTCGTCGCGTAGGTCGCCTCGACCCCGATATAGGCCAGATTGCCCGCGCCCAGATTATGCCCGGACTTCATCGGCATATCGGAGGCATAATGCAAAAAGCCCACATCGAATGGTACGGTGTGCAAATTGACGATCTCATTCTCCGGGTGGCGGCGCGGGCGATACGCCTCATACACCGCTGAGAGGTACGGCCCACCCTCCATCTCAATATCGGTATAGCCTTCGCGGTAGAAGACGCTCATATAGCCGGGATTTTGCAGAAATGTTCCCAGGCACGTCACCGCTTTTTGATTGTCCAGGACGTTGCCCCGCGCCATATAGGGCCGCACATCACTCGCGCTGAAACAATTCTGGAACAAATAGGTATTCTGCGAATGCTCATCATGGATCACGCTCGGAATCATGACATCGCCAATGCGGGCGTTGAGCGTGGCGGCTTTGCCCATGACGTACACGCCCTTGAGCTGGCTGGTGCGCTCAGTAATACGACTGAGCATTTCATACGCTGCCATGCCCAGCGGGTAATCAATATTCAGGATCAGCGCATCGCTCTGGGGCAGATCATGCACCCCAAGATCGTGCGTCAGGCGCGTATCGAACCATTCCGGCTGAAGCTTGGTCAGATCAATCAACTGGGCTTCGATTTCAAAGCCGTGTTTGTTCAGCACCCGCGTGATGCCGACGCTGCGCTCTTCGGCCCGCACCTGCTCCACAGTCGCCTTGTTATCGGAGAGATATTTGCCCAACACATAGTAGAGAAAATTTTCATAGCCATGCGTCGTCTCGGCGGTCTGGCGTGTATCCTCATACTGTGTGAGGAGCGTCTCCTGTCCGGCATGAGTCATGTATTCGATCAGGCTCTCCTCGTAGCGGCGGGCGAAGCCTGTGAGCAGGTTCACCATCGAATGCGTATTGCTGGACACAAAATACAGTGGACGCTGGTCAATCGCAACGCCCGTATCGGCAACAGCTTTCTCCAAGTCTTCCCACCACGCCGCTGTCGCCCGCCGATAATCGGAAAACGACCCGGCCAGCATCCGCACGGAGAAATCTTTGCGGGTCGCCGCAATCAGCTTGAGCGTCTCGACAAAGCGGCCGCGCCAGACAATTTCCAGCCGCCGCAGATCATCCAGCGACATATGCAGCAGGCTCGCCAGCGTCTCCATGTCTTGCGGTGTCAGCACGCTGGTCGAGGTCAGGCCCGCGATGAAGGCCCGCGCCGCGCCGTTTTGCATCCATTGGTGGAGCTTGTTCCATTCCAATTGATAGGCGGTCAGCGTTGGCAGCAAGTCATCAATATCAGATCGACTCATGATATACACCGCCAGCGTTGTCTCGCCATCATAATGCAGGCGGCGGCGGCGGCCCGGTGCATAGGCCCGCTCCCATTTGGAGACATCGGGATAGCCCGCCTCGACGAAGGCGCGTTCCATCTGGCCCACCAGAATCTGCTCGATGTGCGTGATACAGGGCGGCAGGCGCAGCGCCCCATAGATCAAGGCCGAGACATCCGGCTGCTCATCGGCAGCGCCCACATGCAGCGACGAACTCATCGCAATATGGCTCTCAACCAGGGTTTCAATCGCAAACTGCCCGCTTGACCGCAGCAGCGAGTAATAAGTACGCATGTACAGTTGAATTTCTTCGCCACCTGTGCGCGGGACTGTTCGTTCCATCGGCTGCCATTGACCTCGTGAATATACGTAAAGAGTCTTCTTCCTGAGAGTCGCAAGGGGCATGAGATCAGGAACGGTCTAGACCCGCTCTGCTCATGCCCCCTTTTGCATCCCTGTCTAAATCACAAGCATCTACTCTTTTTTATTTCGATTGGCCTGCTTCATGCGCTGTTTCATCTCGGCATTGCGGCGCTTGACGCGAAGCTGCTCTTCGAGTTTTTCTTTCTTTTCCTTGTCCATCGCCGCCTCAGTTACAGTGGCTTTGGGTTTGGCAGCGACCAGCGAATAGACCATATACAGAATCAGCATCAGCACCAAGAAGATGCCAAAAGCAACGGCAAACTGCACCGCACTCTGCTTCGGAAAATTGCTGATTTTAGAGCGGAGGAATATTGTGAGTGGGTCAGACAGAAGATATGAGACCGCCGCACCAAGCACAAGCAGAACCAGCCCGACGACAGGCGTCAGAATCTTTTGCCAGTTGTTGCCGGTGTTGACTTTCTTATCGCCACTACCGCCCATCCCTTGCTTTACTTCCATGATATCCTCTTTCTATTCGTGCGATGATGAAATGAGTTGGCTCGCCTGAATAAAGGCGTGTACGATTTTATAATAGCCCGTACAACGGCATAAATTCCCACTGATGCTCTGCTGAATCTGCGTCGTTGTCGGCTGTGGGCATTCTTCCAGCAGCTTCGCGCCCGCCATGAGGAAGCCAGGCGTGCAGTATCCACATTGTACCGCGCCTTCTTCAATAAACGCGGTTTGAATTGGATGAAGGGCTGCCTCCTGTTTTAACCCCTCAACCGTCACCAGCGATGCGCCATGAGCGCGCGGCGCAGGCACAAGACACGACATGACAGCCACCCCATCCAGGAAGACGGTGCAGGCTCCGCATTCCCCCTCGGCGCAGCCCTCTTTTGTGCCGGGCAAATGTGCGTCATCGCGCAGCCAGCGCAGCAGGCTTTTATCCTGGCCCGTCACAATGCTGACATGTCGCCCATTGATGGTTGTCTCAATCGGACTGCTGGCATCATGCGCCAGCAGGTGCGGCAGCGCATTGTCCGTGACCTGTGCGCCGCGTTCCCCCCACAGCAGCGGCGGATTTTGCGGATAATGTTTTGCGGTCTCGTGGCCTGCAATTGCCCGCAGCGCCCGCGCCACCAGCACCTTAACCATATCGCTGCGATAGACCGCCGGAGCACGCACATCATCAATCGGCTGCGGCACTGTCGCCGCGATACGAGCCACCTGCACAATCGTCTCCGGCGTGAGCGTTTGCCCAATCAGCGCCTGTTCCGCCTCAGCCACACGGATAATCGTGGGCGCAACACTGCCGAGCGTGATCGCCGCCTGGGTCACGGTATCGCCCGCAAAGGCCAGGACGACGGCGGTATTGACGACGGAGATCGCCTGGGCCTGACGCAAACCAAGCTTGATGAACATGCCGCGCTCGTGCGGGGCCAGCAGGGGAAATGAGATGCCGACGAGCATCTCATCAGGGCGCATAACGGTACGCCGAAAGCCCGTGTAAAAGTCTTTGAGCGGGATACAGCGTTCGCCCTCGACGGACGCCAGCGTGATCTCCGCGCCCAATGCCATGAGCGGCGTGATGGTATCGTTGGCAGGCGAGGCCGTGATGACATTGCCTGCAATTGTGGCGCGATTGCGAATTTGTGGTGCGCCGACCTCCCAGCACGCCTGTGCCAATGGCAGCGCCCGCTCAATCAGCAAACGGCTGGCGACAACATGATTATGATTCACGAGCGGGCCAAGCGTCACCGTCTCGCCGCGCTGCTGGATCTGATCCAGGCCCGGCACACGGGTGATATCGATCAGCACACGGACGCCGCGCCGCACACCGCGCTCCAATTCAAGCAGGAGATCTGTGCCGCCCGCCACGATGCGGGCCACGTCCTGATATTCAGCCAGCGCCTCTAACGCTTCTCCAAGTGTGCTCACACTGAGATATTTCTCCCACATCATGCGCTAAACCCCTATTCTTTGCACTCATCAACCAAATAAACCGCAAAATCTCTTGCCGTGCAAAGAATTTTTAACCAATACCTGTCAAGCCTGTCTATGTCTGCTGAAAAATGCCATTTTTGCAGAAGAGGACGCGGCCTTCATTGCCCATAATCGCGGATAGCCCGACGCGCTACTTCGTGATCAATGCGCTTGAGGACGAGATAGGCCATCTGCTGCGCGTCGGGATGATCCGGATCATGCAGCACATCGATCACCTCCGGCAGCAGCATGGGCGGGTACAGGCGGGCGGCCAGATGCACCAGCGCCCAGCCCGCATTGGAGCGCACGCCAAAATCCTCGTCATACATAGCCTGTATCAAGGCAGGCACGCCCTCCGGCGCACTCAGGATATCGAGCGTCCAGGCCGCCATCGCCCGCACCTCCTTGTCCCGATCTGTCTGCAAGATGATCATCACCCGCTGCACCAGTCGGTGATAGCGCAGTTTGCCCAGAGTAATCAGCGCCATGCGCCGTTCTTCCGCCGACGGACTGCTGAGAAGACGTTCGACCATATCCGGAAACTGCTGTGCCATAAACGTTACTCTTTGGGCCCGATGGGGTCGATCTCTAACACCATATACGGATTAATATTCAAAATCTGTGTATCGTGATACTGTGTGCGGACGGTTTTCCGCCGATCCCAGGTATGCACATGCCCATGAATCATGTAGCGCGGCTTGAACCACTGCATCAGGCGCAGAAAAGCATCAAAGCCCTGATGCGGGAAATCCTCAGCATCATGGATGCCTTTGGCGGGCGAATGTGTCACCAGCAGATCAACACCATGCCCTTTGACCATCTGATAATATTTGAGACGAATCGCCAGTTTGATGATAAAACTGTGCATCTCCATCTGGGTAAACTGTATTTCACCTCGGTTGTATTTGATAGAGCCTTCTATGCCGACCATCGTCAAACCTTCAAATTCGATGATCTGGTTGTGCAAATCAGTCCCGCCGGGTGGGGTGTCGTCATACATCTCATCGTGGTTGCCGCGCACATACAGCAGCGGCTTGCCCAGGATGGTGGAAATAAAATCCAGGTACGCTGAGGGCATATCGCCACAGCTTACAATGGCCTCAACATCATGGTAGCGACGACGCAAATTGGCCGCGTTTTCCAGGGGCTGCATCACCGTATCGCTCACACATAAAAGTTTCACCAGAACATCATTCCAAAAACGTGATATGGGCGTCTTTAAAAAGCCTCAGAGGATGAGGCCGCCTGTGCGTCCTCGTCCATCCAGCGCATCGGTTGGCCCGTCCCGCCGCGCCGCAGCATGGTGATCTCGGCCATGATGCTGAGGGCGATTTCTTTTGGCGTCTCGGCTTGCAATTCAAGGCCAATCGGCGCACGCACCCGTGCGAACTGCTCGGCTGTCAGACCGATCTCGCGCAAGGCTTTCATCGTCACGGCCCAGCGGCGGCGGCTGCCGATCAAACCGATGTATGAAGCGTCTGTTGCCACGAGCGCCGGGAGCAGCGTCACATCCACAGGCAGGCCGCGTGTGACCGCTGCAATATAGGTGTGGCGATCCACCGCCGCCGCCTGCGGCACATCTTTGGGCGCACACACAATATACTGAGCCAGCCCCGGCACATAGGCTTCACTGGCATACTCGGGCCGATCATCGCACAGCGCCACGCGGTAGCCCATCCACAGCCCCAATTCGGCTAAGGCTTTGCCCACATGCCCGCCGCCAATGATGAGCAGGCGCGGCGTCTGGCCGACAGGCTCGATGAAAATATGCGCTGTGCCGCCGCAGATGCCGGGGTCGCCCGCATCCAGGCTATTGAGCGTGTAGGTTTCCAGGCGCGTGTGTGTCGTCTGGATCACGCTCTGCGCGGCCTCGATCACCCGCGCTTCCATCGCGCCGCCGCCCACTGTGCCGACGATACGCCCATCGGCATCCACGAGCATTTTGCTCCCGGCATGGCGCGGCATGGAACCACTGGTCTCTATGATGGTGGCAAGCGCCGCCCCTATGCCCTGCTGTTGGGCCTCCAGGAGGGCTTGATAGACCGGAGCCAGATCGTCAGCCGTCACCACGTTATCTCCACAGGGTCAAGGAATATACGTCCATCGTCGGCGGCTGCCATTGTGCCTGCTGTCGGCATCAAACGGGCGAATGTCCCTGGATCATACAGGCCAAACGCCACCCGATAGCGTCCATCAGGCACAGAACCGAGATTGACCGTAATTGTATCGCGCACAAAGCCAGGGAGCCAATTTCCAGCGGGCAGCGCATTGTGGCCGGGGCGCACATCGGCCTGTGCCACCTGTGCCGCATTCGGATCATCCAACGGGTAGACATGGACGAACAGACTGTCATCGCCACGCGCCCCATGCGGCGTATACCATGTGAGATCGAGCGTCAGCGTTGTCCCCTGGACATGCTGCTCCATCTGCACCAGTTGGATCGCACCGTCCTGAAACGTCACCAGCGGCGCAGTTGATGGAACGGAAGGCGCTGTATACATCCCCTGATAGATCAGATGATCGTAGGGCAAATAATCGCCTTCGCTGCTGTTGACCTTCGTCGTGATCGTCAGCGTGCTGCCTGTCACGAGCGCCGCCGGAATCAGCGTCGGCACATCGAGCCAGCGCCCGCGTTCGCGTGGCACAAAGCGCGTACCGACGAAGACATCATTGGCATACACGTTGTATTCAACGCGGCTCATGCCATTCACCCGCGTCACCAGAATCACATCCTGATTGGGCGTGACCGTCACCGTGAAGCTCTCGCCGCCACTGATGCGCCGTCCGCCATCGCGCAGCAAACAATCGCCCGCGCAGTCCAGATAAGTCGCTTCCAGCACATCCGTCGGATAGCCCTCGCCCGCTCTTACGCTGTTCCAGCGATAGGCGTGGGCCTTCTCCGACACAATATCGGCCACATTGACCTCATCGACCCGCTGAAAGCCCATCAAATACGGCAAAACGCTGGTTTGCAGCGTCTCACTGCGCCGCGCCTGGGCTGCATAATTCGGCTGATAGATGCCCTGGGTATCGGCAGCCAGCGCGACATTCGTATTCGGCTCGATGTTGGCCTTGAAGAAGGCCAGCGGCGGGCCGTAGAGACTCGTCTGCTCCAGCAGCGCGAGGCCGTAGCCGTGCCCCTTGCCATACGAGGCGATGTAATCGGGCTTTCTGGTCATCAAAAATTCGGCCACCGATCCCGGCCCATTGCGCCAGTAATCGGCGGCTCCCGGCGTCGTCAGCCCGACGATATCGAGCGTTGTGCGCCCGCCCATGTAGCGCATCATGCCCGTGTCATGCACGGCGACAACGGCAGCGGGGGGCGTATTCGCCGCCAACCAGCGCGCCATAGGCAGCGGCTGAGAAGCAACATAGCCGACGTTGTAGGCGTACAAAGTCAAAAATTGGCTGAAAATTCCAAGCGCGGGGAGAAGAATCACGATGGCATACAAAACAGCCCAGGCGATACTGTAGGGGCGCAATGCATTGCGCCCTCTTTGCTTGCGCCCTCTTTGCCCATTTTCATCCTGTGTGGGCACAATATATCGCGCCCCTCCACCAACAAGAATAGTAATTCCCCACACTGCCGCTGGAATAAACAGAACCATAATCGGGATTTGATAGCGTTTGAAATGCCAGAAGGCTGTATCCAATGTGGACGCTGCGAGCGCAACAATCGCCCACCATCCCAGCACGAGCAGCGCGATCAATCGATTTTTCCATCGATGGGATTGTGTAGGGGCTTGGCGTGCCACGCCCTTATTTGTGATCAACATTCCAATCACGGCCAGCAGCGCCAGCGGCCCGATGAAAAACGGCAAATACGCCCCATTCTCGCCAACCCCGCTCAAAAATTCCTGCATCATGCGGACAAGATTTTCCAGAATGCGCCCGATGACGACGCCCGTATCATACGGCACCAGCCCGAACAGCGATTTGGATTGATTGCCCGATGCCACGCTCGAACCCGTCATGAGCCAATTCACGGCAGGCTGCACGCCCAACGCCAGAATCGGGATGAGCAGAATGAGCAGGCGGCGTTTAGGCACAGTGCGCCACAGCCGCGCCGCCATGAGCAAACTCGCCCATACCGCCATCACGCTGCCTTCGGGTCGAATCAGCGCGAGGAGCGTTGCAAAAATGATAAATCTCGTAGGGGCACGATATATCGTGCCCTCTTGTGCGGTGTCCATCTCCACAAAAAATACCAGCGTCCACAGCACGAGCGCACACATCACGCCCGTCTCCATGCCGCTCATGAAATGCCACGCCAATGATCCGGTGACTCCCAGAGTCAGCCCGCCCATCACACACAGCCAATAGGGAGCGTCAAAGGCGCGGCTCAGGCGATATACAGCGACCATCGATGCCAGCAGCGCCAGCGTTCCCACAATCATGGCCCACGCCCCTAGCGCGAGATCGTGAAAGCCGAGCACATAGCCCAGCGCGAGAATATAGGGATAGAGAAAGCTGGTCGCGCCGCTGGTGGCAGGCTGACCGGGGTTATAGACATAGGGATGGCCCAACGCCAACTGCCGCGCATATTGAAAATGGATATACACATCATCGAGCGGCATGAGCCACTCGCCCTGCCCCCCAACACGGCTGACGCTGGCATACAGCACAAACACGCCGCCCGCCACGAGGCAAAACAGCGTCCAAGCCAGCAGATTTTGACGGTTAGTCGTCAGGGTCATCTACAAATCCACGTTCGGCGTAAGCGCGTAAATCAGGACTGGAGTCATAACGGCATTCGTCCGCCATCCAATCTGGCAGCGCATTGAGTGAGACAAGGGATTTTACGACACCTTCACGGCACAAAGCACATGGATTCGACTCGAACAGGCGAATGAGGCAGGGAGGAGCGTCAAGCGAGGGGTATTTTCTGAACAGTTCCTGGACCGAAAAGCCAAGATCATGAACCAGATAATCACCAAGGTCAAAATCAAACGACAAGGCAATTAAACCCCAATCTGTAGCCTCGAAATTGCTGGTCAGCAGTTCTAGTGCCTGGAATATATACTGAGGGTCTGAGAGGCACTTTAATGCAAATGCGCGCACATCAGGATGATGTGTATGAGCAAAAATTCGGAGAATACTTCCATCCAGAGGCTGATTTTTTGACTGATATATCATTTCAAATAAACGACTTAAGTCATTAAGAGGGAATCCCTTGCTTTGAAATATAAAAGCAAAACACCAGCGCTGATCCCATGTGAGATCCAAAGTAATGAAATCAGTCGCAGCCTCTAAGAGATCAGTCTGGCTTGCTTGTTCACCCCACTTCTTAAACTGCTCAACAATATGGTTTGGTTGCCACCAGTTTTCTGTATCAGCCTTTTCTCGCAGTTCGGCATAAGAAAGCGTGGATGGAAATACAACTGTTTTATCAGTGGAAGGAGTAGGAATTATAGATTTGAGATATAGAGCATAGAGTGTATAGAGTGTGTCAATTGTCTCTCGCAATGCGGGAAGACTCACTGTAAGTGCATAAAGCGCTTTCTGTGTCTCCTCAACGCCTTTCTTTTCTTCAAGAACGTCAAGTGCTCGCGAAAAAGCATAGATATTTTCGTTGGTTATCTCAGGATAACGACCAGAGTCCAGCGGATCAAGCAAAAACAAAAATGCGGACGCACCATCAAGCTCTAAAAGCGGCTTCATAGCAAAGCCCTGTGGCTGATAAGGATCGTAATAAGCGCGGCACCAGGCATAAAGGGCCTGATGTGCCTGTTGATACCCCTTACGAGCATACGCAGCCAAAAGGTCAAATAGTTGGTAAAAATCATTTGTGACCTTTATTTGAGCGTGAAGTGCCTGTATTGCAGCCTCGCAAATTGCTTCTTCCTGACCTGATAATGTAATCAGATCCATCAGGTAATGGGAGCGCCCATTCTCCGCCTGGAAGCTCTCGTCTGTTACATCGGTTAAGGCCACATAACGAATCACCTCGCGGTAAGGCGCTGCATCATGCGTTTGCAGATACACAATCGCCTTACCACGACCTCGATTCAAGAGGCGTTCAAATTCATCTACAGTGAGGATTTGATCCACGTTAAGCGGAGTAGCCATTCGCAAACGTATCAATCATCAGCTTCACATCCGAGCCAAGCGGATACAGAATCGGGCAGGTTGCGCCGTTCTGCACGTACTCGCGCACCTTGCGCTTGACCTCATCGGGCGTGCCGCTGGCCGTGATCATCTGCACAACATCATCCGGCACCAGCTTCATCGCTTCCATCACCTGCTCTTCGGTGGCGGGCCATGTCAGCACCTGCCCAATTTCATCGAGCAGTTCCTGTTTGACGCCGCTGGCCTTGCCGATGTGCGGCTGCTGGCCGAGATACTGCGTCACCAGTTTGCGCGAGGCATCCAGCGCCTTCTTACGATCCATATCCAGCGAGCACACCACCAACTGCGGGCGATCAATGTTATAGACGCTGCGCCCCGTCAGCTTTGCGCCTGTCTCAAGCTGCTGCATGGCGGCTTCGTTGTATTTGGGCGAGACGAGATAATTCAGCACCACGCCATCAGCAATTTCGCCTGTGAGGGCCATCATCTGCGGGCCAGTTGCGCCAATGTAAATCGGCACATTGCGCGGCTCTTTGCGCCCATACACCACATCCAGCTCAATATCATCCAGATGCACAAATTCGCCCTGAAACGACACGCGCTCACGGTTGAGCAGACGCCGCACCACTTCGACGACTTCGCGCATCGCCAGCAGCGGCTTGGTACGATTGATGCCGACCTTTTTTGCCAGCGGGTCCCACCATGCGCCAATGCCGCAGATGATGCGATCCGGCGCGAGATCATCCAGCGTGAGGAAGGTGGCAGCGATGATAGCGGCGTTGCGCGTCCAGTTGTTGATCACACCAGAGCCGATTTTGATGCGCGACGTAGTGGCAGCAAAGGCGGCCATCGGCACAATCGCATCGCGGACGAGGCGGCTTTCGGCCTGCCACACCGCCTCAAAACCATGCGCTTCCGCATACTGCACATAGCGAATAGCATCTTGCAGCGGGTGAGCATCCTGCAAATAGAGAGCAACACGATCCGGCATAAAACAGCATCCTTTTCAAACGGTAGTTTGCAAATAAGGGATAAGTTTAACCTGTTTGGGCGCAACAGCCCAACGAGTCCTTCGTATTATGTGGTCAGGGGCAAAAAGGGCCGCAAATGCGACGCCTCATCCGCCTGCGCCATCACCCATTGGTTATACGCCTCAAGATCTGTCGCCTCATCAATATCCAGTTGCAGGCGCTCCGATTCATAAATCGTGACCTTTGCGCCCGCCGCCCGCGCCAGCATCACATGCTTGCGGAAACTCTCTTTACCATAAGCATATTCAAACAGGCCGGGCGGACGCACGAACAGAGCGTTCGTCCCATCCTGATTGCGATCTGTGGCAATTACAACGGCCTCGCCCTCGCGTCCGCCATCGACCATCGCATTGATATCCTCGACCTGAATCAGCGGCAGATCGGCGGGCAGAATCAGCAGCGCATTTACGCGCCAGCTCTTGAGCACCTGGGTGGCCCGTTCCAGCGCAGGGTTCAGGTCGGATTGGCCGCCCTCCTGGATGGTCTTGGCTCCCAGATCGCGGGCAATGCCAATCGCCCGTGTGTCGCGGCTGATGACCAGCACCCCACTGATGCGATTGGAGGACAGCACCACCGAGAGAACCTGTCGAAACAACATCTCGGTCAGCGCCGCTCGTTGATCGGCAGAGAGAACCTTTTCCAAGCGGCTCTTGGCACGATTCAGCGGCTTCACCGGAATAATCGCCCATACTGTCATATGTCATATCCTAACCAATGGATGACCTCGCGGGCCAATGCTATTTTGCGCGTGTCATCTGGCATCATTGTATCAAATGCCACCGTGCGAAGGCCCTTAAGGTCTGGAAATGAATCCTGAATATCCGCAATGAAGGCCGTGAGCAGCCCTTCATAGTATGTGGCAACGCTCTCCGCCGTGACCTCAAGGCCAAGTTCCGCCATGATTTTCGCGGTGGGGCCTTTGATCGCCTGCCCGTTCACAATTGGCGTCACCGCGACACGGGCGACATCGCGGGCCAGCAGCGCATCGCGCATCCCCGGCACGGCCAGGATCGGCGCAATCGACAACCAGGGATTGGAGGGGGCAATGATGATGGCATCGGCCTGGGCTATGGCCTGGGCCGCTTCGGGCGAGAGCGCGGCCAGCTCCGCGCCAACATGACGAATCGCCTTGACGGTGGGCTGCCAGCGGTGCTTGACAAAATACTCCTGGAACGCCAGCGCACCATGTTCAACGGTGTCAATCATGGTCGGGATCGGCGTATCGCTCATGGGCAGCACGCGCTGTGCCACGCCCATCCCCTGTGCCAGATACGCAATGATATCTGTCAGGCGCTGGCCCTGCTGCAAGCGCGAGGTGCGGATGAGATGGGTGGCAATATCTTTATCGCCCAGGCCAAACCAGGGCGACTCGCCCATGCTCCGCAGCGATTCGAGCATGATGCGCGTATCGCCCGCCACGCCCCAGCCGTTGACCGGATCAACACGGCCCGACAGCGTATACAGCAGCGTATCAATATCCGGGCAAATCCGCAGACCATAATAGGTCATATCATCGCCTGTATTGACGATGAAGGTGAGCGCTTCAGCGGGGAGAATGCGCGTGAGGCCCAGGGCCAGTTTTGCCCCGCCTACGCCCCCGATCAGAACAACAAAATGGTTTAGCGCCATAAGACTTTTGTCTCCAGAGGAGCGCGTTCGCTCGTGCGCGTTTGCGCGGGATAGCCCAATGTGATCAACCCCTGCGGCTGCCAATCCTCCGGCAGCGACAGCGCAGCGCGGACAACATCCGGGCAGAACAGCGGCGCACACATCCAGCACGCCCCCAGCCCCAATGCCGAGGCCGCCAGCAGCAGATTTTGCCCGGCCATCGCTGCACTTTGCACCGCCATATGATGCTCGGCATTCTGGCGGCGTGCATCGGTATAAATATCCATATCGCGCATGGAAAGACCCACCATAATCACCACCCGCGCACTCGTGATGCGATCATACGAGCGCTGCACATCCTGCTCAATAATCGCCTCCGGCACATGATCCGCCTGCAAATCATGGCGCAGCCGTGCGCCCATTGCCAGCGCCAGCCTCTCTTTGCCCTCAGCCGTTTCCACAATCGCAAAGCGCCAGGGCTGGCGGTTGTGCGCGGACGGGGCCTGCACAGCCGCCGTGAGAATCTGCTCAATCACATCTCGTGGGACAGGCGTATCACTGTAGCGACGGAGTGAGCGGCGTTGAAACAGAATCGCAAGACGTGGATCAGGTTCATAAGACATAGGAAATTTGAAAGACTCGCTAATGGGAAAGAGAAAAAGACTTCAAATGATTGGTGTTTTGATCATCAAACAGGGCGAGTCATGACTCGCCCCTACAAATACCGTGTAGGGGCGCAGCGTGCTGCGCCTGCGCCCAAAAGACCAATCTCATCATTTGTCTTTTAAAATCGTAACTACTCAGGCTGGTTTTTATGGTACAAATTAATTCATCGTCAATATACCAACCGTCAAATTAAACAGAATAGTTGAGAAATATCTCAACTTGGAAAAATCCCAACTCTGTGTATC
>Ga0105044_10006983_pt1 | contig 15533 bp, 11 predicted proteins | sample MAT01_FD_78092 | JGI IMG/M metagenome (GOLD analysis project Ga0105044, IMG submission 78092) | Freshwater microbial communities from Lake Fryxell liftoff mats and glacier meltwater in Antarctica - MAT-01 | ecosystem: Environmental > Aquatic > Freshwater > Ice > Liftoff microbial mat | place... | reverse complement strand
CGATGGCGACCCGCTGCTGCTGGCCTCCGGAGAGGCGCGAAACCCGGGCATACAATTTTTCCTCGATACCGACGCGGTCGAGGATTCCGTGGATCTCAAGGACATCACCCCTCGATGGAAAGAGCAGGTCGCGCAGCGAACGCAGAGCCCCTCGTCTCCCGCCCTGCCCGAGAATCACGTTCTGGATCGCGGTGAGATTCGGCACGAGACCGAGTTGTTGGGGAATCGATGCGATCGTGGAGCGTAGTCGCCGCAATTCAGCGGGCACGTAGTCGTCCACCTCGTCTCCGAAGACCCGGAGGCTGCCCTCTTCGGGCTGGCGCATCGTGTTGAGAGTGCGGAGCAGGGTCGTTTTTCCGCTGCCGCTGGGACCAATCAGGGCGACCTGCTCACCCTCTTCAATGGTCAACGAGACCCTGTCAACCGCGCGCAAGTCCCCGAAGCGACAGCTTACGTCTTGCAGTTGGAAGGCCTCAGGCATGTGGCCGGTCTCAAAAAAGGCGGGAGGGCGGGTACCGAGACCCTCTCCTCCCGCGTTGAAAAAAATCCTTTACTAGAGTTCTAGCAGTTTCAACTCCACCGCCGTGTTCTTGATCCCGTCAAAGTCCTCGTTTTTCGCGGCAATGACCGAATCGCGGTTGATGGCCTTGAGGGCGTCGGAACCGGCGGGGGCGGCGATCAAGGCAGCCTGCACTTTTCCGATGAATCCGGCGCCGAAGAGCTTCTCGACTTCGGGATGAATCGTGAAGTTGTAGTCGGCGTAGAATGGAGTCGTCCAGATTTTGACCGTGTTTTCCGCAACTTTCGGATCGGAGGCAACGAGATCGTCGTAGGTCTTGTAGTTGACCGCACCGACTTGATAAGTTCCGTCGGCAACTGCATTCGTCGTCGCGACGTGGCCCCCACTCATTTGGAATCCTGGCTTCTGGGCGAACCATTTGTCGGGCTCGATTCCGCCGTTGTTCTGCATGATGAAATACGTCGGCATGAGACGTCCGGAGGTAGAGCCGGGTGAGCCGAAGGTGAAGGTCAGGTCCTTGATCGCTGCAGGGAACTCAGCCGATGGCTGAAGCCCGGTGGCTTTGTTCGCGATGATATAGGACTTGTATTTGGGATCCTCCGAACCCTGGGCGATTGCCTGAGCCCCCTCGACTGCAAGACGCGCCTGCACGCCGGAGAGACCCCCGAACCAGACGAGATGGACTTCGCCGTTTTTGAACTTCGTAACCGAGTCGGAGTAGTCCTTGGAAAAAACGAACTCGGTCTCGATGCCCAATTTCCCGGTCAGGTATTCGGCAAGCTTGTCAAACTTGGCCTTCTGATCGGTGATTTTCTCATCCGGAATGGCGGAGAGGTAGAGGGTAGCCGCTGTCTTCTCGGAGGAAGCGTTGTCGGTGGAGTCGGCAGGAGACGGATCACCGCCGCAGCCAACAAGGCTGAGAGCAGTTACCGCAGCCAGACCGACGCGGAAAAGGTATCTTTTCAACATCGTAGGTGGTTTGGTTGGTTTATGGTATAAACGATCATCAGCGAACGTTTCAGGATACGGTCCTCGCTTCCTGATGGATGAGGAACAATCCTGAGACGCCGGAAGCATTGAGGCCTTTCACCGGATTGCCAAGAGAATTTGCGCAAGAACTTCGTCTTGTTCGGGAAAAACCGTGCGGAGGTCGATGCGGTAGGTGTCTTCCGCGATATAGCCCATCACCGGCAGGTCTCCTTCCCTGAGAAGACTTGCCAATTTCGTCACACTGAAGAGACGGGGTTTCACTTCGAGCGCGAGCGAGGGGATCTCCGCCTTCGGCATGGTCCCTCCGCCGCACCGCGCGATCGAATCGATGATCCCGACATCGAGTCCTTCGGCTTCGCGAAGTCGGTGGGCGATTGCTTCGGCGCGCGGTCTGAGATCCCCCTCTACCGAAGCGGAAAGCATCTTGAGAAGCGGCAGATCGGGCTTCTCCCCCGCCCCGCCGCGCAGGTATTCGATCGCGGTCTCCTGCATGGCGGTGAGGATGAGCTTGTCGCAGCGCAGGGCGCGAAAAAAGGGCTCCTTCTTGATGCCCGCAATCAAATCGGAACGCCCCGCGATGATCCCGCATTGTGGACCGCCGAGAAGTTTGTCTCCGCTCACGCAGACGAGATCCACCCCACGTCGCAGCACCTCAAATGCGGTCGGTTCGTGCTGTACCGGTGCAACCGATTCCGTCGCGACCATGGCCCCGCTGCCGAGATCCTCTACCACAGGCAGGCCATGCTCCCGCCCAAGGGCAACGAGCGCCTCGGTCGGAGGCTCCCCGATGAAGCCTTCCATGTAAAAATTCGACCGGTGCACCTTGAGAAGCATTCCCGTCCGGGGGCCGATCGCTTTCTCATAGTCCTCCAAGGTGGTCTTGTTGGTCGCCCCGACCTCGACCAGCTTCGAACCGGCCGCCTCCATGATCTCCGGCACCCGGAAACCTCCCCCGATCTCGACGAGCTCACCCCGCGAGATGATGACCTCATTGCGCTCGCCCCGGGCGAGGTGCTTGAGAATCAGAATCAGGGCCGCGGCGCAGTTGTTCGTCACCGTCGCCGCCTCCGCCTCACAAAGTTTTGCGAGACAGCGTTCGAGAAAGCCGCCCCGCTTTCCCCTCTCGCCGCTCTCAAGATCAAGTTCAAGGTTGTTGTAAAAACGCCCCACATCTGCCATAGCAGCAACGACTTCCTTCCGCAGCGGCGACCGGCCGAGGTTCGTGTGAATGCAAACCCCAGTACCGTTGATGACCGGGTGAATCCGCGAGCGATGGAGCGCCACGATCTTCGCCCTGATCGCGGAGACCGTCTCCGCAAACTCCCCAGGTTCGAGACTCCCGGCCTTCACGGCCTCGCGCATCGCGCCCACTTCCTCTCGCACGAGATCCGTGATCAGCGGGAGTGGAAGGGGCGGCAGTTCATCCCCGTTTTCAAGGGCAACAAGGACTTTGTCCACCGCCGGGATGCGGCTAAAGGGGTTGGGACTTTTCGCGCTCATTTCCGCAAAGGTAGCACGAACCGGACCCGAAAACACAAAACAAGAATTTAGCGAACCGAAACGACCGGGCCGGGAGATCTCTCAACGATCCTCCCGATGATCGCCTGGGTCAGGGTTTTTTCCTCGGAGCAAAGGGCGAGGACCGCTTCGAGATGCGGCTCCGGCACACAGCAGAGCAAACCGCCGCTGGTCTGAGCATCGGCGAGGAGCAACCTCATCGCCGGAGAAACGCCGTCAGCGAAATGCACATCCGCCTCGGCGGTCTTGAGGTTCTGTCGCGTTCCACCCGGCACGCAATCCTCTTCCTCAATGAGGCGGAGGATCTCCGGATCGATCACAGGGACCGAAACCGCTTCCAGTTCCGCATTGACCCCGCTGGAGCGGCACAGGGAAAGAAGATGCCCGAGGAGCCCGAAGCCGGTCACATCGGTGGCGCACTTGACGAGCCCTCGCTCGGCCATAATCTGGCCGGGAATATTCAGCAGACACATCTGATGGACGACCTTCGTAATGAGTTCTTCACCGACCAGGCCGCGCTTGATACCCGTCGTGAGAATTCCCGTGCCCAGGGGCTTCGTCAGGACCAACACGTCGCCCGGGCGGGCCGCCGCGTTCGTGATCATGCGATCAGGATGCACCAGTCCGGTCACGGAAAGCCCGTAGATGGGTTCCGGATTTTTGATTGAATGACCACCCGCAAGGGCGCACTTCGCCTCCTTCACCTTGTCGGCTCCTCCTTTGAGAATCTCGTTGATGACCTCGACGCTGAGGATGTCCGTCGGCATGCCGACAATGTTCATCGCGGTGATGGGACGTCCTCCCATCGCATAAATGTCCGATAGTGAGTTCGTCGCCGCGATCTGGCCGTAGAGATAGGGATCATCCACGATGGGAGTGAAGAAATCGACGGTCTGCACGAGGGCGAGATCGTCGGCAATACGATACACCGCGGCGTCGTCGGAGGTAGATGCCCCGACGAGCAGATTCACATCTTCGAACTGTTCAAGCCCGCGCAAGACCTGCGCGAGTGCCTCCTGGCTGAGCTTGGAGGCTCAACCGGCGCAGGATGAAAGTGAAGTGAGTTTGATGGTTTCTTCTGACATGAGATTCGTTTAATGCGAGTGGAGACGCCCATGCTCTCACCTGACTTTCATTTTTTCCACCGAAATCACCGAATTCGCCCGACGCGATGACCATTCTCCTCATCTCCCCTGGCTCAAGCGTTCGTCATTCAGGGAACCGCTGCACCGCTTCGCAATGGGCGGACCTTCTCCGGACGCAGGGCCACGAGGTGGTCGTTTCCTACCAGATTCCCGAGAGCATCCCGTCGGCAGGAGTCGATCTGCTCATTGCCATGCACGGGGAAAAGAGCCACCGGACCATCGCCGCCTACCGCGCCGCGCACCCCGCCGGCAAAATTCTCCTCGCCCTCACCGGGACCGACATCTATCCCGACCCTTCGCCGGAGACTCTGCAATCGATGGAATGGGCCGATGGACTGATCGTCCTTCAAGAAAAGGCCCTCGACAAAATCCCGCCCGAGTTCCGCCCCAAGACCTTTGTGGTGATCCAGTCGGCCCGCTCTTCGAGCGAGAGAAAGGCGGGGCGGACGGGATTCTTCGAAGTCTGCGTCATCGGCCACTTCCGTGACGTGAAGAATCCCCTGCTCACCGCTGCGGCGGTTCGACTTCTTCCCGCCGAATCGCGGATCCACATCCGCCACGCCGGAGGAATCCTCGAAACCAAATACGAGGCTCTCGTGGACCGGGAACAGCGGGAGAATCCCCGGTATCGCTGGTGCGGAGAGCTTTCCAGCGAGGCCGTCGGTAATCTCCTCGGCTCCTCCGACCTCATGGCCCTCACCTCGCGCAGCGAAGGCGGCGCCCGCGTCGTGGGCGAAGCGATCGTTCACGGAACACCGGTCATTTCCTCGCGGATCGACGGCGTCGCCGGCATTCTCGGTGACGACTACCCGGGGTTTTTCCCCGACAACGATGCCAGTGCCCTGGCGGCGATGCTCTGGAAAGCCGAATCGGATTCGGACTTTTACGGCACCCTGCGTGACTCGGCGGCGAGCCTTGCCCACCGGTTTTCTCCCGAGACCGAAGCCGAAGCCCTCGCTGCGGCCGTAGCGGGAACCTGTCAGACCAATCCATCCGTCCCCCGTAATTAATGAACCGAGATTCCCTTCTCACAGAAATTGATCGCACGGATCGGCGCATGATCACCCTCCTCAGGGAACTCAGCGACGAACAACTCGAAGTGCCCTACGGGACGGGAATCAATCCGCCCGTCTGGGAGCTGGGACACACCGCGTTTTTCTATGAGTTCTTCCTCCTTCGCCGACTCTACCGCGTTGATGCCATCATGCCCGGCTTCGATGCGGTGTGGGACTCATTCGAGATCCCCCATCGCGAGCGCTGGGAACCGGGAGTGGTCCCGCCCAAAGAAGCCACCCTCTCCTACTACCGCCGGGTTATGGACGAATCGCGTGATCGACTCGCTGCCGGGAACCAATTGAGTGAAGAAGAACTCTACCTCGGGGAATACGTTCTCGCTCACCAGTGCATGCATCTGGAATCGCTCATCTGGTGCCGCCAGACCCTCGGCTACCCGGCTCCTCCATGGTCTCGCGAGTTTGCTCCGAAGGAGTCCGCAGCGGGATTCGAATCCTCCCCCGACGCAGAAATTCCCGGAGGAACCTATTCCATCGGGATGCCTTCCAAACAGACGGGATCTCAGAAGGTTCCTTTCAGTTTCGACAACGAACGCCCCGGTTTCGACCTAGCACTCGCACCTTTTTCGATCTCACGGACGCTCGTTTCACAGGGGGAGTTTCTTGAGTTTGTTGAAGACAGTGGCTATGAGAATCGCGATCTCTGGAGCGTCGGAGGAAGTTACTGGATTCGCAAAAATCCCCGCAACCATCCGGTCTACTGGGAAAAGCAAGACGGGCAATGGACCGTGCGGCGCTTCGACAGGATCGCTCCGCTCTCGACCGATGCCCCGGTCATCCACGTCAGCTTCTGGGAAGCCGAGGCATATGCCCGCTGGGCGGGGCGGCGCCTCCCCACCGAATTCGAATGGGAGGCCGCGGCACGCACATTCGAAGCACGTCCCTACCCCTGGGGAGATGGCCTTGCCCCCTGCCCCGCCGATCTCGACGCGAACCATCTCGCCACCGCCCCCGTCTCCGCCTATCCCGAGGGCTCGACCCCCCATGGGTGCCTCCAAATGATCGGGACCGCGTGGGAATGGACGACGAGCCAATATCTGCCCTACGATGGATTCTGCGCCGACATGTATGCCTACATGTCCACCCTCCAATTTGGCACTCACAAGACGACGCGCGGGGGGAGTTTCGCGACCTCCAGTTCCCTCATCCGGAACACCTATCGCCAGGCGCAGCATCCTGACCGATGCGATACCTTCACCGGCTTCCGCACCTGCCCTGCAGAAAAGTGAAGTGGCGGAGAGGGAAGGAATCGAACCAACCCCGGCAAGGATCACTCGCCGACAACGGTTTTGAAGACCGCGGAGCCCACCAGGTGCCCATCTCTCTCCTTTGAATTTGAAACTTTGGCCCAATACCCGCGAAAGGTCAATGACCGGACCCCGAGCGAACTTCGCCAACAATCCCAATAATTCTTTTCACCGCTTCGTTAATCTCCGCTTCGGTCGTGAAGATGGAGAGCGATAGCCGCAGACTGCTGAAAGCTTTGTTATCGGAGAAACCCATCGCTTTCTGAACATGACTGGGCTGGTTTTTCCCGGTCATGCAGGCGCTCCCGGCGGAGCATTGGATCCCGGCGGCATCAAGTTTCTGAAGCAACTCCGAGGCGACACATCCGGCGAAGGAAACGTGGGCGACGTTGCCGGTGCGGTGCTCGCGCGAGCCGTTGAACTCAACCCTGTTGAGTCCCTGACCTAACCCTCTTTCAAGGCGATCCCGGAGCGTCGCGACACGCTCGATACCGCCGTTCGTCATCTCCTCCTGCATGAGCGCGGCGGCGGCTCCGAGTCCGACGATGTAGGGGACGTTCTCAGTGCCGCTGCGGCGTCCACCTTCCTGCCCTCCCCCGCGGATCATGGGCTCAAATGGGCTATCTTTTCGGATAAAAAGAGCCCCTACTCCCTTAGGCGTGTGGAACTTGTGTCCACTGATAGAAAGAAAATCGACCGGCACCTGATCGACCCGGACCGGCACCTTACCCACTGCCTGGATCGCATCGGTATGGACAAACCATCCAGCCGCTTTGGCGATCCGGCACACTTCCTCCAAGGGTTGAATCACCCCCGTTTCGTTGTTCGCCCACATGACGGAGGCGAAGCCGGGACCATCGCCTGAGACCGCAGCAGCGAAAGCTCCGAGGTCGAGCCTCCCTTCCCCATCGACTCCCGCTTTTTCCACCGCAAATCCCACCGCGGCCATTGCTTCGGCCGGACGCAGCACCGCACTGTGCTCGATCGCGCTGACGACAACCCGCGAATGCTTTCTGCCGATCTCGCGGGCGAGGGATTTGATCACGGTGCTGTTCGACTCGGTTCCGGATCCGGTGAAAACGATTTCCTCAGGCTTCGCGCCGATGAGAGAGGCGACCTGCTCGCGCGCGATCTCGACGGCCCGTTTCACCTCGCGCCCCTCACGGTATCCACTCGACGGATTGTGCCAGTGGCTCGTGAGGTAGGGCATCATCGCCTCGACCACGAGCGGGTGAATCTGGGTCGTCGCGTTGGAATCGAGATACATCACGGTGAGGGAAGCAAAAGCCGTTTCAGGCCAAATTCAAGATGATACCGACGGGATCGGGTGACCGGCGCTCGCGACCAGGACCTCCTCGGCGCAGCGACTGATGTTTCCCTCGTCGTGACCCGGAAGATTGATCGTGATCGCAGGAGCCTGAAAGTGCCCGCTCCCACCGACCGAGTAACACTTGTCGTAATGTTCCGCGAGGAGGCGGGCCACCAAGTCCCTCCACTCTCCGCGCTCCGCCATCTCCTTCCACTCTGTGAGAACACGGTCCGCGTGAAACCCCTTGAGACGGTCGATGGTGCGCAGGACGCGAGCGGGATCCTTGAGCCATTCACCATAATCGCCGGTAAGATAGGCGGCCCGGGCCTCCAACGGAGACCGAATCTCGATGACCGGGGCGACCTTCATGCGCTGCCAGAGGGGATTGGGCAAATTCAGTCGCCCGATCTTGGCACTCTCCGCTTCCACAAAGACGGGGCGGGAACTCTCAAATAGGGAAAGGCGGTCGAAAATGAGCGACTCGAAACGCTTTTGGGCAGGCTGAGGGCTCCCGGGATCGCCGCCGAAAACAGAACCTTTGTGGGAACCACACCCTTCAAGATCGAGGACCTGATGCCCGGTCTTCTCAAGCCTTTTCAATACGAGGGTCTTCCCCGCGCCGGTGAAGCCGTTGAGAACAACAAAGGAAAAAACCTCCGTCGTTTTGCAGATCGTCTCAAGGACATGGGTGCGATAGCTGCGATACCCGCCCTCGACGACCGCAGTGGACCAACCGACATCGTTCAGGACCGTCGCGAGGCTTCCGGAGCGCTGCCCGCCCCGCCAGCAATAGACGAGGGGCCGGTATTCCTTCGCCTTGTCGGAAAAATGATGCTCAAGATGGTTCGCGATATTTCTCGAAACCAAGGCCGCCCCGATCTTTCGGGCTTCGAAGGGCGAGACCTGCTTGTAGATTGTTCCGACCCGGGCACGTTCCTCGTCGCTGAGGACTGGAAGATTGATGGATCCCGTGACATGATCCTCCCCATACTCTCCCGGTGCCCGAACGTCGATGATCTCGTCAAAACGGGATTCCCCGGTCAAAGGGAAGGAGACTTTTTCGACACTTCGACTCATGATTTCCGACCTCGGAGAGCGGCCCATTCCGTATCCTCCGGGGTTTCCGCGGGGTTTAGAGAAAATCCTTACACAAATTCCTTACATGAACGCGGAGACCGAAAGACGCAAGGAATTGTCACAAATCCTGATTTAAAACGTATTATATTACGAAGTCGGAGCGAAGCGCTCTGACTCCAGACAAAACAAAATGAAAAAACTAATTGTATCCATGACGGTGGCCGTCATCGCTCTCGCCTCCACGGCGATGGCTGGTGATGTGTCGTATGTTGCCGGGATGACCGGTGTTGTTTGAGGGGGTTGCAAAAGAGACGTCAGTTCGGCGTTCAGCACTCTCGAAGGCTTCAAGTCCATTACTGTTGAGAATGGCACTGAAGCAGAAACCCAGCTCGTAACCGTTGTCTTCGCGGAAGGCAGCGAAATCACCAAAGAGAAGGCCGTTGCCTCTCTCGGTGACAAGGCTGAGAAGTATGTCGTCAACACTTGGGAGCCAGCGGCTGAATAGACATCCTAGTCTTTCAGGCCATCTGGCGGTTGACTCCGCCTGAATGTATCCCGAAACCTTTGAGCCCCGGTGCCTCGGCGTCGGGGCTCTCTGTTATTATACCCTTGTGGATCAGCCACCGGCGGCAGCCCTGGGACAGTGGTTGAGTGGGTTTTGCGAATGGCCCGTTGCGTTCACTGACGGTGCGCGGGCTTGCGCCGGGATGCGAAGTGCCTCTGCCTCCCCGTTTGCCGAGGAATTCCGAATTTTTCGGTGATCGCTTTTGATCGCTTTTGATCGCTTTTGATCGCTTTTGATCGCTTTTGATCGCTTTTGATCGCTCAGGGTCCGTCGGATTCGCCATGCGAAACGTTCACTCATCCCTGGCCGCTACGAAGGGCTGTCGCTCTGGGGACGAGAGCGGGCGGCGGCGTCACGCAGTTTGTCTTTCTTGCTCCTTCGCTTTCCCTTGATCCCACCGCCGTCGGAAGGCGTGGCTTTGGCGGTTTCGCTCGGCTCGAAACCCGGAACCTGTTCTTGCGGAAGATTCAGGTCCAAACGTTTTTCGATCAGAGAAAAATGGGCTGCGGATTCGGAGGTTACAAAGCTGATCGCGAGGCCGCTTCTTCCCGCGCGGGCGGTGCGCCCGATGCGATGGGTGTAGTCAACCGCTGAACGCGGAAGATCATAGTTCACCACCACCGGCAGTTTCACGATATCAAGACCTCTCGCCGCCAGATCGGTGGCCACGAGCACCTGAAAGAGCGAGTTTTTGAAGTCGAGCAGCACCTGGGAGCGGGCCCCCTGGCTGAGGTCGCCGTGGAACGAAAGGGCGCCGATCCCGTTTCGCCGCAGTTTGTCGGCGACATGATCGGCACTGTATTGGGTGGCGACGAAGACGAGGACACGGTCCCACGCTTCCGAGGCGATGAGATGCCGCAAGAGAGGAGCGCGCTTCGCGGAATCGACCCGAATGGCCCGCTGCCTGATCACCGCCCCCTCTTCCGGTTCCGACTCGACGGAGATGCGAGTCGGGTGGTGAAGTAGATCGTTGGCGAGAGACTCCACCGGCTTGGGGAAGGTCGCAGAGAAGAGCAGATTCTGTCGCTTTCGTGGAAGTTGCTTCAGGATGCCATGCAATTCTTCGGAAAAGCCCGAGTCGAAGAGCCGATCTGCCTCGTCGATGACGAGGCTCTTCACCTCGGACAAGTTCACTGCATTCTGATTCACGAGATCCAAAAGTCTGCCCGGAGTCGCGACGAGAAAATCCGTCCCGCCGCGAAGAGCCATCATCTGTGGATTGATCGAGACCCCGCCCACGGCACTGACCACCTTGACGCGCTCGGGAAGATGGGTCGCGAATTCCTGGGCGACCTCCCTGACCTGAGCAGCCAATTCCCGGGTCGGCACGAGAATGAGGAAATCAACGCAGCGCGGACGGTCGCGTCGGGCCGAGATGCAGCGTTCGAAGAGAGGCAGAAGATAGGCCGCCGTTTTCCCCGATCCCGTGTCGGCGGTGGCGAGCACGTCGCCTCCCGCGAGGATGGCAGGAATTGCAGCCACCTGCACCGGAGTCGGAGCCGCGTAAACCGCGGCGGCTCGAAGCAGTGGCGCAGAGAGACCGAGTGAAGAAAATGGCATCACCACTGATAGTCCGAATCGTGGAGTTTCCAAATGCCTCGTATCGCCCCACCCTTCCTTGATCGATTTTGCGCGATTGATCGATTTTGCGCGAAAGGGAAATCTCCGATCACTGGAACGCGTGTTCGTGGTTCATCGGCTTGATCGAGAGACTTCGGAAGCTGTTATTTTTGCGCGCAGCGAGGAGTCCAAGAGCACCGTCAAAAACGGCTGGAGGGGCGTTGAGGAGATCCATCTTTCTCCCTCCACGCCGTGATTTCGGATTCTGGAAAGTCTGAATCGGCCACAACAATCGCGATTCTTCCTCTAGAAAAAAAGTCGTGGCCTGCAGGGATAAAGCAGCCCCCGTGATCGAAAACCGGACATCACGCGGTAGCCAAAACCCTAGCAGCCTGTCGGAATTATCCCGCCCGGCTGCGGAAATCGGGGATTCGGCCCGAATGTCCCCTCGTATTCGTCATTAGTGTTCACACAAGCTCCTCAAACTCATGAAAATTCTGACTTGAACCCCAATTCCCTCGCTCAGACGCTCTAAGTCCGACAGGCTCCTAGCCCGACCGCTTCGAGTGATCGTCTTGTCCCTGGGCGAACCGCCCGATTTCGCCTGAGAATCGTTGACACAACCGGTCAACTCAGGCGATTCTTGCCCACGATGGCCCCGATCGCTCCCTTCCTCCCTCCGAACTCCCTCCAACTCCGACCCAAGAGCAGGAGCGGCACCATCGGACCAAAGCGCCGCCGGACGGAGCGAAATGAAGTCAAAAGGCCGATAGATGGAAATCCTAAAAGGTTATTCCGACTCCTTTCGCTAATCTTGATCTCGTCAGGTCTGGCTTCCGGGGTTCACGCCGAAACAGAAAAACGTCCTCCGAATATTCTCTTCGCCATCGCGGACGACTGGGGGGCTCATGCAGGAGCTTATGGAACTCCCTGGGTGAAGACTCCTGGTTTTGACCGCATCGCGAAGGAAGGCCTTCTTTTCACCCATGCCTACACCCCAGTCGCGAAGTGTGCTCCCTCGCGGGCCATCGTTCTGACAGGACGTCATGCCTGGCAACTGGAAGAGGCGGGAAATCACATGGCGGTCTTTCCCACCAAGTTCAAAAGCTGGCCCGAGGTTCTCATGGAAAAAGGGTGGCACATGGGCATTACCGGCAAAGGATGGGGCCCCGGGATCGCGAATGATGCTTCAGGGAAGCCCCGTCAGATCACCGGAGTTTCTTACAGCAAGCACAAGAAGCCTGCTCTGACCGGAGAGATGTCGAACAACGACTATGCTTCGAACTTTGTGGACTTCCTCGAAGCCGCTCCAGACGATGCTCCCTGGTGTTTCTGGTATGGTTCAACCGAGCCACATCGCGGATATGAATTCCAATCGGGGGTAAATAAAGGAGGGAAAAAATTGTCAGACATCGACCGGGTTCCCGCGCAGTGGCCGGACACTGAAACCGTCCGTCACGATATGCTCGATTACGCGCTCGAGGTAGAGCACACCGACAACCACCTCGTTCTTATGATCGCCGAGCTGGAAAAGCGGGGCGAACTCGACAACACTGTAATCATCGTGACCTCGGATCACGGGATGCCTTTCCCGAGGGTGAAGGGGTATGCCTATCACGACTGCAATCACATTCCGCTCGCGATTCGTTGGCCCGGTGGGATCGGCACCTCAGGACGGGTCATCGACGACTTCGTTGACTTCACCGAGATTGCTCCAACGATGCTGGCTCTGGCGGGAATTCCCCAAGCGGAGAGCGGCATGGCAGCGATCACTGGCAAGAGTTGGACTCCGCTCTTGGAAAGTGATCAGTCCGGTCGCATCGAAGCGTGGCGGGATCATGTTTTGGTCGGCAAAGAGAGGACCGATATCGGTCGGCCCTATGATTGGGGATATCCCATTCGCGGCATCATCCGAGACGACTTCCTCTACCTGCGGAATTACGAACCGGATCGCTGGCCTGCGGGAAATCCGGAGACCGGGTATCTCGATACGGATGGCGGCGCGACCAAGACCTACATCCTCGAGGAGGGGCGTCAGGATCGCAGCAACCGTCATTGGCAGCTCAACTTCGGGATGCGTCCCGCCGTGGAGTTGTATCAGCTATCCACGGATCCCGATTGTGTGGCCAACCTCGCGGAGGAAAAGGATCACGCAGAGCAGGCCCGGCGGATGGAGGCCGAAATGACCGCCCGCCTCGAGGAGCAGGGGGATCCGAGGATGTTCGGTCAGGGATATCTTTTCGACGAGTATCCAATCCATACCGACGCGACGAGAAACTTTTACGAGCGGTTCATGAACGGGCAACTTGATAAGTCCAAAGCCGGATGGGTCAACGAGACCGATTTCGAGCCCGAACCACTGCCGCAAACTTCTCTAAGGAAACCATGAAAAGCTTCATTCTATCATTCGCGCTCTGTAGCTTAAGCCTCCTGCTGACGCAGGTCGTGAAGGCTGAAAAGCCGAATATCCTCTTCATTGCGATCGATGACCAGAACGACTGGATCGGTCACGTGGGAGGACACCCCACGGCCAAAACGCCGAATCTCGATGCTCTTGCTGAAAGGGGAACGTCGTTCGTAAATGCTCACTGCAATGCTCCGCTCTGCAATCCCTCCCGGACCAGTCTGCTCATCGGTCTGCGTCCCACCACGACCGGCGTGTATGGTCTCGCTCCCTGGTTCCGAACCGTTCCGGGTCTGGAGGATCGCGTGACTCTCCCGCAACACTTTGCGGCGAGTGGTTACGAAACGCTCGCGGTCGGAAAGATCTTCCACTTCGGCACAGCCGGACCCGGCGGAAAAGGAAAGGCCAAGGGAAAAGAGAAAGGTCAGGAGAGCAAGCCGCCCGTGGTTTCCGACGTTCCGATCGAGTTTGAGGTTCGTGGACCGACTCCGGGAGTAGGCTCGGCTCCCCCGAAGAAACTTATCCCACCCGCACCGATGGGGAATCACCCGGCGATGGACTGGGGTGTCTGGCCTCTCGACAACGATGACTCTTCGAAAGGTGATTATCAGGTCGCGAGTTGGGCCATTGAACAGATCGAAGCTTCCCGCGGAGATAAACCTTTCTTTCTGGCCGCTGGATTCTTCCTGCCCCACGTTCCCTGCTACGCGACGCAGAAATGGTTCGATCTCTATCCGGACGACGACAGTGTCCTCCCCGCGATCCTGCGAAATGATCGTGATGACACGCCCCGTTTCTCTTGGTATCCCCATTGGAGCCTTCCCGAACCCAGATTAAAATGGGCCGAGGAAAACGGTCAGTGGAGGAATCTGGTGAGGAGTTACCTTGCCTGCACCAGCTTCGTTGATGCTCAGATCGGCCGCGTCCTCGATTCGGTCAAAGCGAAAGGAATTGAGGAGAATACGATCGTGGTCGTCTGGGGGGACCACGGATGGCATCTCGGGGAAAAGGGCATCACCGGGAAGAATACCCTCTGGGACGATGGCACCCGCGTGCCTCTCCTCTTTGCCGGCCCCGGTGTCTCCAAGGGGCAGTTGTGCCGTCAACCCGCCGAATTGCTCGATATCTATCCCACCTTGATCGAACTCGCCGGCCTCCCGAAGCGTGACGACCTTGAGGGCATCACCCTGACACCCCAACTCACCGACGCCGCGACCAAACGAGAGCGTCCTGCAGTGACCAGTCACAACAAAGGGAACCACGGCGTTCGTTCCGAGAACTGGCGTTACATCCGTTATGCGGACGGCAGCGAGGAACTATACGACATGCAGAAAGACCCGAACGAGTGGACTAACCTCGCCGAAAAACCGGAATATGCCGACATCATCGCCGAGCATAAAAAGTGGCTCCCGAAAATCGACAGTGATCCGGCTCCGGGCAGTGCGAGTCGCGTGCTCACCTACAATCCCGATACCGACGAAGCGATCTGGGAAGGAACGACGGTGAAAAGAACGGATCCGATTCCCGAGTGATTCGCCGCATGCGGCAGTTGCGAACCCGGCAACCCATGATATGAAACGCCTCCTCCTCACCCTCCTCGCGCCCGCCGCAATGCTCAGCGCCCAGACGACGACGCCGCCGCCGAAGGCCCCTGTCGTTCCCGACGAGATCCCGCCGAAGATCCAGACCCTGCAGCCCGGCGTCACCCTGACGATGCTCGCCGAGCATCCCGATCTCGTGACTCCCACGGGCATCGATGTCGCGGACGACGGGACCATTTACCTGATCGCCTGCCACACCCACTTCCGGCCCGAGGGATACGCCGGACCCGAGCACGACGAGATCCTCGTCTTCGACAAGGACGGAAAAAATCGTCGCGTCTTATACAACAAGACCGTCGCCACGATGCATCTCATCCTCGGTCCCGACGGATGGGTCTACCTCTCCGAGCGTGGGCGGCTGCTGCGGATCAAAGACAGCGACGGAGACGGCACCGCCGACCTCGAGGAAAACATCGCGACGCTCGACACCGTCTCTGACTACCCGCACAACGGGCTCAGCGGGATGGCCTGGCATCCGGACGGCGGGCTCGTCTTTTCCCTCGGGGAAAACTTCGGCAAAGACT
>Ga0105044_10006978_pt1 | contig 15546 bp, 20 predicted proteins | sample MAT01_FD_78092 | JGI IMG/M metagenome (GOLD analysis project Ga0105044, IMG submission 78092) | Freshwater microbial communities from Lake Fryxell liftoff mats and glacier meltwater in Antarctica - MAT-01 | ecosystem: Environmental > Aquatic > Freshwater > Ice > Liftoff microbial mat | place... | reverse complement strand
CGCTACAAGCCAGGCTATCGCTTCTTAATTTATTAAGAGGAGGAAAGTCCGGACAGCACAGAGCAATGCACCGGTGAAGAGCCGGCTGGTTGGAAACAACCAAGAGAGAGTGCCACAGAAAATAACTGCCTTCTCCCTCTCCACTTGTGGAGAGGGTTGGGGTGAGGGTGAAAATGTGAGGTAAAGGCTCACAGCTTTTGATGGTAACATCATTGGCGGGTAAACCTTGCATGCTGAAATGCCACATATAGTATCGTTTGAGGACGGCTCGTCCAAGACCCGCCGAAAGGCGGACACGGTACAGGGTAGGCAGCTTGATTCCGGTGAGTAATTACCGGGACAGATAAATGATAGTCCACAACCCGCCTTCGCTTAGGCTTTGGCGGGCAGACAGAATCCGGCTTACCGGCTTGTAGTTTTTTTAAAACAATTAACCATGCGGAATTTATTACTGTTACTGACAATTATTTTTTTAGCAGTCGCTTGCAAAAGCAAATCTGGTAAAAAGCAAGAAGAACCATTAGTTCCGACTATTAACACAGTAGATTCTGCATTGATAAAACAGCAAAGAGATTCGGTACTGCTAAGCCTTACCAACGAGGTGTTGACAGTAATTAAGCATAAAAAATATGATTCTCTTGCTTTATTTATTCATCCGGTTGAAGGGGTAAGATTTTCTCCCAATGCATTTATTGATACTGCTTCCAATGTATTATTTACAGCAGAAGCATTTAAGAAAGAAGTCCAGGCAAAAAAACAACGCAAAATTACCTGGGGTGATTATGATGGTTCCGGTGATCCTATTTCTAAAACGATTGACGAATATTTCAAAGTTTTTGTTTACGATGTTGATTTTCTACTGCCAGAAACCCGCAAAGTAAATGAGTTTATTGGCGGCAGCAATTCACAAAATAACCTGCTGGTAGTTTACGATGGATATGATTTTACAGAAAGCCATTTTTCAGGATTTGATAAAAAATTTGATGGGATGGACTGGAGAAGCCTGCGGCTTGTTTTTAAAATGAAAGATGGAAAATATTTTTTAGTTGGCGTTATTCATGATGAATGGACTATTTAATAAATGTATTCCCGATATAGCCACCAAGCTCCATCATCCACGCAATACCAAGATGAACAATTAACCCGCCAATAATTGATTGGGTGTGATACACCACCACACCAAGTATAATACCTCCAAAATAAGAACTGATACATTCGCCTAATGGCTTGCCAAAATGGATGGTGCAATAAAAGCAGGCCATTGGTAATATGGCATCCGTGCCAAACCATTTAATAAAAGCCAGTACCAGGAAACCACGGAAGAAAAGTTCAATGCCGATAAAATCTGTTCCGTAAGAAAATTCGAACACCAATTTATGCCACCAACGCAAACCCGGTTCGTTCTCTATACCGGCAATAGCATTTAGTTTGGGATAGACGGAAAGAAAATCAGGCTGTGTTGATGCAGCAGCAATCAGGGGCAGCATTATCAGGAGCATCAGCAAGTATGGTTTCCAATCTATCATGGTAGTTTTTATTCCATAAAACGGTTGGTTGTTGTCAAACGATTTCCAAAAAATAAATAAAATGACAGCAACGATCAATAGCAACAGGGGCCAATAGATAATATGCTCCCAGTAGTTGTTCCAATTCAGGTTATCAGAAAAGTAAAAAGGAATATCAAGACTGATCTTCACTGCGAAGATGAGGGGGGCTATTAGTAAAAAAAATAGGAACCTCTTTTTCCCCGGATAAACAAAGGGCTTGAATAAATGAGTAAGCAGATAGGGGATTGCAAAAGCCACGAGAAAGACTGCATACCAGCAAATAAGTTTAACAGGGAAAGAATTATTTTTTCTGATCGCTGTATCAAGCCCCATAGTGTAATTAATAAATACAAGCACCGCAGTAAAAATGGAAACGGGAATAAGAATTCTTTTATCAGTTTCGGATAAGTAACGACGTATATATTGAAAGATGCTTTTCATTGAACGTTGAAAATAAAATATTTTAACCGTCTTTAAACTTTCTTCTTCCACACGGTTCAAAAGTTGCGTTAATAATTTTAAAACCCTAAAAGTATAGTCATGAAAACTTTATCAATCAACCGGATCACTCTAGCTGCCATTGCAGTATTATTTTCCACTTTTATTTTTACTTCTTGTCAGAAAGAAAACAGTTTAAGTAATTCAACTGAAACGGTAACGGAAGAAGAAGCGGCCAATTTATCTGATGAAAGCTCACAGGCAGAAGCCAGCTTTGATGATGCAGATGATATTGGCTTTACTGCTGCAGAAGAAGAAGGAAATGCAGGTGGCTTTGGTGTGGAAGGCCGCCCGGCCAATACACAAAACCGTAACTTCCTCCCCAATTTTTTTGAACTGCGTGAAAGAATTGGTGATTGTGCCACCATCACCGTTACGCCGAACGACAGCACTTATCCTAAAACAGTTACTATTGATTTTGGTGACAGTTGCCGTGGCCGTGATGGCAAGGTAAGAAGGGGTAAGTTAGTGCTTCATTTTACAGGCCCTGTTCGCAGACCAGGTTCTGTTGTTACTCTCACTTTTGCAGGCTATTATGTAAACCGTGTACATATTGAAGGAACAAAAGTGTTTGCCAATCTTTCTGAGCCACCTGTACACAAATGGAGTTTGGCAACGGTTGATGGTAAGGTAACATTCCCTAATGGAAGGGGCTACAGGTACGATGGTATCAAGACAGTAACTCAGATTGCCGGTATGCTGACTGGTATTGTTCGGGATGATGTGTACAAAATTACCGGACGTTCGAAAACAATATTCAATAATGGAACCACGATAAACCTTAATACGGAAGACCCGTTGATTAAAAAGGTAAACTGCCATTGGATAAGCGAAGGAACAGTGAAGATAAAAATCAATGACAGGGTTCTTAAATTAGATTTCGGTTTTCCGGGTAATGGTGATTGTGATAACAAAGCATTACTGACATGGAATAATGGAAATAATCAAAGAGTGATAACCTTACCGTAAGAATTTAACGGCGGTTAGTTCAAAAACAAAAGTCTCCCGGTACTTCGACAAGCTCAGTATACCGGGAGACTTTTATTTTCCTTTGATGAAATTCTTCTTAATCCAAACTATTGCTTTCTTCACATAGTATTCTTTATCATTCTCAAGTTCTTTTACTATCTGCTGCTGCTCCTCATGATGTATGTATGAATCCGTACCTGACCCAACTGCCACAAACCCATATTGATTTTTCTTTGCCCTTGCTGCAAGCTGTTTGTCTAATACTTCAATCGCATTGGCATTTACAGCAAGCCCTTCATCCATGTTCTCACCGTATTTACCGTCACGGATAGAGCAATACAGACAATTGCAACTGCATCCCTAGTATAAGTTTAAAGAATAATCATCAAGAAATCATGAATCCCGTTTCTTATGTTTAAAACTGATTTAACCTGCTTTTGATGGAGCATGGCTAAAGTTAGTAAATCAGGATTGCAGAGAGAGAAGAAGTGTGTTACTCAATATGCACCGCCAACAGTGTAGATATTTGTTTCAGTTTTATTACCATACTTCCGGGCTGTGCTTTTTCCTGGATATATTTTATCACACCAAGCCCGGGCTTAAAGAACACCTGGTCTTTGCGATAGTTGCGGGCATTTTTTTCAAAATATACACAGTCTTTAAAAGTACCCATCGGTGTTGTAATAGCTGTTTGCATTTTTACAGAACGGCCATTGGCAGCTATGTCTTCAAAATTGGTAAGGTACTTTACTGAATCGCCGGAGGGAATGCTGTAATCCTTCTTTGCATCTTTTACATCAGGTGTAAATAACCGGTCAGTCATGGTAAAAAAAGCAGAGTCATTTGCATACATGGTTACCGGCAGGCCAACAGAAATATTGCTTTCCCACCATATAAGACCGTCCGTCAACGATTTTTTGTTTGAGGTATAACGGAGTGTATCTGATTGTACCCGTAGAAAAACCCCATTGTCAAAAACGGAATCTTCGTACACCCAATAATTTTTAGTGCTGAGGGGTAAAATACCGCAATGCTTGTCGGTGCAGATAACTGAAATAACTGATGCCGCTGCATAGGAACGACCCGCAGGGTTTTCGGTTTGAAACTGACAAGTAGCTGTGGCAGGTTCTGTCACCGGGGCGAAGTTGTCTTTTCTGCAGGCAGAGAAGACAAGGCATCCAATAAGTAGGGATAAAAGTAATTTGCTCAAGGTTGTTTGTCCATCCCGATTACCTATCGGGAGGAAGAACAAGATAGAAACCAGTTTTTGTATTACATAGCTTTTACTAAGTAATTTTTCTATTGACTCAACGTATTTTTCGCAAGTTATTTGTAATCAATACTATTGTAAAAACCACGGGCAATAAAAAATCCGGAATTTTACTTCCGGATTTACAATCAGTTAGGAGAAATCATTGAAATACCCGGGTAAAGAAGGTTTTCATATCGTTCCAGGAGGCGGTATCGGCGGCGGCATTGTATTTAATGGGTATTTTGAACTTTTCACCCATTGCCGTTGCATTAGGATTGGTGAAAGCATGAGTGGCCCCTTCATAGGCTTTGAAAGTGTATTTTGCCCCGATTGAATCCATTTGTTTTTTGAATTGATCAACCTCTGTTTGAGGTACAAACTGGTCAACAGTACCATGGCAAACCAGTACCTGTGCTTTCAATAAATCTTTATTGGCAGGCACCACCGTCAGGTTACCATGAAAGCTAACAACTCCTTTCAGGTCTTCACCCATTTTGGCAAGATTTAAAACTTGTGCGCCACCAAAACAATAGCCAATGGCCCCAACTTTTGTAGAATCTGTTTGGCTAAATCCTTTTAGTTTTTCCAATGCAGCATCAAATATTGGTTTAGCAGTTTCCGGCTTCATATAAAATGGAGTGGACAGTTTTCCGGCAGCATCCGGGTCGTCACCCATTTTACCATCACCATACATATCAACGGCCATGGCTATATAGCCAAGTTTGGCAAGTTCTCTTGCTCTCATTTTGGCGTAGTCATTTAGCCCCCACCATTCATGAATGACAAGCACAGCAGGACGTTTACCTTCAATATTTTCGTCATACACCACAAAATTGTTTCGGTTAGAACTGTCAAGCTTATAGCTGACAGTTTCTTCTTTTAATTTTGGTTCTTTCATTTCTGTACTTTTTTTATCATCATTGTCATGGCAGCCTGCAAAGAAAATAGCGGATGTAAGTAAAGCAAGGTTGAACAGGTTGTATGGTTTCATTGTAATAAAATTAGTGTTGCCTAAAGGTCAGGAAAAATATGTTGCCGGGTAAAAATTTTGTTCGTGATTACAATCATCGGCTACTGAAGCTGGAAACGTAAGAAAAGTTATTAACCGGTTCATTTTTTCTTCTTCAGCCATTGTATTGCCCCCTGTACTTTCTTATCATTCAGCAATTCATTAAAACTTTCATCTGCCTTAATCACTATATCAGCCGGAATACCTTCCCGGTATTCTTTTCTTCTTCTGTCAGCATAGTATCCTTTGGAAAGATTTAGTATTGCATCATTTCCAATTGGTTTATTGGTAAACAACAGAGAGTTAATTTTTATTGCGGAGGCTTCACCTCCACCACTTCAATTTCAAATACCAATATACTGTTCGGTGGAATTTTAGCCGACCTTGTTCGTATGGTATAAGCAAGGTCGGAAGGGATGACTAATTTTATTTTGCCACCCACTTTGCAAAGCGGTAAACCAATCTGCCAGCCTTTTATCAACCGGGATAATGGAAAAGTAGCAGGCTTTTCTTTTGTCTGGTCAAATACCAAACCATTATTGAATAAGTAGCCTTTGTAAAAAGCCACTACCGTATCACTTACTGAAACCTGTCTGCCGGTTCCTTCCTTTATCATTTTATAATAAACACCACCCTGATTTTCTTTTACATCGGTTTTACCAGTTGTTATCATTTCATTTATCAGTTGCATATCCGCCTGTCGTTGCCACACACTATCAATATGCCCAAACAAATTAATTACCGGGGCTGTTTGTCCATCCGCTTTCATGTTCTTCCAGGAACCATTAATTCGCTGGCACCATACCTGTCCGATATTTTTTTGCAAGGCTCCTTTTTTTCCTGATGAAAAGGAGGCGGGGCTTTGTATGTTATTCCACCGGCCAGCTATTTTGCAAGTGCCAATCAGTTTCCATTTATTTTCTTTTGGCAGCCATGCATAACCGGAGTATAAAGAAAAATTTTCTGTTGAGTCAGCCGCAACAGCAATAAGCAGTTTGTATGTTTCATTAATGCTCCAGTTGTAGTTAAATCCAATTTCTCCTTTTTCGCTGGCATCTGTATGCAGACCGGCTACCATCACTTTAGCATATGCAGGAAATTCAAATACAATTTCTTTTCCTTTTTTATCTGACTCAAGGGAAAGTTTCACCATATCTGTTTTAATACCAGCGAAAGCTTCTCTATTGCTATTTATAGCTGTCACATTTATTTCAGCCATGAACTGAACTGCTTTTACACTGTCAGGAAGAGGATAAACAATAGTTGAGTCCTTAACAGTTGCGTTTGTAATAGTTGAGATACACAACAATAAACAGATATTAAGATGTCTTTTCATAGCCCTGTTTGTTTGACAATAGTAAGCAAAAAGTTAATATACTGGTGCAGGGGGCTATCTTACAAACTGATGAATATAAATAAAAATCTAAAAAACCCAGCAAAACGTACCTTTCAGGCTAACATCTTTGTTTTAATTACCCACCAGTTTTTTTAATGCTTATAATACTTTTGTTTTTTGTGTGCCATTGGTATCTGGCGATTTTTTCTCAAACTTTTCTCCAACACCGTTACGCATCTCATGCTGCTTTCAGTATGAATAAATTTTGGGAACGTTTTTTTTATCTGCTGGCTTATATCGGGCAGGGTTCTTCGTACGTAAGTCCGAGAGTGTATGCTATTATGCACCGTATGCACCATGCTTACACGGATACAGAGAAAGATCCCCATTCACCCAAGTATGATGATAGTCTATGGATAATGATGTGGCGCAGCCGCAATTTTACTTCCGGAGTGTTCAACAATAAAATTGTAATCGAAGAACGGTTTTTAAAGAATCTTCCTGACTGGCCTGCCCTGGATAAGATTGCCCATAACTGGCTGTCGAGAGTAGGATGGATCGCTTTTTATATCACTTTCTATATTCTGTTTGCACCATCTGCCTGGTGGTACTTGCTTATACCTATTCATATTGTAATGTTGCCACTGCATGGTGCAGTTATCAACTGGTTTGCCCATAAATATGGTACGGTTAACTTCAAACTGAATAATACTTCCAAGAACCTGTACCCAATGGATATTTTCCTGATGGGAGAGGCGTATCATAATAATCATCATAAGACTCCTTCTGCCATTAATTTTGGAAAACGTTGGTATGAGTTTGATCCAACGTATCCTATAATTAAATTTTTGAGTTGGGTACGGGTTATTAAAGTAAACAAGATCAATAAAAACAGCAATGTAGAATTAGAATAAGTGGATCTCGAACAACCCTCCAAGAGTTAACCAAAAGAAACTCTTTTTGATGGAGAACTCTTGGAGGGATTAGTTTTTAGAAATGCCCATAAGTTAATGTTGTTATATTTCGCGGAAAGGCCACAGAGATAATTCCTTTGTGGCTTTTGTGTTTGTATTCCTGCCTTCCATCGGGCAGGTTTGCGCCGTTGCGGCCTTTGGGTGAAATGTATTATACAGTCTGGGCTTTTCGTAAATCCATAATTATCCAAAGCACTACAAAACTGAGAATGGCTGCAAAAAAGCACCATACAGAAATAACGAAGCCATTATAAAATATAACCGCAAAAAGGTAGGATATAAGGAATACAATACCTAACCATTTCATTTTGTTAATGCCGGAAATAAAAGGAGTAATTATAGTTGCTGCAATATAAAGCACACTAAAAGCTACTATCAGTTTCTTTACTAATGAAGGGATGGCAAATTCGTAATGCAGATGCTGATAAACGGAAGAGCTGGCCGGGGAGGGGCAGCTAAAACAAAATGGTGTTACTACTTCCACCGGGTAGCTAAAAAGTACAACACATACACCAATGGTCACTGTTGCGCCCATCCAAACAAAGCCCTTTATTAATTTTTTTTGTTTCGCATCTTTCTCCAATAGCCAGATGGTGAAGGGAATCCAGAATGGCCATACCGCCATAGCAAATACCAAAAAAATATAAGTAAGAGAAGATTGCCAGGATGCCAACTCAGCATTTTTCAACGATAGCCACAGCATTCCTTCGGTAAATTGCTGTACAGCAAATAGCAAGGGAATGGCAGCAAATGTCCGATGTGGATTTGTCTTTGCCTTAGCCACGGAAATAATACCAACTGTTGCTAAAACAGCACTGGCTCCAAAGCTTGCGGTGGCAGAAAAACACATGTTGGTTTCGTTTAGGTTTTGAAGATAGGTTATTTAACCAGGAAACGATTTGTAATGGTAAGAGAGGTTTCAGACTATAGCCCAGGTTTCTTATTTTCGGATAAATGATTTTGTATGAAGAAGCTTTCCCGTCGTCAATTTATGAGCCATAGTGGTATGGCTGCTATCGCCGGAACATTTATATTAGCTGCCAGTAACCAAACTGAAAAAGAAATGAAAAACGTATTTGTTCATCATGTTTTCTTCTGGCTCAACAATACTGACAGCGCAGAAGACTTTAGCAAATTAGTTGCAGGACTACAAAAACTGTCAACTGTTAAAACCATCAAACAGTTTCACATTGGCAAGCCGGCAAGTACCAGCCGGGAAGTGATTGATGGTTCTTATGCTGTATCATGGTTTACGTTGTTTCAAAACAAAGCTGACCAGGATAGTTACCAAACTGACCCTATTCACTTAAAGTTTGTGGAAGAATGTGCTTCTCTTTGGAAAAAAATAATTGTATATGATTCTGTAGATATGTGATAATGTTCTCAACTAATTCCGGGTAAAAATATTTTGATGACCTCATAACTTTACGCCAATACGGAGATCAAAAAAATCTGCATTATCGCTATTGGCTTTTAAACTGCCGCCAATGCTGAAACGTTTAGTGACAGCATAATCCAAACCCCACCGGTGGTAGAAACCGGGCAGAAAGTAAATTTTATTATAGATACTATAGCCTATTTGCTGGCTGAAATTTACTTTACCCAATAAGAACACATGACCTGCATGTATCCCAGCTACTATTTTTGATGCAATTGGTTTTGCAGCAGCATCCTGTTTAAAATTATTGTAATAAACTTCTGCCCCGGCAGTTAAGCCACTTACTCCACCAACCTGTTTGGTTATTTGTGCATAGATACCTGCTAAATATTTTCTCAGTGCCATCCATCTTTCCAAATACCCCTGCTGAGGTACATAGAAAATGCCAACCTGTGTTACTGCTTTTTTATTCTTCCAGAATTTATCGGGTGTACGTTTATACTTTGGCAATTCATTGCTGCCGGGATAATAATGCAAACCCAATCCTGCTGTTGCCCAATTGATACCCTGGTTGGGTTGTTTTAAATTGCCATTCGATATATGATGAAAATTACTTTGCAGGCCTATAATAAAATGTTTTGAAACCTGCCAATTTAAACTACTTCCGAGTTGGAAGTACGGATTGATGTGAAGTGAGTAATTGTTATTGCGGGGGTTTTTATCAGCGTCGTATGGGTTACTGAGCCAGGCCACACCAGCGGATGCCTTTACACCTAATTGTAATTTTTTAGTGATACGGTATTGCGGTTCAATAAACCGGGAAGCCATAAGGCCATATCCTAAAAGAGGTAAATCGTAATCGAAATAGCTTACTGCCCAACCGGTTTTTACATACGCATTGCTGATATTAAATGTAGCAAAATCGGTATGCTGTTTCGACAATTCAATTTCAACACCAAATGGCCGAGCACCTGCAATATTTTTTACTGATTGGCTATGTGCAACAGCTTTGCCACTGTGAACAGTTATTCCATAGCTTACCTGCATGGAATCATTTTGGGCCAATACCATTGAAGAGGCAGAGAGTAATACAATTAATATCGCAGTACGCATAAATTACTATACTTACGGTTCTTTTAGAAAATAGGATTGCAGTAAGTATAAATAAGGATCAGCCAATATTCCGTTTATGTTATTGACGGCTATAATTCCAGAACAAGTTTATTTACGAGGTTCTTGGTCATTTCAGCAACGTCTACACTGTATTGTCCCAAGTATTCTGAGGCAGCCGATTTCCAGGATTGAAAGAACCTTATTTTTTGATCTTTTATAATGCTCTTCACGGTTATGTTGCCCGTTTTAACCGCAGCTCCTTTATCTAATAATTTATACGACACCACTAAATCCTTCGTATCAGCCTCTACATATATTTTATGCCATTGAATGGCATATATCAGCAGGAAAATAATCCGGCCTTTATCAGTAAAAGAAAATGCACCCGGCACCTGGTTCACGGTAAGTTCCAATTGTCGTCCGTTTAGTTTTTGGTTAAGCCCTTTGTTCGCCTGCAGCATTACAGTCTTTCTGAAATAATTTTCTCCAATCGCCGGGTTTAATTTGCAGGTATGCCGGTGATCGTACTGCCAGTAGATGAGGAGAGGTAGAAAATTGGTAGTTTTTCTGCTGCTGATTGATATATCACCTGATTCAAACTTCATAGAAGAAGCCACTGAAATATCCGGGTTCTTTTTCTTGTCGGGTTTAGGGAGTTCATTATTAAATTGACCCGCCACATATCCATCCAATTTTTTTGAGGTCAGGCAGCCGGATAGCAGTAAAACAAAAGAAAGGAGAATAGCTGAAGTAAACAGGAAATGCTTTTTCATAAGTATAAATTTGGGTTGTTGATTAAAATAAGGCGTAAAAATAGGACATTTTGTTGTTCAGGAACCATTCTGGTAGGGCGAAAGATATTCCTTCAAACACCAGATTAGTGAAGAAGGTTTTATAAGTAATATAAAAGGGTTACTGATGTGCTGTCAATATTGGTATATGAGTATGATAAGCAAGCTTCCGTGTATTGGATGTTTCCCAAAGTCCGGCATTCCCGGTATGATGATGGGGTATGGTTATAAGAAGATCGATATCATAATCGGAGAGGAAATTACTGATGGCATCCTGAAAATCATTCATAGTTAAAAAATGAAACTCTTTTTCATAATCGCCAAACATTTCATCCAGTTTGTCTTTTTGCACCCTGCAGTCATCACTCATGGAAATATAATGCTCCGGGTTAACGTTCACTATGTGCAGCCGGGGGTTGAATATTTCAAGCACAGCATTGATTAGGGAAGAAGGCGTTGAATTTTCAACATCAGTAAAGTCAGATGCAAAAGCCACATTTTTTATTTTGGTAAAATCCGCATCCGGTAGAATAATCATAACCGGGTAAAGGCAGCGGTCAACAGTCTTTAGTGTATTACTACCTATAAATTTTTGCTGTATCTCTGAACGGCCTGTCAGCCCCATTACAATCAATGTGGCCCGGCGGGTATGTGCCAGCCTGTCAAGATTATCAACCAGGTTGCCGCCCATTTCCAGCTCATATTCTACGGATGCATCACCTTTTTCCAGCAATTCCTGTTGAAGTGATTCTAAATAACTCTTGCTGGTTTCATAATCACTGTCATGCTGGTAATTGTGATACAGAATAACGATTGTGCCGGGTTTGCCCGACAGCATTTTGCCTGCAAACCTGGCAGCGTTTAATGAAGTATCAGAAAAATCAACGGGTATGATGATTCTTTGCATGGGTCAGTTTTTAGTTACGGTTAAATGATTCAGATTACCAAATTACGTATCAAGTGGCACTTATTCAGAAACCTGTTTATTATTTTATTTTTAAATCATCTTATCGTATGTGGTGTTACTACGAACTGATGGAAGGGTATCGCTGCAACTCATGTGATTGGTGAAGAATACTTCGACAAGTTTAGTATATCAATGTTCTGAAAATTTCTATTTTTAAAGGCGAGTCCTGCCGCTAATTTCATTTTATTTTCAAATGCTGCTGGCCGAAACACCGCCTTGAAATGGTTGAGTTGAAGACTTTGTAAGGAAAGAATTCTTATACTTCGTACGTAATCAGTTTCAATTCCTTTATTGTTTTAAACTGCTTATCAGAAGTTATTAAAGGAGTGCCGGATACAATGGCAGTTGCGGCAATAATGGCATCGGCTAATTTCAAGCTATACTTCCTTCTTATCTCAACGTATTTTTCTTTGATGCTGTCATTAAGGGACACAATAAGGCATTCACTTAATAAACTCTCTATCTGTTTTTCTTCTTTCGCAGTTATGGTCTTAAAACCGATCAGTTCTAATTCGGTAATAAATGACACATAGATATTTTTGCCCTGTAGCATTTCTTCTAATGTATCATTTCCTTTTAGCAGGTATAAAAAATATATTAGTATCAACCAAAATTTCTTTCCCACTCATTCCTTAATTTTTTTTGGATGGATAATGGGTTGCCTTTTAATTTCAGCACACCGTTATATTTTTTTGCATTGAACCCGGCCGTAGTTTTACTGCTATATAGTTTTTCTTCAATCAGGGCAATTTCTTTTTTGCCGGCTCCTTTTTTTAAGACCAATACCATATCAATCTGTTTCAACAAATTTAGCTTTTAAAACCGAGTATCCCAAGTAAACTGTTTTTCCGGTAGTGGTAGCAAGTCCGGTCGCTAAATACATATTGTTCTCAAATGCTACGGGCCGGGACATCACCTTAGAATGTTTGAATTGAAGACTCGGGAAGGAAGGATGGGAGGAAAAACATTCTGAGGAGTAAGAATCTATATGCTATATAACTCTTTAAGTTTTTGGTTTATAGCTTTCTTCTCATTGCTGTCAAGTATTCCTATTTTTCCGAGTATTAAGTCTTTGTCAATCGTTGCCACTTTGTTAAGCCGTACAAGTGATTCTTTTCTCAATCCATTGGATGGAGAAGATTTTATCGGAACTGACCCAACATTATTCCAGCCTGTTTGAGTAGTGATGAAGGCAACTGTCACATCATATTCGCCATCAATCAATACAAGGCAGGGACGAATCTTGGTATCAGAAAGATTGTTAAAAGGAAAAGGAATTAAAACGATGTCAGCTTTTGCCATTGTAAGGAGCTTTCACATCATTTAGGGTATAAAGGTCTTCTTCTTCCTCCAGGAATTGGTAACTTTTGGAATGGCTTGATAGCTCTGCAATACCGCACACTATTTGTTTGTCTTCGTTGCGTTGAAGGATGAAGTCGGTAAAGTCAGATACTTCGGCCACTTTATCTGCCGGAAGTTTTTGAAGGGCAGCAATGGTTTTATCTATTAGTTCCTGCTTGCTCATGGTTAAAATTACAGAAAATAGTTGGGGAAAGGAAACTCCGCTATTCATGTAAGTGGTGGAGGAGAAACAGCAATCACGGCGTAGTTGCAGGTAAGGGAAAAGCTTACAATAAATACTTCTCATCGAATTCAATTTTATGTTCCTTCAACAATTCTTTGTATTCTTCTACAAATGTTTTGATCCGGTGGTGTTCTTCCTGGTTTTTTACATACTCTATCAGGTTATCTTTTGCATCAATAGAATATGTAAAAGCTCCATAGCCGTCCTGCCAGCCGCCAAAGTCACTAAAGATTTGTTTGTCTTTTATAAGTGTTGTTGTTGATAGCTTGATGTCTTTTACCAGGTCGGCCAGTGCAACAGACGGATGCAGGTGAGTTATGATATGCAAGTGATCTTCCACGCCATTGATGCGGTAGAGATGACAGCTTTTCTTTTTCAGCAGACCGGTTATATACTGGAAGAGTTCGGGTCTGTCTTTCTTTATCATCGTTCTTTCCCGGTGCTTGGTGCTGAAGACTATTTGGTAGAGGATTTGTGTGTAGGTGCTCATGTTGTCTTTTTTTATCCCACCGGTTGCACCGATGGTTAGCCCCACCGGTACGACCGATGGTTATTCAAATTTAACCCCTTCGGGGGTTGTTGTGCAAGACCCTGAAAGGGTCGAATGTGGCTAACACCGTATTGAATGCGGTGTAACTACGAACTGGTAGAAAGGAAACGACGCTACGCATGTGGTTGGTGAAGAATAAGCACTAAACTGGTGTAAAAAAAGACATAAAAGATTTACAAAAATTTCCATCCCAGAGTTGCTAATAGCACAAGAATCCCTGTAGCTAACATAATCTTACCTTTTATGCGGGTTTCTTCGTTATAGACATAAAACCTCTCTTCGTTTTTGGATTGACTGTAAACGTAACCGGCTACTATACCGATACTGCCACCTAAAAATGAAGATATAAAGGCCAGGATTATATATACTGGATCACCTGGTTTGCCTTTTTCTAATTCCTTTTTTCTTATCAGCTGCTTTTGAGCCTTTGTTTGATTGTATAAAGCAAGATTGACATCTCTTTTTCTGAGTTCTTCTTCCGCCGCAATTACAAAAGCTCTCTGATACTCGTCGGGGTTGATATAAATATCAATCAGCTCTTGTTCTGTTTTGCTTTGCATCTATTCTTTAAAATCAAAAGAGATAGTTAAATAATTTTGCCAAGAATTATGTAAGTAAAGTAAAGAACGAAAATATATGCTGGTTCAACAAATAGAGTGTTTTGTGAAAGGCCTTTAGCTGATGCCATGAAAACGGAACGTACAAGTGAGTGACACAACAGGCGATGCCATGAAATACTAAAGTTGGCTAACAAAAGAAAAGATTCCGGGTCAAGCCCGGAATGACATTATTTTTCTCTTCACATTTTTACCACATCATTGTGAATAACTGCCTGACAACCAAACCTTGTTTTCGCCTTATTTGATATAAATTCGCCGCTACTAAATACAGATAACCGTGAGATTAAAGAGCTTAGAAATCAAGGGATTCAAAAGTTTTGCTGATAAAACGATTGTAAGTTTTGACGAAAACATTACCGGCATCGTTGGCCCTAATGGTTGCGGTAAATCCAATATTGTGGATAGCATTCGCTGGGTTATCGGCGAACAAAAAATTAGCCACCTGCGGAGTGAAAACCTGGACAGTTTGGTGTTCAACGGTTCCAAGACCCGCAGTGCCAGTGGACTTGCCGAGGTAAGCCTTACTTTTGAGAATACCAAAAATCTGCTGCCAACAGAGTTTAGCACCGTTACGGTAACCCGTAAATTCTATAAAAGCGGCGAAAGTGAATACCGTCTGAATGATGTGCAATGCCGGTTGAAAGACATCCAGAACCTGTTCATGGATACCGGTATCAGTACCGACAGCTATGCCATCATCGAGCTGGGCATGGTGGATGATCTGATTAAAGACAAAGAGAACAGCCGCCGCCGGATGCTGGAGCAGGCCGCCGGAATTTCTATTTATAAAACCCGTAAGAAGGAAGCCAAACTAAAACTGGATGCCACGGAGCAGGATTTGGCCCGTATCGAAGATTTACTTTTCGAAATCAACAACCAGTTAAAGGCATTGGAAAGCCAGTCCAGGAAAGCGGAGAAATATCATGAGATAAAGAAAGACTACCGTGAAGTGAGTAT
>Ga0105044_10006974_pt1 | contig 15549 bp, 16 predicted proteins | sample MAT01_FD_78092 | JGI IMG/M metagenome (GOLD analysis project Ga0105044, IMG submission 78092) | Freshwater microbial communities from Lake Fryxell liftoff mats and glacier meltwater in Antarctica - MAT-01 | ecosystem: Environmental > Aquatic > Freshwater > Ice > Liftoff microbial mat | place... | reverse complement strand
GAGCCTGCCCGTCGACGTCGAAGAACTGTCCTGGGCCGCCGGCGTACTCGAGCGCAACCTGCTCACGGCCGAGCGCGACAGCGCGCTGGAAGACGTGGGCGGTGTGTACGCCATGATCGGTGCGACCGGCGTGGGCAAGACCACCAGCACGGCCAAGCTGGCTGCGGCCTTCGCGGCACGCCATGGGGCGTCGCAGCTGGGCCTGATCACGCTGGACGCCTACCGCGTCGGCGCGCACGAACAGCTGCGCACCTACGGCCGCATCCTGGGCGTGCCCGTGCACACGGCGCACGACAGGGCCTCGCTGGAAGACTTGCTGGACCTGCTGTCGGCCAAGAAGATGGTGCTCATCGACACGGCGGGCATGGCCCAGCGCGACAGCCGCACGCGCGAGTTGCTCGACATGCTGTGCCACAGGTCCATCCAGCGCCTGCTGGTGGTCAATGCCTCAGCCCAGGGCGAGACCATCGAGGACCAGCTCGCCGCCTATGACGCGACCAGCTGCCGCGGTGTCATCCTGTCCAAGATGGACGAGGCCGTGAAGCTGGGCCCGGCGCTCGATTCGATGATCCGCCACAAGCTCAGCGTGGTGGCCGTGGCCAACGGCCAGCGCGTGCCCGAAGACTGGCATCGGCTGTCGGCCAACGCCTTGATACAGCGCGCCATGAAGAACCCCAGCGGCCCGGCCTGGCGGCTCGACGACCACGATGTCAACCTGATCTTCGCCGGCCAGCCAGTGCCTGCCGCGGCGGTGCCTGCGTCTTCGATGTTGCACGCCTGAGCCCATGCGCGACTTCTACACCACAGCAGTTGGCGCGGCGCCCCAGGACCAGGCCGACGGCCTGCGCCGCATGTTCTCGGGCCGCCAGCGCCGCGTCTTGCCGTTGGTGGCCAACCCGCATGTGCCGTTCTGCGGCGTGGTGCTCGACCGCCTGGCCGCGGTGCTGGCCGAACAGGGCCGGCAAGTGCTGGTCGTGGATGCCGCCTTGCATTCGCCAGCGGCGCATGAACTGGCGATCCTGGATCTGGCGGCCTGCGTGGAGCGGCTTTCGCCACGTGTGTCCTACCTGGCCGCGCGCGGTCTGCCCATGGCCCATGTCGACACCCGCGGCTGCGCCGGGGCTTTCATCGACGCACTGCAGCAGGCCGCGCCGCAGGCCGAGGTGATGCTGCTGCACGCCGAGGCCGGCGACCTGGCGCGGCTGTTGATGCACCGCAGCGCGCGGCCCTTGCTGATTGCCGCCGATCACCCCGAAAGCGTCAAGCACGCCTATGCCACGTGCAAGCTGCTTGCCCGGCGCTGCGGGCTGATGACTTACGACCTGCTGCTGGCCGCCGCGCCCGGTTCACCGCGGGCCCAGGGCATTGCCGCCACGCTGGCGCACTGTGCCGACGGGTTCCTGGGTGCCTTGCTGCACGACTGGGCGCTGATAGACCCCGCCGGCGAGCCGGGCGACCCCCCCGACGAAGCGCTGGCCAGGCTGCTGGCGGCGCAACTCACGCTCGAAGAAGCCCCGGCGCGACGGGCGAGCCCGGCCAGCGCTGCCGCCGGTTCGTTCCAGTCGGGATCGACCACACACGTTTTTCGCTAGAGGGCGCATTCATGTACACCGCCAAGGGACAACTCGACGCCGGCCAACTGCTCAAGCAGTACAGCCCGCTGGTACGGCGACTGGCGCACCAGATGATCGCCAAGCTGCCGGCCAACGTCGAGCTCGATGACCTGATCCAGGTCGGCATGATCGGGTTGAGCGATGCCTTGTCGCGCTTCGATGCCGGGCAAGGGGTGCAGTTCGAGACCTTCGCCACCCAGCGCATACGCGGCGCCATGCTCGACGAGCTGCGCGGCAACGACTGGATGAGCCGTGGCGACCGCCGCCACCAGCGCAGCATCGAAACCGCGGTACACAAGCTGGAACAGCGCTTCGGCCGCGCGCCCAGCGAGGGCGAGATCGCGCGCGAAATGGGCCTGTCGCTGGTCGACTACCAGGAGCTGCTGGGCAAGGTGCGCGGCACCCAGCTCATCTACCTGGAAGACATGAGCGGCGACGACGGCGACGAGGACTTTCTCGACCGGCACGTCGCCGACAAGACGCTGAACCCCATGGCCCGCCTGCAGGACCAGCGCATGCGCGAGGCCCTGGTCGAGGCCATCAAGAACCTGCCCGAGCGCGAGCAGTACGTGATGAGCATGTACTACGAGCAGGACATGAACCTGAAGGAAATCGCCTCGGTACTGGGCGTGACCGAGAGCCGCGTGTGCCAACTGCACAGCCAGTCCATCGCCCGGCTGCGCGCGCGGCTGCGCGAGTGGTAGGCACCCCGTCGCTGCCGGGTCTGCCTTCGGTGAACCGATCGGTTACTTCAGCCGTTCGTTCTGCGGAAACATCGCGCGGCGGGCTTCGTCGTCCATGTCGGCCTTGAAGGCATAACGGTCTTTCAGTGCGGCCGCGCGTTGCGCCGCCGGGCGCGCGCTGACGGCGTCGAAGTGGCGCTTCACATGGGGCAGCTTGTCCCAGGCGTCGGCCCCCAGCGCAAAGGCCAAGGCACGCGACCAGCCCCACACCGCCATGTCCAGCAGGGTGTAGCTGTCGCCCATCATCCAGCTGCGGCTGGCGAGCCTGTCGTTGATGAGGTTCCAGTGCCGCCAGGCCTCGAAGTCGTAGCGGTTCACGGCGTAGGGCACCGGCTCAGGCGCATAGTGCTTGAAGTGCACGCATTGGCCCGTGAACGGGCCGATGCCAGAGGCCGTGAACATCAACCACGACAACATCTCGCCCCGGGCAGCGGCCGTGTCTTCAGGCAGAAACTGCCCGGTCTTTTCTGCAAGGTAGAGCAGGATGGCGCTGCTGTCGAACACGGTGGCGTCACCGTCCACGATCACGGGCACCTTGGCGTTGGGGTTCAGGGCCATGAAAGGACCCAGGTGCTGTTCGCCCTTGCGTGTGTCCACCGCAATGGCCTCGTAAGGCAGCGCCGCCTCTTCCAGAAACAGCGCCACTTTCATGGGGTTGGGGGCAAGCGAGTAGTAGAACTTGAGCATGGCGCGGTGTCCTGATGGCGGGTTGAAACGGTGGCGCGATTGTGGCCCGGCGCGGTCCCGGTTCAGCGCGGCTTGGCGCGGCTTCGCCTCGCCGGGCGCCGAGGTCGCGGCGCGCCTCAAGACTGCGCGTCGGATCCATCACGAACCCCTTTCATGTCCCCACCCCATCGTCCTGTTCAATCACCGCTGCGACGAGCCATCGTGGCCACGTTGGGCGCTGGCCCATTGGCGCTGAGCGCGGGCTGTTCCACCCTGCCGCCGCCCGCAACCACACCCGCCGAACGCGCTTCCCCCGCGCTGGACTTTGACGCCAGCGCCGAGGCATTCGCCGCTGACTGGATGCGTTTGTGGCCAGAACGCACCACCGCCAGCCAGTACTTTGAAGGCGCCGAACAAGACAGGCTGGACGGCGAACTCAACCCCGCCTTCGAGACACAGCGCGAACGCGCCCGGACCCTGGCCCGCCAAGGCCTGGCAATGACAGAGCGTTGGTTGGCAATGCCCTTGTCACCCGACCAACGCGCCGCCGCAGCCACGGTGCAATGGAGCTTGCAACGCAGCCTGGCGGGCGCACCGTTCGACGACTACACGTTTGCCTTCAACCAGTTGAACGGCCTGCAGGTACGCAGCGTGAACCTGCTCACCACCACGCAGCCGCTGCGCCGTGCGTCTGACGTGCAGAACTACCTGTTGCGGCTGGCGCAATTGCCACTGCGGTTTGACGAAGCCATTGCGCGCACCCGTGCCGCCGCCGCGCGGGGCATCTTGCCGCCGCGCTTCATCTTGGAGCGGGGCCGTGGGCAGATCGAAGCCTTCTTGAGGCCCGAGCCGGCCGACAACCTGTTCGTCACCGCCTTGGCCGAGCGCAGCAAGAACCTGCCGGGGCTGAGCGCTGACGAGCGCAGCCGCGCAGTGCAGCGGGCTCACGCGCTGGTGGCCGAGCAGGTGCGACCGGCGTTCGAGCGGGCACGTGCGTTGCTGAACGAGTTGCACCCGCACACCACGGCCGACGCCGGCCTGTGGCGGCTGCCCGAGGGCGCGGCGGCCTATGCGCAGGCGCTGGCCAGCAACACCACCACGGCGATGTCGGCCGATGAAATCCACCGCCTGGGCCTGCGCGAAGTGGCGCGCATCGAAGCCGAGATGGACCGCGTGTTGCAAACCCTGGGGCGCAAAGACGGTACCGTGCAATCGCGCATGGATGCCCTGCGTGTCGAGCGCCAGGTCGTGGCCACTGCCGGCGGTCCCGACCCGCGCCCGCAGCTGTTGGCGCGCTACGCCGAGTACATCAACGAAGCCCAGGCCCGCAGCGCCGCGCTGTTCAACCTGAAACCCAGCTCACCCGTGGAAGTGCGGCGCGTGCCGGCGCTGACCGAGCGCACCGCCAGCGCGTACTACACCACGCCCACGTCCGACGGTTCGCGCCCAGGCATCTTCTGGGTGCCGCTGCCCGGACCCAACTTCGATGTGCTGCGCATGAAGACATTGGCCTTTCATGAAGCCGTGCCGGGCCACCACTTTCAACTGGCCCTTCAACAAGAACAAACGCAACTGCCGCGCTGGCGCCGGCTGCGGGTGTTTGGCGGCGGCAGTGCGCACAGCGAAGGCTGGGCCCTGTACGCCGAACGCCTGGCCATCGATCAAGGCTGGTACGCAGGCGATTCCGAGTCTTTGCTGGGCGCGTGGGAGGCGCAACGCTTCCGCGCCCGCCGACTGGTGGTGGACACTGGCTTGCACGCCAAACGCTGGACACGCGAACAGGCCATCGACTACGGCATCAATGCTCAAGAAGTCGAGCGCTATGTGGCCAACCCCGGCCAGGCCTGCGCCTACATGATTGGCATGCTGCGCATCTTGGCGCTGCGCGACGAGGCACGCACCGCGCTGGGTGCCAAGTTCAGCCTGCCAGCGTTTCATGACGTGGTGCTGAAAACCGGCTCGGTGCCGCTGGACGTGCTGGGTGATGTGGTGCGACGCTGGGTAGCGCAACCCACCTGACCGTCAAGATGCCGACGCAGCCGGATTGCCTGGCCTGGGTTGACGCCCCGTTCAGGCCAACAGGCTGCCACCCCGGCCGGTGGCGCGCGCGGGGCTGCCGCCGGCCGAGTACAGCGCGGGCTGGGTCGGCAAGCGGGGCAGCAGGACATCGATGGCGCGGTCCAGCGACGCGGTGGCGCGGGCCAGGGCCTCGCGTTGCGCGGCGACCTGGCCGCCGGCCAGCGCCAGACGGCGGCGCAGGCCGGGTGGCACGCCGCCGCTGCGCGCGGCACGTGCAAAGTGATCCACCGCGGCGGCCAGTGCGGTGTGCAGTTCAGCCGCCACGCGTTCCACGGCCGGCGCGTCCTGGCGGTGCAGGGCCATGCTCAATGCATTCAGGCCCTCCTCCACGGCGGCGAGCGGGGCTTCGAGTGCAGCCGCGCGGTGCACGGCGCGGCGCTCGTCAGTTGGCGCGATCATCGGTCAGGCGCCCCGCTTCAGTTGGGCTTGGACTTCGGGCCCAACAGCTCTTCGGCATTGATGATGAGCTTGTCGGCAATGACGTCGGCATTGACCTTGAACCTGCCGTCGCGGATGGCCTGGGCAATGCGCTCGACCTTGGCCGTGTCGAACGCGGCATCACCCGTGGCCACCGACAGCGACGACGCTGCCGGCGACAAGGCGACCTTGGCGCTGGCCTCGGCGGGTTTCGGTGCCGCGGCCTCAGGCGTGGGCTTGCGCTCGGCCGACGAAGGCTGGGCGGGTGGTTTTGAATCGAGGGGACCGATCTTCATGGTGGGCTCCTGTCTGGGACACGGTGGCCGTGTTGACCCGTTGACATAGACGGGCTATCGGCCTGTGCGCAGGCGGACTTTAGGGCCCATTGACAAATATTCACGATTTAGTGCCCCACCTGGGGTCAACTGGCTTCACAGGCTCAACTCGACGCGTTTTTCGCCCGTCGGCAGGCCGCTGAGCACCCGGCCCTGGTCGGTGCGCACGCGCACCGGCTGGCCTTCGATGCCGTTGGACAGGGCCTGGCCGTCGCCTGTGATGGCAAAGCCCGGCCCGCTGGCGCGGATGCGCACGGTGTCGCCTGCAGCAAACCATTGCCGGGCCTGCAGGTCAGCCGACCGCAGCGCATGGCCGGTCGGCAGCGGGCGGGCCAGGACGCGGCCCACGAGGTCGGTGCCGGTGGCAAAGGGCGGGCTGCCGGCAGCCCAGTCGACCTCGACCGTGCCCAGGTCGCCCAGGGTCAGGCGCGCACCCGCGGGCAGCGCAGCCGTGGTTGCCAGCGCCGGCGCCAGCACCTGTATCTGAACGGGTAAGAAGATGCTCCACGCCACGGCGCCTTGCGTGCAACGCAGGCCGACGCGGGTGCGGCCCCACACGGGGGTGCCCCGCGGCAGATGCGCTTCTGTCTGTGCGCACGGCGCGAGTTGCAGGCGCGGGTCCATGGCCGCGACGCTGGCCAGCACGCGCGCACCGGCGGGTGCGCGGGCCGCGGCCGTGCTGCGAGCCAGCTCCAGGGCCCGGGCCACGCCGTCGGCGGGCGGCTGCGCGACCGCGGGCGCGCCCAGGGCCAGCAAGGTGGCGGCCAGGGCAGGGCGGATAGGGCGAAGAGGGTAGAGATTGGGCACGCAGCCAATGTACCCAGCGCCTGGGCGAACTGTAGGCAGGAATTGGCGGCGCAAGCCGGGCCTTATCCGGCTCATGTTCAGGCGCGGGCTGCCCAGAATGCGTTCACGGGTCGGGCGGCCCACCGCCCTTCAGGAGCGTTTGATGATCCCCAAGCTGACCGACTCACTGAACTTCCACAGCCAGGCCCTGATGTTGCGGGCTGAGCGGCAACGGCTGATCGCCAGCAACATCGCCAACGCCGACACCCCGGGCTACCAGGCGCGCGACTTCGACTTTGCGCAGGCGCTGCGCCAGGCCACGGGCGGCGCATCGGCGACAGGGCAGGGCATTGCCGCCGATGTCATGGCAGCACCCGGCAACGGGCGCGCCGCGCCGCCTCTGCGCTACGCCCTGCCCAGCCAGACCAACCTGGACAACAACAGCGTCGACATGAACCGCGAGCGCGGTGTCTTTGCCGAGAACGCCATCCGCTACGAGTCGACCTTGCGCTTCATCAACGGCAACGTGCGCACCATGCTCGACGCCATGAAGAGCCACAACCAGGGCTGAACTGAACCATGAGCCTGTTCAACGTCTTCAACGTCTCGGGCAGCGCGGTCAGCGCGCAAAGCCAGCGGCTGAACATCGTCGCCTCCAACCTGAGCAACGCCGACACCGTGGCCGGCCCCGACGGCAAGCCCTACAAGGCGCGCCAGGTCGTGTTCCAGACCCTGCTCATGGGAGGCGCCGGCCAGCCGGCCGCCGCCGCGGGCGTGAAGGTGGTCGAGATCACCGAGAGCCAGGCCGAGGGCCGCCGTGTCTTCGACCCCAAGCACAAGTCGGCCGACACCGAGGGTTACGTGACTTACAGCAATGTCAATACGGTGGAGGAAATGGTCAACATGATGTCGGCCTCGCGTTCGTACCAGAACAACATCGAGGTCATGAACACGGCGCGCAGCCTGTTGCTCAAGACCTTGCAGATCGGTCAGAGCTGATCCGCTGAAGGGGCCACGCCATGAATGCCGTCGACAACACCGCGAGCCTTTTCTCCGCGAGCGCCGCCCGCACGGCGGGCAACCCGGTCAAGACCGCCAACGACGCGGGCAGCGCCGACCGCTTCCTGAAGCTGCTGGTCACGCAGCTGCAGAACCAGGACCCGCTGAATCCGCTGGACAACGCGCAGATCACGAGCCAGATGGCGCAGATCAACACGGTCAGCGGCATCGAGAAGCTCAACACCACGGTCGAAGGACTCAACGGGCAGTTCATGCAGATGCAGGTGCTGCAGGGCACGGCTCTGGTGGGGCGTGACGTGACGTTGCCGGGCAACAAACTGGCGCTCGAGAACGGCACCGGCACCGGCGGCTTCGAACTGGCGGGCGCGGCCGACCGCGTGGTGGTCGAGGTGCTGGCACCGTCGGGCCGGGTGCTCGACACCCTCAACCTGGGCGCGCAGACCCCCGGCCGGAATGGTTTCAGCTGGAGCCCGGCTGCAGCCACCGGCGCGGTCGAAGGCGAGAAGTACACCTTTCGAATCACGGCCACCACGGGCACGGTGCGGGTCGGTGCAGAACCGCTGATGCTGGACCGCGTGCGCGCGGTCAGCGTCGAAGGTGACCGCCTGATGCTCGAAACCCAGAACGCCGGTCGTGTCGCCTACAGCGACGTCCGGGCCTTCAACTGATCAATTCAACGCAGCCCACGCCGCCTACGCCGCCCACGCCGCCAAAACGGCCCACGCAAAAGGACATTTCATGAGCTTCCAGCAAGGCCTCTCCGGACTCAACTCGACCAGCAAGAGCCTGGACGTCATCGGCAACAACATTGCCAACGCCAACACCTACGGCTCCAAGGTGGCGCGCGCAGAGTTCTCCGACCTGTATGCCGCGTCGCTGGGCGGCACCGGTGAAAACGTCATCGGCATCGGCACCAAGCTGTCCACCGTCTCGCAGCAGTTCAGCCAGGGCGGCATCACCACCACGTCCAATCCCATGGACCTCGCCATCAACGGTCCGGGCTTCTTCCAGCTCATCGACTCCGCTGGCGCCAGCCGCAGCTTTACCCGCAACGGCCAGTTCAAGGTCGATGTCGACGGCTATGTGGTCACCAACAGCGGCCAGCGACTGATGGGCATCCCGGCCGACACCACGGCCGGCGCCGAGCCCGCGGCGCTGACCCTGCCCACCGGCCGCATGCTGCCGCCCCAGGCCACGGCCACGGTGAAGGTGGAATTCAACCTCGATTCCCGCAACGCAGCGCCCACGCAGCCCATCAACTTCACTGACGCCAGCACCTACAACGGCGCGACCTCGGTGACGGTGTATGACGCGCAGGGCATCGACTCTGCGGTCACCCTGTACTTCCGCAAGACCGCTGCGCCCAACACCTGGGAGGTCTATGGCACCCAGAACGGGCTGTCGGTGAACGACCCCACGGCTCCCTTGACCGAACTCGTGTTCTCGGATGACGGTGGCGCGCCCACCGCGCCCTTGACCCCCTTCGACCTGCCGGTGATTAGCGCGGGCGGGTTGACGCGAATCATGCGCCTGGACTTGACCACGGCGACCCAGTTCGGCGCCAGCTTCGCCATCTCTGACCTGCGCCAGGACGGCTTCTCCGCCGGCCAGTTGACCTCGGTATCGGTCGAGAAGAACGGCGAGATCTCGGCGCGCTATTCCAATGGCGAGACGCGCGCCGCGGGTGTCGTGATGCTGGCCAATTTCCGCAATCCTCAGGGCCTGTCGCCGGTCGGCGACAACGCCTGGCGGCGGACGCCCCAGTCGGGTGACGTGGTGCCCGGCCGGCCGGGTGACGGCATCGTGGGTGCCGTCCAGGCCGGTGCACTGGAAGATTCCAACGTCGACCTGACTGCCGAACTGGTGAACATGATCACCACCCAACGCATGTACCAGGCCAACGCCCAGTCCGTGAAGACGCAAGACCAGGTCTTGCAAACTCTTATCAACCTGCGCTAGCCCGGCTGCAGCCTGAACCATGGACCGCCTGATCTACCTGTCCATGGCCGGCGCCAAGGCCACCATGCAGCGCCAGGACGTGCTGGCCAACAACCTGGCCAATGCGTCGACCACGGGATTCCGTGCCGAGCTGCAGGCCTTTCGCGCCGTGCCCGTGCGTGGCGACGGCGCGAGCACGCGCGTCTATGCGCTGGAATCGACCATCGGCAACGACACCCGCCCCGGCCCCCTGCAGCAGACCGGCCGCGGCCTGGACGTGGCCGCCCAGGGCAATGCCTGGTTCTCTGTGCAAGCGCTGGACGGCACCGAGGCCTACACGCGCAACGGCTCGTTCCAGGTCGACTCCCAGGGGCAGCTCGTCACCAGCGCCGGCCTGCCCGTGCTGGGTGACGGCGGCCCCATCACTTTGCCGGTGGGGGCCGCGGTCGAGGTGGCCACCGACGGCAGCATCAACGCCACCGTCGGCAACGGCCGACCGCAGCAGGCCGGACGGCTGAAGCTGGTCAGCCCCGATGCACCGCTGCTGCGCGGCACCGACGGCCTGTTCCGCGCCGCCGACGGCGACCTCACCGCCGACCCTGCCGCCCGCGTGCAGGGCGGGGCGCTGGAGGGCTCCAACGTGAACCCGATCGAGACCATGGTGGCGATGATCTCGGCCGCGCGCCAGTTCGAACACCAGATGAAGATGCTGCAAGGCGCCGAGCAGCGCGAGCAGGGCGCCGCCAAGCTGCTGGCGCCCTGACAGCCCCGTCGGCGCGCGCGCTGCGTGGGCCGACGGCGTAGGCGGAGTGGCCGGAGATGCGGGCCCATGACACCGCTTTTCCAGGGCTGACGGGGCTCAAGTCCGCGCCAACATTGGCGTTCACTCGCAGGGGACACGCACCATGATCCGATCGCTGTGGATTGCCAAGACCGGCATGGAGGGCCAGCAGACCAAGTTGGACGCCATCGCCAACAACCTGGCCAACACCGGCACCAACGGCTACAAGCGCGGCGGTGTGGTGTTCGAAGACCTGATGTACCAGAACCTGCGCCAGGCCGGCTCGGCCACGTCGGACCAGAGCACGCTGCCCACCGGCTTGCAGGTGGGCCTGGGCGTGCGTGCCGCGGGGACCACGCGCAACTTCGCCCAGGGCGCGCTGCAGCAGACCGGCAACAACCTGGACATGGCCATCAAGGGCCAGGGCTTCTTCCAGGTGCAGCTGCCCGACGGCAGCACCGGCTACAGCCGCGACGGGGCCTTCCAGGTCGACGCCAACGGCCAACTGGTCACCAACGCGGGCTACCCGGTGCAGCCCGGCATCACCATCCCGGCCAATGCGCAGAACGTCACCGTGGCCAACGACGGCACGGTCACCGTCAGCGTGCCCGGCCAGGTCGCGCCGCAGGGCCTGGGGCAGTTGCAGCTGGTGTCCTTCGTCAACCCGGCCGGACTGGACCCGCGCGGCGGCAACCTCTTTGGCGAGACGGCAGCCTCGGGCACGCCCAACGCCGGCGCCCCTGGCGCCAACGGCCTGGGATCCTTGCAGCAGGGCTTCGTCGAAGGCAGCAACGTCAACGTCATCGAAGAGCTGGTGTCCATGATCGCCACCCAACGCGCTTACGAACTCAACTCCAAGGCCGTGCAGACCTCTGACCAGATGCTGCAGCGTCTGGCCCAGCTCTGAGCCATGGCCATGACGCTGCTTCGCTTGAGCCTGGCGCTGGCCGCCATGGCCTGTTTGTCCGGGTGCTTCACGCTCTACCCGCGGGTGGACGTGGCCGAGACCCTGCCCGTGCCCGAGCCGGTGGCGGCCGTGCCCGTCACGGGCAACGGCGCCATCTTCCAAGCAGGCAACTACCGGCCGCTGTTCGAAGACCACCGCGCGCGGCTGGTCGGCGACACGCTGGTGGTGCAGATCGTCGAAAAGGTCAGCGCCAGCCAGAAGTCCACCAGTTCCATCGACAAGGGCGGCACCATCGCCGGCTCGGTCACCGCATTGCCCGGGGTCAGGCCGGCCGCGTTTGCACGTGCCACCGTGGCCGGCAGCTCGGCCAACACCTTTGCCGGCAAAGGCGCGACCGAGAGCAGCAATGACTTCTCGGGCACCATCACCGTTGTCGTGCGCGGCGTGTTGCCCAACGGCCATCTGCTGATCTCGGGCGAAAAGCAGATCGGCGTCAACAGCAACGTCGATGTGCTGCGCTTCTCGGGCCAGGTCGATCCGCGTGCCATCCAGCCGGGCAACAGCGTGCAAAGCGCCCAGGTGGCCAACGTGCGACTTGAACACCGCGGCCGCGGTGCCCAGGCCGACGCGCAGGCCGTCGGCTGGTTGTCGCGCGTGTTTCTCTCGGTCCTCCCCATATGACCACGCCACTCCTGGACCGCGTGATCCGCGGCGCCATCCTGTTCGCTGCCGTGGCGGCCAGTGCGGCGCTGTGGTGGCCGCATCCGGCCTCGGCCGCAGTGCGCATCAAGGAAGTGGCCGCCGTGCAGGGCGTGCGCAGCAACCCGCTGGTGGGCTACGGCCTGGTGGTGGGCCTGGACGGCAGCGGCGACCAGACCACGCAGACGCCGTTCACCACCCAGAGCCTGAACGCCATGCTGCAGCAGCTGGGCGTCACTGTGCCGGCGGGCACCACCATGCAGCTGCGCAACGTGGCCGCGGTGATGATCACCGCCCAGCTGCCGCCGTTCGCGCAGCCCGGGCAGGCGATCGACGTCAACGTGTCGTCGGTGGGCAATGCCAAGAGCCTGCGCGGCGGCACGCTGATCGCGTCTGCACTGAAAGGCGCCGACGGACAGATCTACGCCCTGGCGCAAGGCAACCTCATCGTCGGCGGCGCCGGTGCGTCGGCGAATGGATCCAAGGTGCAGATCAACCACCTGTCGGCCGGCCGCATCCCCGACGGCGCCACGGTGGAGCGCGCCGTGCCCACGCCGCTGCTCGACGGCGATACGCTGACCCTGGCGCTGTCGGCCAGCGACTTCAACACCGCGCGTGCGGTGGCTGCGGCCATCAACAACGCCAAGGGCGCCGGCACTGCGACGGCCCTGGACGGCCGCACCGTGCGCATGCGCCCACCCCCGGGCGACGACCGCGTGGCCTTCCTGGCCGACATCGAGAACCTCTCCTTCGAACGGGCCCGGCCGGCCGCGCGCATCGTGCTCAACGCACGCACCGGTTCGGTGGTCTTCAACGAGGCCGTCACCCTGGGGGCCTGTGCGGTGGCGCACGGCAACCTCACGGTCACGATCAGCACCACGCCGCTGGTCAGCCAGCCCAATGCCCTGGGCCAGGGGCAGACGGTGCAGGCAGAGAAGTCCGACATCGCCATCGCGCAGGAAGGCAACGCCCTGGTGCAGATGCCTGCCGGCACGCGCTTGAGCGACGTGGTCAAGGCGCTGAATGCCCTGGGTGCCACGCCGCTGGACCTGCTCGCCATCCTGCAGGCGATGAAGAGCGCTGGCGCACTGCATGCCGAGATCGAAGTCATCTGAGCGCCTGATAGCCCTGTGAACAGCCCTTCCTCCATCAACGCCGGCATGGGCCCGGGCCCGGGCGTCTCGCGCGGCCTGGCCATCGACGCCCGTTCGCTGGACGCCGTGCGGGCGCGTGCCGCCACCGACCCCAAGGGCGCCGTGCGCGAGGCAGCACGCCAGTTCGAAGCGCTTTTCATGAACGAACTGATGAAGAGCATGCGCGCCGCGGTGCCCGATTCGGGCATGGGCGACAACGCCGGGTCCAACCTGGGCAGGGACATGCTGGACCAGCAGTACGCCAACCAGTTGACGGGCATGAAGGGTGGGTTGTCCGAGGCCATCATGCGCCAGCTGGACAGGCAGATGGGCCTGACGCCCGGGCCCATCCCGGTCACGGGGTCGGCCAACAACATCCCCGAAGCGCTGGCCGCCAAACCCGCGCCCACCCGCATTCCTCAGGTCGGCGCCGCCGGCTTCGTGCAGCAGCACGACGGCGCTGCGCGGCAGGCCGAAGCCGCCACCGGCATCCCCGCGGCCTTCATGGTGTCGCAGGCTGCGCTGGAAACCGGCTGGGGCCGCAAGGAGATCCGCCATGCCGATGGCGCACCGTCGTTCAACCTGTTCGGCATCAAGGCCGGTGGCTCCTGGAAGGGGCCGGTGGCCGAGGTCATGACCACCGAGTACGTGAATGGCCAGGCGCAGAAGGGGGTGGCCAAATTTCGCGCCTACGGCAGCTATGCCGAGTCGTTTGCCGACTACGCCAGGCTGATCAAGGGCAGCCCCCGTTACGCTGGCGTGGTGGCGGCTGCCGAGTCGGCCCAGGGCTTCGCTCAGGGTCTGCAGCGCGCCGGCTATGCCACCGACCCGGCTTACGCCGACAAGCTGACGCGGGTCATCAACACCACACTGCGGCTGCAGCGAACGGGCATGGCATGACTGCCCCGAGCCCTGACCGCGCCGCACAGGTCGCGCGCGACCCAGGAGGTCGCCCATGAGCGGTTCGCCGCTGATGTCGCTGGGCATCAAGGCCATGAACGCGAACTTCGCGGCCTTGCAGACCACCGGCAACAACATCGCCAACGCCAATGTCGCGGGCTATTCGCGCCAGCAGGTGGAACTGTCCACCGCGCCAGGCCAGTTCACGGGCAGTGGTTTCTTCGGACGCGGTGTCAACGTCGACACCGTCAGCCGCTCGCACGACGCCTTGCTGGTGCGCGAGGCGGCGGGCGCCAAGTCGCTGTCGGCGATGGACGCCGCGCGGCTGACGCAGCTGAACCGGCTGGAGTCGATCTTCAAGCCTGGCGAGGGCGGCATGGGCCACGCCATCGGCCAGTTCCTGAACTCGATGGTGGACGTGAGCAGCCGGCCTGCCGACGGCTCGGCCCGCCAGGTGGTGCTGGCCCGCGCCGGCGAGCTGACTTCGCGATTCAATTCCGCGGGCGCGGCGCTCAACGACCTGCAGGCCGGGGTGACCAGCGACATCAGGGCCGCCATTGCCGAGACCAACAGCCTGACTGAAGCCATCGCGCAGGCAAACCAGCGCATCGCCGCGGTCAAGGGGCTGGGCCAACCGGCCAACGACCTGCTCGACGAGCGCGACCGGCTCATCAGCAAGTTGAGCGACAAGTTCCAGATCAGCCAGATCCCCGCCGCCGACGGCACCGTGGGCATCTTCATCAGCGGCGGCCAGCGCCTGGTGCTCGGGGCGCTGGCCAGCATGATGGTGGTGTCCCCGGACGAGAGCAGCCCGGACCGGGTGGCCGTCGGTATCCAGGACGGCCCCAACGTGCGGCTGTTGCAGGACAAGTCGCTGGGCAGCGGCGAAGTGGCCGGCCTGCTTCGTTTCCAGAATCGCGACCTCGTCGACGGCGCCAACCTGATCGGTCGCCTGGCCGCCACGGTGGGTGCGGCCGTGAATGCCCAGCAGCAGCGCGGCTTGAGCTTGAAGCCCCAGGGTGACGAGGGCGCGCCGCTGATGTTCGGCCTGGGTGCGGGTTACGGTGCGGCGGGTCCGCAGCAGGCCCAGCCCCATGCCAACAACGTGCGCGGGCCCGGCGGCCCGCTGGGCAGCGTGTCGTTCACGATCAGCGACGCTGCGGTGCTGCAGGCCAGCGACTACCAGATCGAGGTGACTGCCGGCGTGGCCAGCATCAGGCGCCTGCCCGACGGCGCCGCCAGCCCCGTGGCCGATGGCGACGTGGTTGACGGCGTGAGGATCAGCTTCGGCGCGATCGGCCCGCAGGAGGGCGACCGCTTCCTGCTGCGACCCGTCGGCCGCGCCGCCCTGGACATGACGCGGCTGATGGACGATCCACGCGACCTGGCTGCAGCGTCGCCGTTGGTGGCCACCCTGGCTTCCACCAACACGGGCACGGCCCGGATCGGCGCGCTCACGGCCACGGCCGTGCCCTTGCCTTTCCCGGGGCAGAGCGAGAGCATCACGTTCAGCCGGCTGGTTCCGGCGCAGG
>Ga0105044_10006973_pt1 | contig 15552 bp, 10 predicted proteins | sample MAT01_FD_78092 | JGI IMG/M metagenome (GOLD analysis project Ga0105044, IMG submission 78092) | Freshwater microbial communities from Lake Fryxell liftoff mats and glacier meltwater in Antarctica - MAT-01 | ecosystem: Environmental > Aquatic > Freshwater > Ice > Liftoff microbial mat | place... | reverse complement strand
GTTGAAGATCCGCCCCATGACCTCGGGCGGGATGCCCGGCCCGCTGTCGTGAACCGCGATCGCCAAGAACCGCCTCGCCGCCCGGTCCGCACCGGGCTTTACGCGTTCGACCGCTCGCACGCGCAGCTCCCCCGCCCCGCCGCCGCGCCCGCTCTCGCGGTTGGCCTCGAGCGCGTTCCGTACAACGTTGACGAGCGCCCGGTGCAGCAGCCCCGCGTCGCAGACCACCTCGCGCGAGTCGGCCCCCGACTCCGCGTCCTCCCGCACCACCCGCACCCGTGCCCCCCCTACTTCTCGCTCCGCCGCCAGACACTCGTCCAGGGCCCGGCCGATCACATCGCCGACCTCCACTCCCTCAAGGCTCACCCGCGTCTCGCGGCTGAACGCCAGCACGTCGCTCACCACGGCATCCAGCCCCCGCGTCGCACCCGCGATCTTCTCGGCCAGCAGCCGCTCGCCCGGGCGGTCATGAAGATCGTCCGCGAGCATCTTCGCGTACAGCCGGATCGAGCCCAGCGGGTTCCGCACCTCGTGGGCGATCCCGGCGGCCATCTCGCCAAGGGCCGCCAGCCGCCGCGACCGCTCGAGCTGCTCGCTCGCCGCACGCAGCTCGCCCTGCAGCCGGACCACCTCCGCACGCAGCGCCTCGTGGGCGCTATTCAGCTTCGATGTCACTTCGTTGAACGCGCCCAGCAGCTCCGCCAGCTCCGATGGCGTCATCGCCGCGGCCGGCACGGCCTGCGCCGCCGCCGGGGCGGAATCAACCGCCGGCTCCGACCCGGATGTCTGCGCGAGCGCCGTCACGGATGCTCAGCCTTTCCGATCCTGGAACTTCGGCCCCGAATACGTCCCCGCGCTCGCCCCGGCGTACGCCGCCGAAGCGCCCCGGCCGCGCGACATCGCCGCCAGCTCCACACCGACGGCGGCCCGCTGCTTCTCGAGCACCGCCCGGTCGACGTCGTCCCGGGCCCGCACGCTCTCCACCAGCGCCGCGATCCGCCCCACGCGCTGCACCACCGCGTCGCGCTGCGCCGGCGGGAGGCTCCCCAGTGCCCGGTCCCGCGACGACCGGAACGGCTCCAGCTCCGCGTTGATGCCCGTCACCCGGCCCACCACCGCCTCGCGCTCGCCCAGGATCCGCAGGAGCCCGTCGGTGTCGCCCGCCGCCACGGCCCGGCTCTGCTTGTCGCTCAGGGCCTCGAGCCGCTCGCACAGCCCGCACTGCTCGTCGAGCAGCCGTGTGAGCGCCGGCAGCCACACGCTGTGGTCCTGGTTCATCACGGCGTTCAGATCCGGCCGACTGTCGCTGGTCATCGCGGCGCCCTCCATGACGCTTCCCGCACATCCCCGCCCCCACACCTCGCGGCACGGATCTAAGTCCCGCGCTAAAGATCCTGCCTTACTTGTCGCTCCCCGCCCCGGCCGACTGCTCCAGGATCGTCCGGGCCTCCAGCCACTTCTCCCAGTGCCGCTTCTCCATGGGCAGGTCGGGGCGGGCCCAGACCGACTCGGGGAAGCGGGCCAGCTGCTGGCGGGCACGCTCGTTGGCCGTGCTCGCCTGGGCCCACTGCTTCTGCGCGATGTACGCCGAAACGATCTGCGCCATGGCCACCAGCGACGCGGGGTCGTCGGCGTACTTCAGCCTCGCGGTGTCGTAGGCCGCGATCGCGCCGTCGTAGTCGCGCTGCTCGAACGCGCAGTCGCCAGCGTAGAAGTAGGCGTTGCGCATGTACACCTTCTCGAGAGCGTCCAGCCGCGTGGTCCGTGATTCGAGGCTCGTCCGCACCTCGGCGTACAGCCGCCGGGCGTCGCCCAGGTGCTCCTCGCGCTTGGACGCCAGCTCGTCGGCCTGCGTCTGCGGGAGCTTGGTCTCGAGGGCCTTGGCGATCCGCTGGGCCTCGAGGCGGTGGCTGTCGGCCAGCCGGTACCGCACGGCGTCGATCCGCCGGTCGTCGCGGTACCGCTTGATCGCCTGCTCAAGCCAGCCGATCGCGTCGGGATAGCGCTGCGTCGCGTAGTAGGTGGTCCCGAGCTCGATCAGCGCGTCGCGATACGCCGACGCCTCGGGCGTCACCGTCGAGCCGTCGACCACGCCCAGCAACAGCCGCTCGGCCTCCGCGTCGTTGCCCTGGTCCTTGTCGGCCAGCAGGCACCGCGCCAGCGGCACCACCGCCCGGTCCGCCCACGGGCCCGACGACCCCGGTGCACCCGGCGCGCCGCGCGACTGGACCAGCTGGCGATACAGCGACGCCGCAGAGCCGTAGTCCGCCTGGGCCTGGAACACCTGCGCCAGCCGGAACCGCGCCGCCGGGCGGTTGGGGTCGTTCTCCGTCGCGCCGTCGGCGTAGGTCGCGAACGCCTTGCGGGCCTCGTCGAGCTCGCCGGCGCGATCGAACGAGTCGGCCGCGTTCCAGAGAGATTCGGCGTACGCCGCCTGGTCCGTCGCCGAGACGCTCTGCGCGTGCCGGGCCAGGTACTCGCCGGCGATCGTGTAGTGCTTCCGCACCTCGGCCTGCGTGGTCACGTCCAGCTCCTGGACGCGGAACTCGACGCCGCTGGGCTGGCCCAGCCGCGCCTGCTCCATCACCTCGTCACCAAGGGCCCGGTGGGCCCGCCCGATGGCCAGCAGCAGCTCCGCCGGCACATCGGCGTCCGCGAACATCGTCTCGGCTAAAATCGCGTACCGCAGCGAGCTGTCCTTGTTGCCCGAATCAAACCGCTCGTTGATCCGCTGCAGCAGGCTCGCGAGCGCTTCCTTGACGCCCACGCTCCCAAGCCGCGAACCGCCCGCCGATTCGTGCGAAGCGCCGCCGTGCTCGTCCTTCCCCGCGGGTTTCCTGAGCCCCGAGCCCGCCGGCCGCTTGACGAGCTCGACCAGCTCGCTGTATCGCTCGAGCGCGACCCGGTCGCCCGCGTCGGCGTCCTGAGCGCCCATCGCCGCCTCGACCTCCGCGATGCCCAGCAGCGCCTGCCCGTAGTACCGCCCGCCCGCGAAATCCGTGACTACCGCCAGGTACCGCTCCTTGGCCGTCTCAAGGCTCCCCGCCGCCTGCGCCAGCTGCCCCTGCATCACACCCATCAGCCCCCGAAGCTCGCTGGCACGATCCACCAGCGTGTCGGCCGCCTCGAGCTGCTTGCCCGCGGCCTGCGGCTGCCCGGCCAGGAAATAGGCCTTGGCGAGCAGCAGATACAGCTCCCCCTGCGTGTCGGCCGGCACATCCCGCAAGAGGCCGATCCGCCGCACCAGCCGGTTGATCGCGTCCTCCGTCTGCCCCGCCGCCATCAGCAGCTCGGACTGCCGCGCAAGCACCCACGCCTTGTCGACGCTCGAGAGCTCCGGGTCCGACGCCAGGCTCGCCAGCAGGTCGATCGTCATCGCGCTGCGCGGGTCCGCCCCGGCCAGGTTCTTCTCGACGATCCGCTTGGTCAGACGTGTCTTGCGGGCCTGCTCGCTCGAGGGCAGCGACCGCACCGCGTCCAGCGCCTTGTCAACCTCACCGATCGCCAGCAGTGATTCGGCCAGACGCGTCGTGTCCGTCGTGTCCAGCCCCTCGCCCGAGCCCTTCATCAGCTCGTCGGCCTTCGCGTAGTCGTCCACCACGCTCCGGAAGTTCGCCTCGACGCTGATGCCCTTGCGCTCCTGGGCCCCGAAGATCGACCGGGCCCGCGCGACATAGAACCTCGCCCGCTGCTCGTCGCTCGCCTCCACGCTCCCAAGAAATCGCTGCACGCCCTGCCCCTTGAGCAGGTCGATCGCGTCCTCGTACTTCTCGTCCTTGACGGCCTCGAGCGCCACCTCCAGCGGCAGCGACGCCGGCGGCTTGGGCCGGTTCACCAGCACCACCGTCAGACCACCAACCAAAAGCGCCGTCGCGAGCCCCAGCGCGGGGATCGGCCACAGGTTCTTGGCCTCGACCTTGGGCTTCGCCGGCGCATCACGGCCCGCTCCGCCCGCGCCGCCGCCGCCGGTTCCCCCGCTGCTACCGCCCGACTTGGCTCCATTGGACTCCGCCACGGCCGAACACCCGATTGCTTTCTCCCGCGCTCCGCGCGGGGGTCGTCGCCCGCCGATCGGCAATCTCTGCCGATCCGGCGCCCGTGTATCGGCACGCCGCCCCTCCCCGGCTTGATTCTCCGCGCGGGTTCTGCGCCCCGCCACCCGCGACGCCCGCCGCCACCACCAATTCCGGGCCGTAGGGTCCCGACCGGCGACCTCACGTCTCTGGCGCTTCCGGCTCTTCCTCCCGCGCCGAGAGCACGATCGTCCGAGCGAGGAGGTCCCCGGGGTGCCGCCGCCCGCCGTCGATCAGCGCCAGCAATCCGACCACCGGAACTGTCCATCGCACCAGATTCCGCAGCACCACCTGCCACAGCCGGGGCGAACCAAGCACCGGCGGGCCTGCGCGCGTCTCACCTTCGGGCGCTCCCCCATCCCCCCCCACCGCCGGGCTCATCGTCGAATATACCCGCAGCCCCATCGCGAACTTGCCTAGCGACCGGCCCCAGAGCGCCTCGGTGAGCACGCTCTGACCCATCGCGATCAGCAGCGCGAGCCCCAGGCCCATCAGTGTCGCGTCCATCTGCACAAGCTGGCTCAGCCGCACCAGCGAGAGCGCCGGCAGGCCCAGTATCGGTGCCGCCAGAAGCGCCGCGAGCGCGTAGTCGATCAGCCAGGCCATCGCCCGGCGCACAAGACCTGCCAGCTGAAGCTCCGCCGGCAACTCCGGCGCCTTGCCGGGCTCGGCCCGCACCACAAACAGGATCACCGCCACCATCATCACCAAGAGCGCCGCGGCCAGCAGTTGCAGAGACCGGACAGAAACCAACTCGAAGTTCCGTGCAGGCCCCGCGAACAGCACATCGCCCGTCACGATCGAAACCTCACGCAACTCGATCGGCGTGCGTGCCGACTTCGCACCCGTTCCATCACCACCCGGATCCCGAGCCGCCGGCCGGACCGACGGCGGCTGTCCCCAGCTCACCACCACCCGCCCGGGTGAGCCCGCCGCCGGGCTTGCCATCGGCACGATCTGCACTCCCGCGCTCCCGCTCGCCCGCTCGTCGGTTACTTCGATCGTCGCAAGGGCCGTGCTCCCCTCGGACGAGAGCTTCTTCAACCGGACCACACCCGCCTCGATTGTCCAGCCGATCAGCGCATCGTCCGCCGCCGTCCATCCACGGACAAAGCACGCTCCATTTAGCCCGGCCTCGCCGCCGCTCATCGGCAGCTCGACGCTGGTCCACACCGTTAGCGCCGGGGGACCGAATACATCGTCGCTGAGCCGCTCTGGCCCGCCCACCAGCAGCGTCGCGCGGTTGTTGCCCGGCCGAGCGACAAGCACCCCCAGCCCGCCGCGCTGCGCGACCACGAACACGCTCGCCCGCACCTCCTGCTCGCTCAGGATCGAAAGCTCGGCGAGCGCCGCCGGCACGGACGCCTCGCTCCAGGCCTCGTCGCCCAGCACGCGCAGCATGAGCTCCCCCGGCGAGCCCACCCGCGCCATCGGCGTCATGCTCGCTTCCGGGACGCGGTCGGCCTGCCGCAGCAGCGCCAGCACGCCCGTCTCCGACGCCGCCAAGCCGATCACAGACACCTCGCCCCAGATCGGCGGCAGGTTCTCGGCTTTGGCGGGCGTGAACTCGAAGGTGTCCACGAGCGTCCGCCACGCCCGGAGCCGGGCCGCCGGACGGACCGAGCCGTTCCCGGTGCGGTGCTCGGCAGCCATGACGAAATAGACCTCGTTCCGGTGCCACGCCGCCGCGTCCACGCCCGTCGGGAACGCGGGCGCGAAGCCCAGCACGCCGCGGGATTTCTCCTCGGGCGCCAGCCGCGGCGGCGCGTGCAGCACGATCGTGTCCACACCCGCCGGCGTGCGGCCGCTCTCGGGAATTTCGTCGCGGTACACCAGCCAGGCGTGCCCGTAGAGCGCCCTGGGCCGGTCGTCCTGCGCCGGGGCCGGCGAGAGAACGCACACCGCCGCGACCAGCAGCAGCGCCCGAACGATCATGCTTCGCATCGCGCCCTTCACGGCTTCCGCGCATCCACGTCCACCACGCGCTCAACCTGGAACCGCGACAGCAGCTCCTGCAGGTCAAACGCCTTGTCCGAGATCGGCCCGTCCTTCGCCCCCGTCAGCGTCAGCCGGACCTCCGTCCCCGAGTCATAGTGCGTCACGAACACCCGCCCGGGCACCCGCGGCGTCGCCACCAGCGGTGCCGAAGGCTTCCGCGTCAGCTCCACCACCACGCTCCCCTCGTGCGCCGCCGTCAGCACCAGCTTCCGCTGCGAATCAAAGATCTCGATCTCCGCCGGCGTGTAGGTCAGCGGGTCCATCCAGATCCGCTGGAACCCGCGGTTCTCCAGCGCGCTGGTCACGCCCAGCTGCTTCCCATCCCTGCTCCACTGCGTCGCCCCGGGCGCGACCGTGTTGATCGGCACCACGCCGACGAGCCGGATCAGGTCCAGCGGCTGGATCGCCAGCCCGATCCGCTTCGCCGCCGAATCGTCGAACTTCTCGTGCGTCCCCACCGCCACGATGGGCTTGGCCTTGTCGGTCAGATCGATCCACCAGTACCGCTCCGCGTCCGAGCCGAACCAGAACAGCGTCTGCCCCGCCTTGCCGAGCGTGAGCGCCAGCTTGCTCGGACGCACGATCTGCAGCCGGCCCTCGGGCTCCTCGGTCCGCGGCTTGCCATCCTCATCAAAGTACGTCAGCTTGATGTTCGACCAGGCGCTCAGCCGCTCCAGGCCCGCCACCCGCAGGTTGTACTCGCGCGCCACGTCGACAAAGTTCGGTGCCGCCTTGCCCGAAGCATCGGCCTTGACCTCCGGCTTGTCGCGCGAAGACTCCCAGGGCATGCGCCCCTCGCACCCCCACAGCCCGGCCCCGATCCCGCACGCCACCAGCACCGCTGCGCACCCACGCTTCATCGCCCACCCTCCTTGACGCTCGGCGACCCGCCAACCGTGTCCCCGCTTGCGCCCCCCGGCCCCCCCGCCCCCCCTGTCCCCCCGGTCCCCCCAACTCCCCCGCCGCCATCGATCACCGCGCCAAGCTGCATCGTCACCTGAACGATCGTCGCCTCATCAAGCCCCGGATCGACCAGTTCCACCAGCGGCGGCCCGTCCCCCGCCGGCGGCGGCTTGGGCACGCCCCGGGGCCGGACCAGCAGCGTCCGCCCGGTCTTCCCCCTCGACCCCTCCTGCATAAGCAGCCGCTTCCGCAGCAGGATCAGCCCCAGCACAAACCGAAACGCCGCCTTCTGCTTCCGTCCCCCCTCGCCCGCCCCGTCCTCACCCTCGCTTCCGAGTTCCTCGCCGGACTGCTCAAACAGCTCCAGCAGCGATTGGTCGTCGATGAGCAGCCGCTTCCTGGCCCCCGGCTCGGGCACCGTCGAGCGCCAGAATCCCAGCACTGTGCAGGACCGGTCGGGCTTGGCCCCCGCGTCCCAAGCCTTAGCGCAGTAGTCAAGCCGCAGAAAATCATCGCTCCCCGCCGGCTGGGCAAGGACCGCGATGTACGCCTCGCCCGTGCTCAGTTCGCGGTCCGTCGCCGCGCACCGCCGGGTCGGGCCACCGATGCTGTAAGGCGCTCCGGCCGCTGGTATCATGGCGGAGTCTACACCCATCCGCCCGACCACTCCGCCAGTGGCCCCGCCTACTGGTCGCAGCTCATTTCAAAGAACCGTTGGCTCGTCCCCCCCGGGCCGACGCTGAACCGCGCCAGCAACCCACACTTGGGACATCGCCCAAGATACCGCGTCCCGTCGGGCGTCTTGTACGCTCGGGCATACTGGTTCGAGCAGCGGAACCACAGGCGCAGGTACCCCTGACCTCCCGCCGACGGGGCATCTTTCCCTCGTGCCGGGCGGCTCGACGGCTTCGCCTCCCCGCCCAGTTCGACCATGTCCCGCGAATCCGCCATAGCTCCGCTATCGACCACGTCGGGGGCGGGCATCGAAACCTTCGACCCGAACCAGCCCCGCCCTGCCCGAACACACACCAACCCGCCCTAGAGAGTGGTTCGCCAAGCGGGCTCCGAGCCGATACCCTCACACTCTTTAGCGGCTCCTCATCCAGGCCAAGCTCCCGCGTGCCATTCTCGGTTCTGGTCTTTGAACACGCGACGCTCTCTCCCCTCCCAATGGCCGGCACGCTCACGATCCTTCCCGACCCCCCGCCCCCCCCGACACCGATCGGGCTCATCGCCGGCGGCGGCCGCTTGCCCATCCTCATCGCTAAGGGCCTCGCCGCCGCGGGCCACCCCATCCATGCCCTGGGCCTTCGTAACCAGTTCGAGAGCGAGCTGCCGGGCCTCTGCACCACTTTCCGCACTGTCGGCGTGCTCAAGGTCAGTTCCTGGGGCCGCCAGCTCAAGCGCCTGGACGTCCGCCACGCCATCATGGTCGGGCGGGTCGATAAGGCCCGGTTCATGTACAATCCCTGGAGCGTGGTGCAGAACCTGCCCGACTGGCGCACGCTGGCCGTCTGGCTCACCAAGCTCCGCCACGACCGACGCTCGCACGCCCTTCTGGCGGCCATCGCCGACGAGCTGGGTCAATCGGGAGTCCACTTGATCGATTCCACCGCACCCATCACCGACCAGCTCGCCGAGGCCGGCGTGATGACCCAGCGTCCCCCGAGCGCCGAGCAGCGCGCCGACATCTCCTTCGCCTGGCCGCTGCTCACCCAGACCCTCCGCCTGGACATCGGTCAGGCCATCGCCGTCCGCAACCGCGACGTGATCGCCGTCGAGGCCGTCGAGGGCACCGACCGCATGATCGAACGCGTCGGCTCGGTCGTCCGCGGCCGCGCCGGCTGGACACTGTGCAAGGGCGCCCGCGCCGGCCACGACCGCCGCTCCGACGTCCCCACCGTCGGCCCCCAGACCATCGAAAATCTCTACGCCCACGGCGGACGCTGCCTCGCCCTTGCCGCCGGCGACGTGATCATGGTCGACAAGGCCCAGATGCTCGACCTGGCCGACCGCCTGGGCATCGCCGTCATGGGCGTCCCCGCGGCACAGGCCTGATCGGGCCGACACTCCCGTGCCCACCTCCCCCGCCCCCCCCGCCCCCGACCCGGCCAACCCATATGTCTCCCGCGGCGGCCTCAAGATCCGCCACGCCCTCGAGACCTTCGAACTCGATCCCGCCGGGCTCGTCTGCGCCGACTTCGGCTGCAATGTCGGCGGATTCACCGACTGCCTGCTCAAGTCCGGAGCGGCCAAGGTCCACGCCGTCGACACCGGCTACGGCTCGCTCGCCTGGACCCTCCGCAACGACCCCCGCGTCGTCGTCATGGAGCGCAGCAACGCCCTTCATGCCAAGCCCCCCGAGGGCGGCGTCGACCTGGTCGTCATCGACATGGCCTGGACGCCGCAGCGTCTGTGCATCCCCGCCGCGCTGCGATGGCTCCGCGTCGCGGGCCGCATCATCACCCTCGTCAAGCCGCACTACGAGCTCGACGCCGACGAGAAGCACCTGCTGGTCCGCGGCGTCCTGAGCGAGCAGGAAGCGACCCGCGTCGTCGAACGCTTCGCCCAGCGGGCCCCCGCCCTCGGGGTCGCGATCGTCGGCCTCACGAAGAGCCCGATCCTCGGCGGCGCGGGCAAGGGCAACGCCTCGGGCAACGCCGAGTGGCTGGCCTGCCTCCGGCCCGCCTGACGCGCGATAGTGCGTCTCGGCTTTGCCCGACAGACGGTTTCAGCCGCACCCGACAAACCACGCCGACAGGAACTGGAAGATGTCGCTCACATCGCGCGTCCCCGTGCCGTCGCCGCCAACGTCGCTGAAGGGCGAGTTGGCGAACCAGGCGCTCAGGAAGGCGAAGATGTCCGCCACGTCCTTCACGCCGCTCTTGTTGAAGTCCGCGTAGCAGCACCCGCTGTTGACGGCCGACTGCCCGTCGCAGCTGCTCGCCGACGCCCCGAGCGTCCGGACGCCCACTCCCGCTGGGGCCGTGCAGGCCCCCGCCGACGCCAGCACCGCGCACGTGGCCCCGCGGCAGCAGACCACCGATGCCGCCGGCACCCGCACGCGGGCCAGCACACTCGACACATCCGGGTACACGCCCGAACCATCGGGCGACCCCGTGCAGTTATCCCGCAGCCGCGCGACAAACCACACCCAGCCGTCGGGCGTAATCGAAAGCCGGTCGGCGCGGATGGTGCCCAGGAACACGCCGTCGTCGAACACGCCGTCGCCGTCGAGGTCGATGGCCTGGTTCTCGCGGACCAGGATCGCCAAGGCCGTCGGGCTGATCAGCACGGTGTTGCTCGCGGCGTCCCCGCCGGTGCCGATCGCGCCCGCGACCACCACCTGCCCCGCGCCGTTGCCGGCAAGGCCCAGGAAGGTCCCCGCGTCGATGTCGTCGGCCCCAGTAAGAGCCGATCCCGCGAATACCGGCCCGCCCGTGCGGGCCAGAAGCTGCCCGTTGCGGGCCACAAAGTCCGTGTTCCCCTGGGCCGGGCTGGCCCCGTAGACCAGCCGGTCGCCCGCCGTGCTCAGCGTCGCGAATGTCGGGGCCACGAGTGTGAATCCGCCCAGCGTGTCGCCCTCGCGGACCGAGACCGTGTTGTTGTACACCGCCACGCCATCGTCGCTGGTCGAGCCCGTCAGGCTCGCAAGGAAGAACACGTCGCTTGCACCCAGAACGCCCGCGCCCGGGCCGGCGACCGGCGAGGGGATGTTCAGATACGGCCTCCCCGCCACCGGGCTCGCGTCGCCTTCGCGGGCCACGAGCGTGAAGCCCGCGCCGCTGGTCTCAAGTATCACACCATCCGTCAGCGACGTGACGGGCACGCCCCCGACGATCGATGACGGCCGCATCGCCGTGTACAGCACTACGGCCCCGCTCGGGCGGATGCCGTAGGCCCCCAGCGTCGAGCCGAAGACCGCCGTCGAGCCCGCCGGGAACGGCCCGGCGATCGTGTCGCCCTCGCGGGCCAAGATCGTGAACCCCGCGACGCCGACCTGCCCGCGGAGCACCACCTTGTCGACCTCCGACGAGTTCGCGTCCGTCTCGGCGGAGAAGACAAACTGCCCCGCGTCGGTGATCCCCATGTTCGCGTCGATCGCGCTGTCGAGCACCTCGCCGCCGCCCAGCGCCGTTACGCCCTGCTCGGCGATGACCTGGGCCGAGAACGGGCTCACCGTCCCCGCCAGCAGGATCGAACGCCCCGTCGATGCGACCACCGATGCGATCCACCGCTGCCCGTTGGGGCTGAAGAACGGCCGCGAGAAGCCCGCGTCGCCCGCGCCCGTGCTGGTGAGCACGGCCCCGCCGAACGCGCCCGCCGGCAGCGACGCCGCCGGGGGCAATATGCGCTTGGCCCCGCCCGCCGGGTGCGTGGTCAACAGCACCTCGACGTTCGCGGGCGTGAACGCCTGCGGCAAGAGGCTGTAAGTCGATGTCACGCCGTTGTTGGTGAAGTCAACCTCGTTGGTCGCCGTCGAAACAAACGGCGCGATCGACGAGCCACCCGTCGGCAGCCCGGTGATCGTCACCGCAACCGCCGCCCCGGGAGCAATCGCGCCAAGCGCGATCGTCAGCTGACCGCCCGCACTCGTGCCCGCGGGCGTCGAGCCCGTGAAGCCGAACTCCGGCGGCAGGAAGACGCTCAGCGAACTCGCTTGCGCCGTCGCCGCGCCAGTGTTGGCGACGACGTAGCTCGCCTGGCCCGGCCCGCCGACACTGCCGCAGGAAACGCCGCCGGAAACCGACAGATCCGCCTGCTCGACGACCTCGGTCGTCACGGTCTGCGACGTGTTGTTCCACGCCGCGAGCTCGCTGCCCCCGCCCGAGACCGTCGCCGGGCCGACGGTGTACGTCCCGGAGTTGGCGACGAAGCTCAGCGTGTACGTCTGCGACGCGCCGAGCAACAGCGCCGGCACGCCATATGTCACGCTCGTCGGCTCGACGACCCCGCCCGGGGCGCTTACGAGCGCAAGACCCGCGGGCAGCGGGAACACCAGGCTCGACGCGCCAGCGGCAAGCGGCCCGAAGTTGGTCACCTTCAGCATGTAGCTCACCGCCGACGGGTTGCTCGTCCGCACCGTCGCCGGGCCAGTCAGATCAACGCCCAGATTGATGCCCGACGGCGGCGAGGCGATCAGCGACGTGAACGCCGCCCCAGCGCCCGTCAGCGAACTCGTGAATGGCGACGGCAGCCGCGGCAGGAAGGCCCCGCTGGCAAGGTCGAACACCGCGATCTCGCCGGGCTGATCGATGACGTAGTACGCCCTGCCCTCGCCCACCGCCAGCCCGTCGATGTCCCCGTTCGCGTATCCGGGGTACGACGCCGCGGGCACGGAGCCGGGCACCTTCGCGATCGTGCGGCCGGCCACATCGATCGCATAGAGCCCCACACCATCTCCGGCCGGGAAGCCCACCGTGCTCCGCTGCCAGCCGTAGACCTTTCCGTCCAGCGGGTTGAAGTCGATCCCATCAAACGCAAGGTTCGGGCTGCCCGGCTGCGGCGCGTCGATGTCCCAGAGGTACGCCTGCGTGCTCGCCGCCGTCCGTGCGTCCAGCGTGTACAGGCCCTTGGGCGAGCTGCCACCGTTCTCGTCGTCGTTGGCGTAGATCAAGCCGTTGCCCGCCGCCAGCCCGCTGACGAGCTGGAACCCCGTGCCCGTGCCGTCTGGCCGGATCGCCCCGACGCGGATCGGCGTGGGCACGTAATAGGGCACGTAGTAGAGATCAAAGCCATCGGTCCCCCAGAACACCTGCCGCGAGTCGTCGGCGGCCAGCCCCTGGTACGAGAGCCCAAGCGAGAAGTCCCGCGAAGCGCCGGTCACGATGTCCACCCGCTTGAGCGCCGTCGTCGGGGTGCTCACACCAGCGAAGAGCTTCGCCTGAGCCGGGTTGTACACCAGCACGCTGTCGGCGACGGACGTGTTGTTGGACGCCTGCGGGTCGCTCGGCGAAGCGGCCGTCAGCGACGCCGTCGCGACAAACGTCGCGTGCGCCGAGGTGCTCAGCGCCACGGTGAACTGCCGCGTCGAGCCCGAGGCCAGGGCCCCGGCGAACGTCCAGCTCACCGCGTTGCCGACCTGCATGAAGCCCGGCGTCGACGCTCCCGCGTTGACCGAAACCCCCGAGGCCGGCAGCGCGATCGAGACCGTGAACCCCGTCGCCGGGCTCGGGCCGAAGTTCGTGATCGTCGCGGTATAGCTCACGGCCCCGCCGAGGTCGATCTGCGTTGCGTTCGGCACGAGCGCCACGCCCAAGTCCGAGCCGCTGGCCACCGAGCACGGCGCCGCGGCGGTACCGCTGTTTCTGGGTGCGGTCGAGGAGCCGACGATGAAGTCGGCCCCGGTGTTGTCGGTATCCTGCGGGCAGGTGAACCCGCCACTGGTCTGGTCGCGCCGCGTCGCCCAGGTGGTCGTCGAGAGGTTGTCGCTCATCGCCGAAACCTGTGTGCAGAAGTTGCTGCCCGTGGGCAGGCCGTAGCTCACCACGTCGATGATCGGATTGATCGCGTTGTCGATGCACCCCATGAACGTCGGTCCGCCAGAGGCGTTGCCGATCCAGTTCACCAGCGCGAGCTTGGCCGCCGTCACACTGATGTTCGGCGAGGTGCCCCACACGAGGTCCGGCGTCGGCAACGGGTTCAGCCCGTTGCGGATCGGCCCCATCCGGACCAGATAGAACTGCCCCGGGGCAAGCTGCACGTCCGGCAGGTTCAGCCCCGTCCACGTCACACCGTTGGCCCCGGAATACTGCAGCGATGTCCCGTCGAGCGCCGCGGCCACCGGCCCGGCGTTGAACAGGACGATAAAGTCGGCGTTGTAGGTCGAGACCCCGTCGGTCCCGCTCCCGCCGTAGACCTGATAAATCTTCAGGGCCGAGGTCTGCGCGAAGGCATGAGCGCCCGCCGCGACCCCGCACACCGCAATCAGCGTTCGCATCCAGCCGCGGCAACGATCCGGCATGTCAAGCTCCAGGACGATCCGAACCTGTGTGTCCGATTACCGATCTATTCTTGCCCGAACGATCAGGAAACCACCTGAAATGGCCGGAAAATCGCGAACTCGATCGCAAGCCACCAGTTTAGGTGTATACACTGAGATTCACCCCTTGATGGCCTGCATTCGGCAATGCGGGCCGCTCGCGGACGTATCCCGGCGAGAGTCGAGTAGACTCCCTTGACGTCAGGACACACAGGCGTCGGTCAGGAGCGTTTTAAGTGGCTGATGTTCCGCAAAGCCCGATGGCGGTCGATGTCGACGGCATCGAATCAACCGACACCCGCGGCGACGCCAGCACGGTCCAGCAACGCATCCGCCTTCATCTCACCGACTTAGCCGAGACGCTCTCGGTGCTCTTGGGCTCGCTCCCCCAGCCCGTCCGCCGGGCTCCGGACCTGGTGAAGCAGCTGGGGATCGATAATCCGCTGGCCTGCCGGATGCTCCGCGTGGCCCAGGCCGCCGACGCCGCCGAGGCGATCGAGTTCATGCCCACGATCAACCAGGTCCGCCGGGTGGTCGTGCGCAGCGCCGAGCTGGCCCCCGGCCCGGCGGCGGACCGCGCCCTGGATTCCATGTCGCGATTCGACGCGCTGGTCAACGAACTCGGGATCGACCAGCGCGGGTTCGAGTCGCTGGTCAGTTCGCTCTCGCCCACGGGCGTCCGCCGCGTCGAGCTCCAGCACCGCCGGGCCGCATACCGCGCCAACGCCCACCTCTGGGGCCTGAGCGCCGAGTCGGTGGTGAGCCTGATGGTTCTTCTCCCGGGCGCCAAGGGCGACACGCTCGACCTCCACGCGGTCCTGGGGTTCGTCCACGCCCGCATCACGCGCCCGTCCTCGGTGATCATGTTCGGCTCCCGCCTGCGCCGGGCGGGCGTTTCCGACGAGGTCGCCGCATCGACCGACACGGCCCGGATCTCCGCCTCGGACCTCCTGCACCCGTTCAGCACTGTCCAAGACGCCTCGCTCAGCGAGGTCCAGGACAGCCGCGGGTTCCGCGGCACCCAGGTCAACTTCCGCGGCGTCCGCCCCAAGGACGCCGAGACGATCTTCGTTCGCCGCTACGTGCCCGATTTCGTCCGCACCGACACCGATGAGCGCTGCGCTAGCAACACCCTGGTCCTCTGGCCGAGCGCGCTCAATCACAAGGACCTGCTCATCCCCTCGGGCTTGACCGATCCCGCGACCCTCGCGGTCGAGGGCTTCGCACGCCGCGACGACCCGCGCCGCGTCTTCGACCTCGACCCCGCCGACCGCCTTCCGATCCACGAATCGCCCAAGCACTCGGCTCAGATCACCACGCTGCCGACGTCCACGGGTTACCCGCGCCTCAACGAGGTCTTTGAGAGCATCGCTGGCGAACACCTGCGGCGCGGCGTCACCTTCGACCTCTACCGCTGGCAGGTCGCCTTCCCGATGCTCCACTCGCTGCTATGCCTGCGTGTCGATCACGTTCGCCGGCCGCACGTCTGAGCACACCCACTCCGCCACCACCTTTCGCCCCCCGCCCCACCCACGCACAACAACATCCACCAGCAACGCAACGCCCCCCGCCGGCTTGCCAGCGGGGGCATTCGAT
>Ga0105044_10006970_pt1 | contig 15555 bp, 15 predicted proteins | sample MAT01_FD_78092 | JGI IMG/M metagenome (GOLD analysis project Ga0105044, IMG submission 78092) | Freshwater microbial communities from Lake Fryxell liftoff mats and glacier meltwater in Antarctica - MAT-01 | ecosystem: Environmental > Aquatic > Freshwater > Ice > Liftoff microbial mat | place... | reverse complement strand
GCGGCGGTGGGCCCTGAACATGCCATGTTACGCGATATGGAACGCGCTTTTTACACATCCGCAACGGATGAGGAAGCGCTCAGCGCGTTTCAGGAATTGTGTCATATTGAGGGAATCATCCCTGCGTTGGAGTCGTCCCATGCGGTGGCGGAGGTCATCAAGCGCGCGCCGACGATGCGGAAGGATCAGGTGATTTTGGTTAATCTGTCGGGGCGAGGGGATAAGGATTTGAATACGGTGATTAAAGAGATTGGTAATTTGTAATTGGTAATTTCGGTGGTTGAGCGCAAGCAGTCGAAACCACCACTAACCAAAGCAATTTTTGTTACGAGATTACTCTTGCTTATCTGTGGTCTCGATATGCCCTTCGCAACGAACGCTCAGGGCTACTCGACCACCAGAGTATGAATGGAATAGGAATCATTATGAACCGAATCGAAAACGCCTTCAAAAATAAACCGATCTTCATGCCCTACTTTCCGTTGGGCTACCCTGACTTGGACACGTCCATTGACGTGATCGAAGCGCTCTCCAAGAACGGCGCGGACTTGATTGAGGTGGGACTGTCATTCTCCGATCCGCTTGCGGATGGACCTGTGATTCAGCAAGCCACGCAGATTGCATTGGAGAAAGGCATCACGGTCAAGAAGTCGCTGGCGGCGGTGGCGGAATTACGCAAACGCGGTGTGGACATTCCGCTGATTCTGATGGGTTACTACAATCCCATGCTGGCGTATGGACTGGAGAAATTTGTCCGTGATGCGATGGAGGCAGGTGCGGATGGATTCATCATCCCTGATCTGCCGATGGAAGAGGCGGATGAGTTTGAAGCTGTGTTGAGCGGCGCTTCGACTGCGAGCGAGAACACCACTCGCTCTCCGCTCAGCGCGATGCCCCTCATTCAAATGCTCGCGCCGACATCGCCGAATGAACGCATGGAAGCGATGGCAAGAAATGCAAAAGGATTTATCTATCTTGTTTCAGTGACAGGCGTGACGGGTGCGCGCACATCCATTTCAGAAGGATTGGGTGAGTTGATCCACCGCGTACGTGAGCACACATCCGCGCCGGTGTGTGTGGGGTTTGGAATCGGCACGCCTGAGCAAGCGGCACAAGTCGGCGCGCTGGCAGATGGAGTCATTGTCGGCTCGGCGTGTGTGAATATGATCGGGGGGAGTGAAAATCCAGTTGAGGCAGCGAGGGAATTTGCGGCGGAGTTTCAAAGCGCATTGAGGGAGTTGAAGAAATGATTCTCGAAGTTGCTATTTTAGATGTAATACCAAATCAAGAAAAAGATTTTGAATCTGCATTTGCAAAAGCATCCAGCATGATTACCAGTATGCAGGGATATATATCGCATCAATTGCAGCGTTGTTTTGAAAAGCAGAACCGTTATGTTTTGCTTGTCCAGTGGGAAACTCTGGAATCTCACACCATTGGATTTCGTGGCTCGCCGCAATATCAGGAGTGGAAAAAGCTTTTGCATTATTTCTATGATCCTTTTCCAGTGGTTGAACATTACGAAATGATATTTGCGAATGTGAAATAGGAACTGCTGTTGCGATAGTCGGGAAACCTAAAAGGGAGTTAAATGCTAAATAACAGAATCAAGTGTCGGCGGCGAGTGATGCGTCTGTGAAATGAAGTCCTTCTTGCTATCAGAAATCCAGCATATAATCGAGGTCTGAGAGGAATCATTACATGGATGCAACAATCAGTAGAGTGAACCGTTCGAAAGAAGCCGCGCGGGTAAGTTATAACCGTTTGAGCGGCTGGTATGACGTGATCGCGGGAAGCACCGAGAAGAAATATCGCGACTGGGGCTTGGAGAAATTGTCCGCTCAGCCGGGCGAAAAAATCTTGGAAGTTGGGTTCGGCACTGGGCATTGTCTGGTGTCGCTGGCAAAATCAGTCGGCCCAACTGGTCACGTAATTGGCGTGGATATTTCCGATGGAATGCTAGCCATCGCAAAAGAACGCCTTCAAAAAGAAGGTTTGAGCGAACGCACTGACCTGCGCTTGGGCGATGCTGCCAACCTGGATTTTCTGGAAGCGAACAGTTTGGATGGCATTTTCATGAGCTTCACATTGGAGTTGTTTGATAACCCGGAGATTCCGCGCGTGCTGGAGGAATGTCAGCGCTTGTTGAAGCCTGGTGGCAGAGTTGCAGTCGTATCAATGACCAAGACGAATCCGCCCGGAGTGGCTGTCCGCATGTATGAGTGGTTCCATGAATATATGCCTAATTATGCAGACTGTCGTCCGATCTTTGCGCGGCAGGCGCTTGAACAAAGTGGATTTGCGATTCAGGATGTCAGCATGTCTTCGATGTGGGGATTGCCTGTAGAAATTGTTCTGGGTAAGAAATTATGAAGATCATTTATATCGCATCTGGCGCTGCAAATATGTACTGCGGAAGCTGCATGCACGACAATGCGCTTGCCGCAGGCATGAAAGCCGCAGGTGAAGACGTGAGTCTGTTTCCGCTTTATACTCCGATGCGGTTGGATGAAGAGAATGTGGGTGAGAAACATATTTTTTATGGCGGCATCAAGGCATATTTAATGCAGAAGTATCCACGTCCTTTCTTCGGGCGTGATCTTTTTTTTCGAGCGGCTGGTTCTCAGGCGCTTCTGCGGCTGATGCCTCGTTTTGATATAGGCGGTGCAGTTGACCCTGCGGCCAATGCTGAACTGACCATTTCCATGCTCAAAGGCGAAGATGGAAATCAACGCGAGCTGTTGCAGGAATTGGTGCAGTGGGTCAAATCTGAGTATCAACCGGATGTCATTCATATCACCAATGCATTGTTGATCGGGGTTGCGCGCGAGTTCAAACGCAAACTTCAAGTGCCCGTCACCTGCGGATTGCATGGCGAGGATATTTTCCTCGAGGGAATGCCGCAGCCATATCACGATGAAGCCCTGGCCATCATCCGTGAACGCGCGGATGATGTTGACCGCTTTTTGGCGATCAGCACTTATTATGGCGAAATGTTTTCAAAGTGGGTGGGGCTGGATCGATCCAAGATCGATGTGGTCTGGCCTGGGATTGCGTTGGATGACTATCGCGACATGCCCGCTGAACCTGCTACGAATCGTCCACTGACCATTGGATTCCTTGCCCGCTTCGTCCCTGAGAAGGGGCTGCATCTGCTTGTGGATGCATTTATCCGCCTTCATCAGTCTGGAGAATTTCCGAATCTGCAATTGGCGGCGGGCGGATATGTCAGCAGCGCCTACAAAACTTATATTGACGGTATCCGCAGGAAGATAAACGAAAATGGACTCGAAGATCGCATCAAGCTGTTAGGCACTCTGGAACGCGCCGAAAAGTTAAACTTCTTCAAGCAGATTGATGTCTTCTCAGTCCCCGCTCCATATCGGGAACCAAAAGGAATTTCCATTCTCGAAGCGCTTGCAAGCGGCGTACCGGTGGTCCAGCCCAAACATGGCGCGTATCCGGAATGGATTCATGCGACTCAAGGCGGGCTGCTGCATCGCCCGAATGACAGCGTTGACCTTGCTGAAAAGCTCGCGCTTTTATTGCGTGATGCAGACCTGCGAAAGCGTTTGGGTCAGCAGGGACGACAAGGTGTCTTCGAAAAATTTTCATCCGAGCGGATGGCCTCAGCTACATTGGATGTGTTGCGTCAGTTGAAACAAAAAAATAAGGTCTCATGAGAGTTGGATGTTTACTTTATCCACGCCCCCAAAAAGCCTAAGTTTCGTGTGATTATTGATCTTCGCGCTTCACGCCCTTGAATTGCAAAATAAAATCCGTACCGTAGACTTTGCTTGGGGTTTGGAATCCAGGCTTGTAGTCTGAAGATAAGATGCGTTTCATAATTTCCACAGAAGTAAGCGCGGTCAAATAATACGCTTCGGGAGTTCGCAATTTCGCGCGGACGATTTGATTTCCATCAGATACTTCCGCAATGATTAAACTAAAACCAGTTTCATTCTTTTCTTTGGATGGACCTGCTGGAATCACAACACCAATCAACCATTTGAGAAAATCTTTCGCAATGCGTGTGTAAAGCAATGCGCCAAGATAACGAGATAGGCGCATGAAAGTTATCATCCCATTTGGAAAACCCATGTAGGTTGTGATGTTTGGAATCCCTGTGCTGTGAAATGCGGTGCTCACGTCGCCCCACCCAATTGAAACCACGCGTGAAGCGCCGCGTCCAAAATCAATATGTTTAATATCCCATGCACCGGGTACAGTATGAATTCTTCCATCACGTCGAATGCGTCCTTGCCGATGCATGTTTTCAATTCCAGAGCGCGCTGTGCCGCGCGAGACTCCGCTGCCGATACTTTTTATATAAAGTTCAAGATCAGTTGCATTTGGAAGTTTGCTCGCGGCATAGGCGATCAAACAATCCGACGGCACCACATCAAACCCGCCGCCCGGCAACAGCATAATGCCTGCGCGTTTTGCTTCTTCATCCATCGCGGCCAGCGCTTCAAAGCCTTCGATCTCGCCGCTGATATCCACGTAATGTTTTTTATTGCGAATGCAGGCCTCCGCCATTTGACGAAACGTCAGCACAAACGGGCCTGCGCAATGCAAAACCGCATCGACCTCCATTAGCGCCAAATCGAGCGCAGCAGTATCTTCTATTGCAAAGGCGCGATATTCCAAATTAAATTTTTCAGCTTGTGCTCGTAATTGTTTTTCATCACGCCCCGCAAGCAACGGACGCAGTCCCTCTTTGATTGCCTGTTCAACGATCAAATTTCCGGTATAACCGTATGAGCCATAAACAAGAAAATTTTTCAAATCCGCTCCGTCCATGCTGGGTGGGCATATTTTTCTTTGACTAATTCACCAGCTCTTTCAGATTCGGATCGGGACATTTCTCCACGCTGAAAGTGGATTCCCAACTGCGCTTCAAATCCTTTAACGAAAGCCTGGGCCGCTGTTTCCCAGTCAATTTTCAGACCTGAAACAGATTCGACAGTTGTTGCGCGCGTGAGTAATCTTTCCGCGGCATCCTTTCGTGACGCTTCATCTTTAAACACAAGCGCATCGCAAATGCGAGTCAAGTCGCCTGTCAGTGGAAGGGATCCATGTTGCAGTACGCCTTCCTTCTTGCGTGCCTGCGCCGAGCCGATCAATTTCTTTTCATTTACCGTAATTTCATAAGAGGAAGGAACTTCAAAGCAAACAGGATTTAGATTCTGCGAATTCATTTCCCCCGTATGTTCCTTTATCTCAACGGGCAAACCCAATTCATGAATTGCAAATAACAAAGCCTGCGCGAGACGGTTGTAAGATTCCAAAACACCGCCCGCAAGGACGGGGTCTTCCGCGCCGCCTGTTATGGAGTACGTTAATTCATCTGTATGCAGAATCGCGCGTCCACCCGTCACACGGCGCACAACTTCCCAGCCGTTTGTTTTCAGGCGTTCCAGATCCACATCCGCAAAAGGCTGAGCGTATCCCAAAGATAAACAGGCAGGTTCCCATGCATACAAACGCAAAGTAGGTTGAGATTCACCGCGATGGATATGCTCAAGGATGGATTCGTCCACAGCCATATTCCATGCGCCGCGCGCTGGGGGGGTGTAAAGGAGACGCCAGGTATTGGTCATTTTTTAAGTTTACTTCGTCCAGAGCGGAGTGACGAGCACTCTTCGAGGAACATAGTCGAAGGACAATTTGAGGTGGGCCTAGATTAGCTTGTGCCCCATCCTTCGACTACGCCGCAGAAAAGCCGGCGGCTCCGCTCAGGACGAAGTATGGGACTCCTGAGTTTTACTGAACTCATTTGTTATCTGTTCGATTAAAGATTCATTTATCTCTTCCAGGGGCGGCTTGACTACCCAACGCGGCATGTCATACAGGCCATGCAGGAGCGCTTTCAGTGTTGGCGGAAATGGCATATATTTTTCAAGGATGTGCCTCTTCTCTGTAACGCGCATCTGCATTTCTGATGGATCTTGGCCCGCCTGATACGTATCCCATATCTCGCGCAAATCCTCCGAGATTAGATTCGCGGCAGCTGTAATGGCTCCCTGTGCGTGGTTCTTCAAGGCGTGATGAAAATGTGAGTCGGTGCCGTTCAGCACGAGCAGGTCATTACCAAAGCGTTCACCTAATGCAGTTGAAAATGATTCGTCATGAGAGGAATCTTTGACGCCTGCGAATTGAATTGGGAAAGCAGTCTTTAAGCGAGCAAGCAAATCCAATGAAAAGCCGATACCTGCGGCGCTTGGAATGTGATAGCCAAGCAAATATTTGTTGGCTGGCACAGCTTTGGCGATTAGTTCGCTGAACCAATTGAATAATCCTTCATCGGTTGCTTTGCGAAAGTAATATGGAGGCAGCACCACAACGCCATCATAGCCGAGGTCAAAGGCGAGTTTGGTCAATTCAATGGATTCGGAAAGGCTGGGTGTGCCTGTGCCTGCCAATAACTTAAATCCAGGAAGTTGTTGGCGATAGACGCGCGCAGAGCGGAGCAAAGTCTCACGTTCTTTGGGCGAGAAGGATGGCCCTTCACCCGTGGTGCCGAACAGCAATGCACCGTGGCATCCCTTTGAGGCGAGAAAACGCAGAAGAACGGGAACAGCTTCCAGGTCCAGTGTTGAATCGGGTCGCAGCGGAGTCACTGCTGCGGCGTAGACTCCGGCAAGAGGATGTAAGTCAGTCATAAGATTTATTTCTTTTTCTTCTTCTTAACGAATTTTTTCGCGGCTTCATGCGGAGGCAAAAGCGGCTCACCTTTTTCCTCGGATAAATAATGCTGGTGATCCAGTGTCCATAGGTAAAGGTCGGCTTCGGTTTTGCCGGGAAAATCCTTCAAAATATCGCTCTTGCGAATGACCTCAATGATGGGCATATAAACCGTATCATACCAGTGTGCTATGGCTTCCTCTTCTGAGATGTCGCGTTGGAGATCCAATCCCATAAAGTAAAGATGTACCGCAATGTGTTCCAACATGCGTTCGAAGCCATCCGGGATTGTTGTTTTTATGTTGGCCTGCGGGCGGATATCATCCAAAGCGGTGCGTTCAAGGAAGCGAACTTTCGTGCCAAGGATCTCAAGGTCTTCAGGTTTGATATTGGGCGTGATGTTTACGCGTGTAGCACATTCGCGGATTTCTGCATCTATAAATTCCTGCCCTTTGTCGCGCGCAACAGAGACGCGGTGATGTCCATCCACAACGAAATATACATCGCCTACTTTATAGAGAACGACGGGCGGCAGGTTTACATCCTGATAAAAGGCGCGATCGACCTTTTGCCAGCGGCTGGCGAGTTGATCTTCCTTCGGCAGGAACGCGCGGTCAAATTCGTGATAGCGGTTCAGACTCCCTGCGATCTGTTCCACGCGAATGGTTTTTACACCCCGATAGATGGGGCCGCCAATATGCAGCTTTTCCTTGATCTCATCGTACGACAATAAGGTGGTTGGACGCTGACCCGATAGAAAGGCGATGGCTTGATTAATAAAGGACTTAAAGCGTGCTTTGCTGAAATCCGCACGTACGCGGGAGGTTAATTCATCAGACATTTTTAATGACTCACTTCTAAGGTTTTATAAGGATAAACATTAATGATCTTGGTAAGGCCAAAATTTGTTTCTATATTCTCAAGATTTCTCTTGTATAAATGAATATGACCGTGAAAATGGTAACGCGGCCTGGCAATGCGGAGCAGCCAATTCAAAGCCTTCAAACCGTTATGGGCCGGGTCTGAATCGTCGTGAATGCCAAATGGCGGCGAATGACTGATGAGAATATCCAATGCGCGCCCATATTGAAGATGGTTAAGCAACAGGCGGGGGAGCATGAGAATGGCCCGTGAATAGGCATCCGATTGTGTATATTGATTTGTCCCATCGGGGCGGTAACGGACACTTCCGCCAAAACCGCCGATCAGGAACTTATTGTGGCGGACAATTTTCAGGTCCAGGTTGATGCCGCCCTCAGCGCATGAATCCGCGTTTCGCAGATCATATTGAGGATCATGGTTTCCCGGAACGTAGAACATCTGCACATTTAACATGGTGACAAGATATTCCAGATATGCATAAGGCATATCGCCACAGCCGATAACGAGCTCTACCTCCTTAAAATGGCCGCTGGAAGCGAGCGTATAGATGCGTTCCTGGACCTGGTCACTTACGGCGAGGATTTTCACAGTTTCTGAATTGTGCCGTAGAATGCATTTCCCTGCAAGTTATTTAAGACAAAATTGCCATTATCTTCCAGTTGCAATTCCCACTACTGCACACTATAATTCATTAATTCACGGTTTGTGAATAGGAGCCTTCTCTGGAAACCAGAAATATTACCTCGAGCGATTCGGAATCAGGGGATAATTCAGTCCCTCGCCAACAACTCCATGCTGGAGTCACGCTTGTTGACCGTTACAACATTCAAGATGTAATCGGCGTGGGTGGTATGGGGTCTGTATATCGCGCCCGCGACTTGCACTTCCCGAATGTGGTGAAGTTGGTGGCTGTGAAGGAAATGATCAACCTTGCTCCAGACCCGCTTATACGCCAAACCATTGTGCAGAATTTCGAGCGCGAAGCGAACATGCTGGCTACGCTTAATCATCCCGCCATTCCGCGCATTTATGATTATTTTACCCAGAATGATCATTCATATCTTGTTCTGGAATTTGTCCATGGCAAGGATCTGGAAACCGTTATCGCTGATGCAAATGGATTTTTACCAGAGGATCAGATCATCAGCTGGGCGATCCAACTTTGCGATGTGCTGGCTTACCTGCACGGACATAAACCCGACCCCATAATCTTCCGGGACATGAAGCCATCCAATGTGATGATCAACCATAATGGGGATGTGGTTTTGGTCGACTTTGGTATTGCAAAGACTTTCCAAACCGGGCAAAAAGGGACCATGATCGGTACAGAGGGATACTCACCTCCCGAACAGTATCGCGGCGAAGCCACTCCGATTGCGGATATATACTCGCTTGGCGCCGCGCTGCACCATGCAATTACCCGTCGTGATCCGCGCCTTGAACCGCCTTTCTCATTTGCGGAGCGTCCGCTAAAGCGCATTAATTCCAATATTTCAACTGAGCTTGAGGCGGTCGTTAATACTGCTTTACAATACAATCCTGCAGATCGCTTCCCCAGTGCCACAGCCATGAAGGATGCCTTAATGAATGTGGCACGCAAAACCGGGTCTTTTGCCAAGATCACTTCAGCGCTGCCGGTTGCCAGCGGCGGTGTAAAACCGCTCTGGTCGTTCAAATGTGAGGACGAGATCCGTAGTACACCGGTGCTGCATCAAGGCTCATTATTTATCGGGTGCTATGATAACAATCTATATGCTCTAAACGCGGCAGATGGACAATTCCAATGGAAATATGCCACGGAAGGCGGGATTGTTTCCCGACCCCTGGTTTTTGAGAATAATGTTTTTTTTGGCTCAGAAGATCAACGCCTGCATGTGGTAAACGTACGGACAGGCAAAGTAGTGTGGACCTATTACACGGAGGGAAAAATATACTCTTCACCGCGCATCGCGGAAGGACATATATTTTTCGGCTCAGATGACCAGGACTTACATGCGGTGAATGTCAATACCGGCCGCGCGATATGGAAGTTTTCCACGGATGGCGCGATTCATTCCACACCTCTGGTCGCAAACGAAATGATCTATTTTGGCACTGAGATCGGCTCGTTCTACGCCCTCGACTTCCGTGGTGAAATGAAATGGCGTTTTCAAGCCAAGCGCCCCGTGACTTCTTCCCCAACCCTTAAAGGACAGGCTATTTTTGTTGCTTCCGTGGACGGAACGCTATATTCATTGGATGCAAAAAACGGCTGGGCAATATGGAAGTTTCGACTGGGCAAAGGCTCGGTTTCCTCCCCGGCGATAGCAGACGATCTCATTTTTATCGGTGCGGCGGATGGTTTTATATATTGCGTGGATGCGCGCACAGCCAAGGAAGTCTGGCGTTTCCGCACTGAAAATCAAGTGAGTAGTTCACCTGCCATTTACAAAGACTCCGTGTATTGCGGGTCTGTGGATGGCAACATGTATTGTCTTGAATATCGCACGGGTCGCTTGCGCTGGAAATTTGAATCGAAAGCCGCAATAACAGGCTCGCCAGTGGTGTTTGATGATATTGTATATTTTGGCTCGACAGATCATCACGTTTATGCTCTGTTCGCCTAAAAGGAGTTATTGTGGCTGATTTCTTTCATAAACTATTTGGTAAAAAAGAAGAACCGGAAAAACAAAAACCGAAGCAAGTTGATATGGCTACCACTGCGCCGCTTACTGATCAACAGATCAGTACCATTATTTCGAATCAGAATTTGAAGTATGAAATGAAACAGCTTGTTGCCAGTGTGGGGCAATCTGTCGGTAAACAACGTGAACACAATGAAGATAGCGTGCTCGCGCTTACATCCACCATTTCCGGGAGCGCAGAAAGCGTCCCCTTCGGGTTGTATATCGTTGCAGACGGGATGGGCGGACATCAATTTGGCGAAGTAGCCAGTAATGCTGCCATCCGCATTATGGGTGGCAATATAACCAAAAAATTTCATTCCTATCTCTACAATTTGCCCCCCCAGACCCTTCAAGAATCCCTGCAAGAGGTGATGGAAGCCTCGATCATGGAGGCGCATCAATACGTGCAGCGTGAGGCACCGGGCAGCGGCACCACGGTTACGGCTGCGTTGGTATTGGGACAACAGGTAACTGTCGCACATGTAGGCGATAGCCGCGCCTATTCCATTTACCCCGATGGAAGAGTGGAGCCGATCACACGCGACCATTCACTGGTCAAACGACTGGAAGAACTCGGTCACCTCAGCAAAGACGAAGCCGAAAACTTCCCACATCGAAACGTTCTGATCCGTGCATTGGGCCAGGGTGAATCACTCGAAGCCGATATATTCACGGTTCCTTTCCCTCAAACTGGCTATCTTATGATCTGCAGTGATGGGCTATGGGGCGTGATCAATGAAAAAGACATCCTTCGTGCCATTAATGAAGCGCCCAACCAGCACCGCGCCTGCCAGAATTTGGTTGAAGCCGCGAATGCTGCCGGTGGCCCTGATAACATCACAGTTATTCTTGCGCAAATGATCGGATAATCATGCCCTCCTCCAAGCCGGATTATTACGCTATTTTGGGTGTCTTTCGTGATGCCTCGCCAGAGGAGATCAAACGCGCCTATTTCGATGCGGCTCAGCGATTGCATCCGGATAAAAACGTCGCGGCCGGCGAAACGGAATTATTCCTTGAAATACAACAGGCTTATGAGATTCTCTCGAATCCCAAACGCCGAAATCTATACGATGCCACACTGCCGCCTGAAATTGACGTTAACTCTGTAGTAAAGCATGAAATCTATTTTAGTCGTTCCAACCTTGTGAAAATGGGGGAGGCGCAGCTGATTTACGTGCTTCTTGAAGTTAGTCCTCGTGAAGAAAAAGAAAGCCTGCCAACCCCTCCCCTGAATATCTGCCTTGTCCTTGACCGTTCCACCTCCATGCAAGGCGATAAGATGGATATGGTGAAAGCGACTGCGATCCAATTACTTCGCGGTTTACGTCCACAGGATGTGTTAAGTGTCGTTGCCTTTAGTGATCGTGCAGAGGTGATCGTTCCTGCCGGCTTTAACATGGATAATAAGAAACAGGAAGGCCGTATCCAGATGATACAGGCATCTGGAGCGACTGAAATTTTCAATGGATTGGAAGCGGGATTAAAAGAGATCCGCCGGACTCTGGACCCCTCCCGTGTTAACCACATCATTTTGCTTACTGATGGTCAAACATACGGGGATGAGCAAGCCTGCTTGAAGCTCGCTGAAGAAGCCGCATCCCAGAATATTGGGATCAGCGGCATGGGTATCGGACATGAGTGGAATGATATCTTTCTGGATGCCCTTGCCAGTAAAACAGGCGGCTCCTCCGCTTATATCTCAAAGCCAAAAGATATTCAACGCCTGTTGGTCGATAAATTTAATGCCCTCATCAGCACTTATGCAGATGAAGTCATACTTGAATTCAATCAACAGGAACATGTAAAGATTAATTATGCCTTTCGCCTGCAGCCCGAAGGTGGTCCTGTTGAAATGGAATCCCCGTTGCATCTTGGACCCATCTTGCTGGATACCCCGCTGCATGTGTTGTTTGAAATCCTTGTGACGCCCTCCGCATTGAATGGAGAAGACCTTACATTGCTGAATGGTTCATTAAGGACTTCCATCACCGCCCGCCCGACTCCTGTTCCACCCATTCGATTGCATCTTAATCGGGAGATTCATACAAACCCCTCCGCCGAACCTCCGCCCACACGTATCCTGAGCGCGCTTTCCCGACTCACCCTGTATCGAATGCAGGAACGCGCTCGTGCTGCGGCAGATGCAGGTCAATTCGATGAGGCGGTCCGCCACTTGCAGAATCTTGCAACTCACCTCCTTTCACAGGGCGAAACCTCGTTGGCTAAAACCGCCCTATTCGAAGCAGATAATCTGGAAAAAATGCATGCCTGGAGCGCCAGCGGTAACAAGGATATCAAATATAGTACTCGAGCGCTCCTATTGGCTGGTACGAAGGAGAAGGTCAGATGATCGTTTGTTCCAATTGCAAGCATACAAATCTTGATGGAACCATGTTCTGCGCAGAGTGCGGCGCTCAATTGGTGGGCAGGGATAATCTCATCACCCAAAACATTACCACAGAGCAATTCGGCAAGGCGGCTGAACAAAAGTCGCCAAAAGACATGTATCAACCGTTCGATGGCAGCGATGCCTGGGGGAGCCTGCATTTGCTGGATACCGGCCAGGTACTGCCTCTTTCATCGAGACTTGAATTCACCATGGGACGTATTAGCGAGGGCCAGCCTATTATGCCTGATATTGACCTTTCCCCTTATCAGGCATACGCTGCCGGTGTTTCGCGCCTGCACGGGGTCATTAAGAAAGAAGGCGGACGAATTCTTTTTATGGACCTTGGTTCTGCCAACGGAACTTATATAAATGGCAAGCGCCTGACCCCGAATGCCGAGCAGATACTCAATCACGGCGATATCATCGCACTTGGAAAACTGAAGATGCAAATCCTTGTCAAGAATATTTAGAAAAGAGAGTGCCCCATGCCTTATTCGGTTATTTTACATATTTCCGGTGAAACCTCCATAGCCGGGGAAATAGAGGACATCCCCAAGCCCACGGATAATATAATCGTGGTTTCGAACCCGCGCCAGAAGGATGGCAAGGATTTGCATTATATTGACCATAATGTTGTCAGGGTCATTTGGCCTTTAGCCAAGGTGAGTTTTATCGAAATTCTCGAAGGCACCGAGGAAGAAAAAATCATTGGTTTTGTGAGGGAGTAGCATGTCTGAGTCTTTGGAACGCCGTCGTATTCTTGTTGTAGATGATGAAGAGCGCATGGTGCGCTTTATCCGCATGAATCTTGAGCATGATGGTTTTCAAGTTAGTGAAGCTTTCAATGGCAAGCAAGCCATACAAAAATTGCGTGATGTTACACCGGACCTGATCTTGCTCGATGTAATGATGCCCGATTTGGATGGTTTTGAAGTGCTCGAAACCGTCCGTGAGATCACCAATGTGCCCGTCATTATGCTGACAGCCAGGGGCGAGGAAGATGATCGTGTCCGTGGCCTCGAACACGGCGCGGATGATTACATTACCAAGCCGTTCAGCCCGCGTGAGCTGGTGAGCCGCATCAAAGCTGTTCTACGCCGTACGGAAGGCGCTACTGGCTCAATGCACGGCCTGCTTGAAATAGACAAACGCCTCAAAATCGACTTTGACCGCCGCGAGATTTGGCTCGAAGGCAAACTCGTAAAACTCCGCCCAACGGAATATCGCCTGCTCTTTCACCTTGTACAAAACGCGGGCTGGGTCGTTTCGCATGACCAACTGCTCCAAAAAGTTTGGGGTTATGAATATCGCGACGAGCCGCATTATGTACGCCTCTATATAAACTATTTGCGGCAAAAACTTGAGAAAGACCCCGCCGATCCCAAGTATATTCTCACTGAACGCGGCGTGGGTTATCGCTTTGTGGATTATAAACGCGGCAAAGAATAATAAAACCGCAATCGTGAAACAGGAGCCGAATTTTCTCCCGGCTCCTGTTTTTGTTTTACAAAGTGCCGCGTAATTTTTTGCAGAAAGAATAATCATTTGGGTGTGTTTCATTCCAGTTGAAACCGTCCCGAAGGTTGGCACAAACGACCAAATTTTCTCGACAAAACCTTCGGGACGTTCTTTTGGTCAACTCAGTTGAAACACACCCTAATCATTTGGGTAACAAGCGGTATGATTGCAGGGATTGGAGACTCATCCCATGGCTGAATCATTCTCAACCCTGCGCGTCAATGCGGACCGTATGCTGGCTGCGTTTAACCAACTGGCATTGATCGGCGCGACAGGGGACGGCGGTGTAAACCGTCCCACCTTCAGTGAAGCACATCTTTCCGCTCGAAAATGGTTTCAAAACGAAGTAGAAAATTCCGGGTTTGAATTCCGAAAAGATGGGGCGGGGAATCATTCTGCGTTTTTAGTGTCTTCCGTCATTGCGAGGAAGCGGAGCGACCGAAGCAATCCCCAACACGATGAGGAGATTGCTTCGGCGGAAGAGCGCCGCCTCGCAAAGACATTGCTCATTGGCTCGCACCTTGATTCTGTCCCCAGCGGTGGGCGCTTCGACGGCGCGCTCGGTGTAATGGCGGCTCTTGAAGTGTTGAGAACTATCAAAGAAAACAGGATCAACCTCAAGTTAAATCTTGAAGCGATTGATTTTACAGATGAAGAAGGCACGCACTTGAGTCTGCTTGGGAGCAGTGCGTTGGCTGGTCATCTACGTCACAGTGATTTGCAAAACCCATACAGCGGACGCGAAAACTTTTTAGCGGGATTGGCGCGCGCGGGTTTGTCTGAAGAAAGTTTGTTGCGAGCCGGCCGTTCAAAGGAATCGATTGCGGGCTATTTGGAATTACATATCGAACAGGGGAAACGGTTGGAGCGCGCAGGCATTGATATTGGAATCGTCTCTGCCATCGTTGGCTACAGGTCATATCGTTTGAGTTTTATTGGCCGCGCAGACCATGCAGGTTCAACTTCCATGGAAGATCGGCTGGATGCAGGGCAGGGAGCAGGAGTGTTTATCCTGGCGGCGCGTGAGACCGTGATGCGGGATTTTCCGAATTGCGTTGTAAATGTTGGAAAGATAGAATTTTCTCCCGGCGCGTCCAATATTGTGCCTGCGCGTGCCGATCTGTTGTTGGAATTTCGGTCACCAGATGAAGACCAGCTTTCAAGGCTGGATGTCGCATTATTGGAATTAGCCAATCAAAAAGCAGAACACTTTGGTTTGAGATTGTCCTCTGAACCGCTTGGAAAGCATTTGCCAAATTTGATGAGCGTGGATATTCAGCAGGCGTTTAAGAAATCATGCGATGATTTGGGATTATCGAGCACGGTACTTGCTTCAGGCGCGATTCACGACGCGCAATCACTTGTAGATGTTTGCCCGATCGGCATGATCTTCGCCCCCTCGGTGGATGG
>Ga0105044_10006969_pt1 | contig 15560 bp, 18 predicted proteins | sample MAT01_FD_78092 | JGI IMG/M metagenome (GOLD analysis project Ga0105044, IMG submission 78092) | Freshwater microbial communities from Lake Fryxell liftoff mats and glacier meltwater in Antarctica - MAT-01 | ecosystem: Environmental > Aquatic > Freshwater > Ice > Liftoff microbial mat | place... | reverse complement strand
CCCCGACGCTGGTGACCCCGACGCTGGTGACCCCGACGCTGGTGACCCCGACGCTGGTGACCCCGACGCTGGTGGAACCGGCGGCCTTGCCAACCGCACAGCACCCGGGGCGACCCGTCGGTTGGCGGCGCCATGCTTCGGGAGCGCGGCGATGATCTGGTCCGGGTCAAGGGCGTGGTGCGCAGCCTTACCGGGCGCCTTCTGCTCCAGGCGGTCCACAGGGTGGTGCAATCACACAAAGTCTTTCCCGACGGCCCGGTGATGGCGCAGGAAAATACCCTTGTCTTTATCGGCCGCGGGTCCAGCACCCGGGCACTGGGCCAATCACTGGGCCAATCACTGGCGCATTTTGCCAGCTGGGCTGATCTTTGCAGTGATCCGGAGGTGCAGTTTGCCAAAGGTTGGGCGCGACTCGGGCACCGCGAACATCGCTTTGGCGTCATCCGGGTGAAAGAAGCAATGAAGGCTGAAAAGAACTTTTGCCCTGCCGCAGACGACCTGAGCGGAACCGCCTGCACCGGCGCTGATGCCGCCGCGATCAGCCATCTGTCCTGACCCAGGGCGGATCGCGAAAGGCGTCCCAGGTTGCGCCTATCCCCGCGTCGACGGGCAGGGCGACGCCGGTGATCCCGCTTGCGGCGGGCGAGGCGATGAAGGCGATGGCATGCGCGATGTCGCGCACCGTCAGCACGCGCCCCAGCGGATGGCGCGCGGCATAGGCCGCCAGCACCTCGTCGCCATTCGGGATCGTGGCAAGCCGCCCGCGCAGCAGCGGCGTATCGGTGACGCTGGGACAGACGGCATTCACCGTCACCCCGTCGCGGGCCAGATCAAGCGCGGCAGCCCGCGCCATGTTCAAAAGCGCGCCCTTGGATACGCAGTAGCTGAACATACCCGCCTCTGCCTGCAGCCCGTCCAGCGACGACAGCAGCACGATGGCACCCCGCCGCCGCAAACGCATGGACCGCGCGGCCTCGCGCAGCACCAGGAACGATCCGCGCACATTGACGTCCATCACCGCGTCGAAATCCTCTGCCGTGGTGTCGAACGCCGGACCGCCGGCACCAAGAATGCCTGCGCAAGCCACCGCCACATCGACCTCGCCCAGGGCGGCGCGGGTCTGGGCAAAGGCCGCAACCACGGTGGCTTCGTCGCCGGTATCGCCGGTGATGGCCAACGCGCGCCGGCCCAGTGCCTCGACCTCGCGCGCGACTGTCTGCGCCGCGCCCGGCGTCCAGTCCAGCAGCGCCACATCGGCCCCAAGCTCTGCCAGCACCAGCGCAGTCTCGCGCCCGATCCCCGAGCCGCCGCCGGTGACAAGGGCGATGCGGCCGGAATGGGAAAGCGCTTTGATCGCGGCGCTCATGCCCGGCCCTCGATACGGATCGCACCATGATGGACCGGCGCGCCGCCGCCCGGATAGGTCATCTTCCAAAGCCGTCCGTTGTAGCTTGCTTCGGCCGAGGCGGCGAGCACACCCGCATCGGTGATCCACAGCGTTTCGCCGCTGAAGGCAAGGTTGGTGGGTGCACCGCCTGCCGGGATGAAGCCAAGGATGCCGCCGTCTGGCGCAACCAGATGGATGCCCTTTCCCACCAGATCGGTGACCAAGAGCGTGCCGTCGGCGGCGATGGCCATGCCGTCGAGAATCGGGTTCTCGCCCGGCATCCGGCCCAGATCCTGGATCGCGCCATCGGGGTGCTGGCGCTTGACGTGGCCGGTATAGCTCTCGTCCCACACGATCGAGCCGTCTGCCTCGACCACGATGCCGTTCGGAAAGGTCGGCGTCTCGAAACGAACCTGCAAACGCGCCTGTCCGTCGGGGTTCATGCGAAAGATGTAGGAGGGGTCGGGGCTCGCGGGGTTGTAGGTACCCGGATCGGTCCAGACCAGGCTGCCGTCAGGGGCAAAGCACAGGTCGTTCGGCCCGTTCATCGCGATACCCTCGACATGGGTGACCAGGATCTCGGGCTGACCGCCCTCCCGGATCCGCTGGATCGAGGGATGCGTCATCTCGGCGGCGCGCCAGGGCCCCACGGTTCCACCGTTCTGGCAGACGTACAGCGCGCCATCGGCACCATAGACCGATGAGTTCGGCGCCCCTTTGGTGTAGGCAAAGCGCCGCGCCACACCGTCGGCCGCCACGCAGGTCAGTTGGCTGCGATAGCTTTCGACAAACACCAGGCTGCCGTCGGGCAGCACCGTCGGCCCTTCGGGCCAGCCGAGGTTTTCGGCTATAAGCATGGGAATGGACATAAGGGTCATTTCACGGCTCCTGCGGTTAGGCCGCGCACGATGTAGCGCTGCACGAAAAGCGAAAAGATCAGGATCGGGATCACCGTCACCACGCCCACCGCAGCGGCGATGTTCCAGTCGATCGGCCGTTGCGCCGAGACAAGGGTGGCCGCGCCAAGCGAGATGGTCTGCAGCGACCGCGAGTTGACGACATACAGCGACACCAGAAACTCGTTCCAGATGAACAGTGCACCGAACAGCGCCGCAGTCATCACGCCCGGCCAGACAATAGGCAGTTGTACCCGGGTGAGGATCTGCCAGTGCGAGGCGCCGTCGATTTCTGCGGCCTCGTCGATCTCGTGCGGGATCTCGTCGAAAAAGCCGATCATGATCCAGACCACCAGCGGCAGTGAAAAGGCCACATAGGGCAGGATAAGCCCGGCATAGGTATCGGTCAGGCCCACCCAGCGCATCATCAGGAACAGCGGAATAGCCACCGCGATCGGCGGCATGAAACGCATCGACAGGATGAACGAAGCCAGCCCGTCGGACCCGCGAAAACGGATGCGGGAAAAGGCATAGGCGGCTGGCAGACCGATCAGCACTGCCAAGAGCGTCGCGATGCTGACGACGAACAGCGAATTAAGGGTAAAGTCGGCCATTCCCTGTTCCCACAGCACCTCGCGGTAGTTCCGTGCTGCAATCTGCCAGTCAAAGCTCAGACTGGGCGGCACCTGGGCCACGATCTCGATCCGGCGCTTGGTGGACAGGATGGCCAGATAAAGGAACGGCGCGATGCCGCCGATGCCGATCAGGATCAGCGTGGCATAGGCCAGCATCCGGCCCGGTGTCATGCGAGGGCGCATCATGCCAGGCTCCGGCGCAGGGACAGAAAGCGGAACAGCACCGTAGTTCCCACCGCCAGAACGATCAGCATCGCATAGGCAACGGCGGCGGCGTAGCCATAGTTCTGAAACTGGAACCCATTCTGAAAGGCAAAAAAGGCCAGCGTGGTGGTGCCGCGGGCCGGGCCGCCGTAGCTGAGCCCGTAAATCAGGTCGAAGGAGCGAAAGGCATCGACGGCGCGGAACACGGCGGCAAAGACGATGGCGGGCATCAGCATCGGCAGGGTGATCCGGCGAAAGGTGGTCCACGGGCCCGCGCCGTCCACTTCAGCCGCTTCGAACACGTCCTGCGGCAGCGCCTGCAGGCGGGCAAAGACAATCATGAAGACAAAGGGCGTCCACTGCCAACTGTCAACAAGGACCAGTGTAACGATGGCCATGCGGACCGATCCCAGCCAGTCGGGCGGCGAAAGGCCGATGGCGGTGATGGCCCAATCCACCAGCCCCCAGTCGGGGTTGAGCAACGCGCGCCACATCACGCCCACGACAATCGGCGTCATCAGCATCGGCAGAATAAGGATGCCCCGCACGATCCAGCCACCGCGCAGATTTAGATTGAAGAACATGGCCAGCGCCACCCCGGCCACCACCTGGATGGTCACCCCCAGCCCGACCATGATCGCGCTGTTCATCGCCGCGTTCCAGAACTGCGGGTCCGAGAACAGGAAGCGGTAGTTTTCCAGCCCGACGAAGCGCCCGGTGCCAGCCGCAGCAGTCAGGTCGGTGAATGACAGGCGCAACGAATGGACCAGCGGGTAGATCGCAAAGATCAGCAGGTAAAGCACGCACGGCCCGAGAAACAACACCAGCGTGCGCCGCGTGTTCTCGGGCCGCCCGAAATGCGAGCGGGATGCGGCAAGTGCCTCAGTCATGATGGCTGCCGCAGCCCGGGTCTCAGGCCAGATGCCCGCCCTTGCGCAGAACGTCCTCCCACTGGGACTGAACCTTGGCGCAGGCGGCGGCTGCATCCTGGGTGCCCAGCAGCGCCGCGTTGAACTCGACATTCATGATGTCGTTCAACTGAAAGAACTCGGGCACCCGAGAGGTCGCAATCATCTCGGCCGTCGTCGAAGCCGACAACGAATCGGGCAGATAGGGAAGCTTCGCGACCAGATCGGGGTTTTCGTAGGTCGAGATGCGGCTCGCGTCGATCTGGTATTTCTCCATCGCATAGTCGTTGTAGCGTTTCGACGTGACCCACAACAGCGCAAGCCAGGCCGCGTCCTTTTTGGCCGGATCGGCATTTGCCGGGATGCCCACGCCCCACCCGCCCTGGATGCCGCGCGCGACCTGTCCCGGCGCGGCGGGAACCTTGCCGGTGCCGGTCTTGTCGGCCACCATCGAGTTTTCCGTGTTGAAGATCGGTCCGGCAATCGTCGACCAGAACACCATCTGCGCGATCTTGCCGGTGGAAAAGCCGTCGACGTTTTCGGCAAAGCCGTAGCGTGTCACGTTTTCCGGCGCAAAGGGCAGCAGGTCGATCATCATCTGCAGCGCCCCGACCGATTCGGCCGAGGTGATGCGGGGCATGAAATCCTTTGTCTTGGGCGAGCCGTCCATCAACTTGCCGCCAGTGGTGATGAAGCGGGTGTACCAATCCACCGCCGCCAGTGAAAAATCGTTCGCGCCGATAAAGGAGCAGCCCGCCACCTCATCGGAATGCAGCGCCTCGGCGGCCGCGCGGAACTCGTCCCAGGTGGAAGCCGGTTTCAAGCCCTTGGCCTCGAACAGATCCTTTCGGTAGAAATAGATCACCGAGCCAGAGTGCAGGCCGGGGATGCCATAGACATCGCTGCCGTCGCCGACCGTGCCGCTCTCCATGTTGAAGATCCCGACATTGGCCATGGCAGGCGGCAGGAAATCGGCGAAATCCCATTCCGCAGGCGTGTGTGCCGGATCCTCGATCCATTTGTTCAGTTGCTCGAAATAACCCGCGCCAACCTGCTGGGTGGTCAGGAAGCCGAGATAGTTGATCAACTCGAACGAAGATTGTTCGGCCTGAAGGTTCTGCAGCGTCTTTTCGATCAGCGGTCCCAGCGCCGGCGAGGTGATTTCCAGCTCGATTCCCGTCTGCTCAAGGAACTCGGGCAGCAGATCGGCCAGGGCGCGGTGGTCGTTTTCGTCGCCCGTCATCAGGATGCCGATCTTGGTACCCGCGTACTTCTTCCAGTCGAAATCCTGCGCGAAAGCCGGGCCGGCACCAAATCCGGCACCAAAGCCCGCGCCGACCCCAAGCGCGGTCAGTCCGCGCAACAGGTCGCGCCGTGTTGCGTCAAGGCGTATTTCCCGGCCATCAGTCTTGATTCGGTCGTCCATAGTCCCCCCAAGATCGCGATTTGCTACGGTCAGGGCTTGTGTCCGCCCCCGCACCCCCAAAACCTAACATAGGGTTTCCGACTAAGTCAAACGATTGCTTATTTCGGTGAGCGTGTTAGTCAAAGCATTGATCGACAAGCGGGCCTCCGTTCGGCCCGGCGAACGTCAGGCGCTGTGATGCGCAGAAAGCGGGGAGAAAATGGCACCAGGTTCAGAAGCGGAGACCGGCGCGAAACGCACCAGGAGCGTCGTTGTCACCGGGGCGGGCGACGGGATCGGGCGGGCGATTGCCCTGCGGTTGGCGGCGGATGGCTGGAAAGTCGTGGGAGTCGAGATCGATGCGCGGCAGGCCGGATCGCTGCACGTGGCACTGGGGGCGGGTCATGCCGTCGTCACCGGCGATGCCGCCGACCGGGCGGTTCTGGCGCAGGCGCGGGCGGCGGCGCAGGACCTGGCCCCCCTCGGCGGCTGGGTGAACAATGTCGGCATCGCGTTGATGGGCAACCTTCATGACCCAGACCCGGTGGAAGTCGACCGGGTGATCGCGGTCAACCTGATGTCGCATTTCTGGGGAGCATCCGAGGCGATCCGCACCTGGGTTGCCGCCAGAGCGCCCGGGGCGATCGTGAACATCGGCTCGGTTCATGGCCGGGCCGGGTTCAACATGTGGGCGGCCTATGACATGGCCAAGGGCGGGGTGGATGCGCTGACCCGCTATGTCGCGGTCGAGTATGGGCCGGTCGGCATCCGCTGCAACTGCATTGCGCCCGGGGCCATTCGCACGGCCTTGGTAGAGCGGGTGATCCGTGATAGCCCCGACAGTTCAGTTGCGGAGCGTGAAATGTCGATCCAGCACCCACTTGAACGTATCGGCGAGCCGCATGAAGTGGCTGCGGCTGCGGCCTGGCTGCTGTCGGACGAGGCGGGCTTTGTCACCGGGGAATCGATCGCGGTTGATGGCGGGTTGACGGCGCGTTGTTATCGCTATGCACCCGACGCCGGTCTTATGGCCCATTACGGTGCCGCATCCCGTTCACCCGGGGTCTGACCGATGACACAGGCCACCGGCAGCATATCGCGGCCCGCGACGCTGAAGGACATCGCAACGGTGCTGGGCGTCGATGTCTCGACCGTGTCCAAGGTGCTGTCGGGGGGCGGGATCTCGGTCCGGCCCGAAACGCGGGCGGCGATTCTTGAGACGGCAGCCAGCCTGAATTATCGCCCGAATGCCATGGCCCGCAACCTTCGGACCAAGCGTACGGGTGCGCTGGGGATCATGCTGCCGAACCTGATGAACCCGGTCTATTCGTCGATCGTGCGCGGGGCGGTGCAGCGGGCCGATGCGGCGGGCTACGTCATGCTGGTGGCCGATGTCGAGGACGAAGCGGCCTCGACATCGACCTACCTCAAGCTTGTGGCCGAGCGCCGGATCGACGGGCTGATCCTCGCGGTTTCGGCGGCACCGCAACTGGTGCAGGCGCTGGCCGACCATCCGCTGCCCCATGTCTTCGTGAACCGCCGGGGGCAGATCGGGCGTTCGGTCACGGTGAACGATTTCGGCGCGGGGCTCCTCGCTGCGGAAACTTTTGTCGGCCTCGGGCACCGGCGGCTGGGGTTCATTGGTGCGCCCGACACGCTCGACACCGCGCAACGGCGGCGCGCGGGCTTCAGCGCCGGGTGCCGGGTTGGTGGGCTAGCTGGCTTCGCCGACGCGGTATTTCCCTATTCGCGTCAGGGCGGCTTCGAGGCGATCATTGCGCTCATGGCCGGGCCCGGCCCGCCTACCGCCGTGTTCGCCTCGAACCTGCTCGTCGGCATCGGGGCCATCGCTGCGGCCAACCGGTTGGGGATTGCCGTGCCAGGGCGGCTGTCGCTGCTGACCATGGAGGCCGAGGACGCCCGGTTCACCACGCCCGCGCTTTCGGCCATCGAACTGCCTTTGGGCGAGATGGGCGCACGTGCGGTGGATGAAGTGGCCGCGATCCTGCACGGGCGCGCGCCGCAGGACGTGGTGGTGGAACGCGGGCCCGAACTTGTCCTGCGCGAAAGCCTGGGCCCGCCGCCCGACCTGCCTCAGGGGGCCTGACCAGCCGGGCAAAAGGCAGCACCACCGCGGTTCCCGCAGCCCCGTGCTGCGGCCTATTGTGCCTTCCCCGGGTCAGGGCGCGCTGACCAGCCCGGGCCGCCTGTGGCGAGTGCCGCGCGGATCGCCGGGCCGTCGGCATCGACGGGCGGGCCGGCCCGGGTAAGCGCACCCGGGGTCGTCGAAAGCCGCGCCACCAGTTCCTGCATGACCACGCCGTCCACCTCGGCGATCATGCCACGGGCCTGGAAATGCGGGTCGGCAAAGATGTCGGCCATGTCGAGTACCCGGGCGATGGCGGCATCGACCCGGCGAAACTCGGCCATCACCTCAACCGAAGGCCGCGCCGCCACCCATGCGCTCAGCACCGCTTCAAGCGCCTCGCGGTTGCGGCTGCGGTCCTGGAAACTCGCAAACCGTGGATCGCCCGCTAGCCCGACGAGGTCAAGCAGTCGTGCCGCCACCGTGTCGGACGAAGCCGAAATCGCCACCCAGACCCCATCGGAACAGCGGTAGGTGCCGCGCGGCACGGTGTAGGGCAGGCCCGACCCCATCCGTGGCTGAAGATAGCCGGTGTGGGCATAGGCCGACGGCAAAGGCCCCATGATCTGAAACACCGAAGTAAGCAGGTTCACGTCGATTGTCTGCCCCTCGCCGGTACGCTCGGCATGTCGTAGCGCGGTCAGTGCCGCAAAGGCACCTGCCAGCGCCGTCACCTCATCGGTCAGGGCGATGGGTGGCAGCAGCGGGCCACCGTCGGGCTCGCCCAGAAGTCCGCAGAACCCGCTCATCGCCTCGGCGATGGTGGCAAAGCCCGGATACTGGGCATAGGGCCCGTCTTGGCCAAAGCCGCTGATCCGCAGGATCACCAGCCGGGGGTTTCGTGCCAGCAGCGCCTCGGGCCCGAAGCCCAGCGCCTCCAGTTTGCCGGGGCGCATGTTTTCGATCAGAATGTCGGCACCCTCGGCAAGCCGGCCAAAGGCCGCATGGCCCTCGGTCGTTTTCAGATCCAGCGTCATCACCCTTTTATTGCGGTTGACAAGCTTCCAGAAGTAGCTGTCGGTCTCGCCCTGCCCGATCCAGCCCATGCGCCGGGTCGGATCGCCCGACGGTGCCTCGACCTTGATCACCTCGGCACCGTAATCGGCCAGATATCGCGCCGCTCCGGGTGCGGCGAGCACGGTGGCGAGTTCCAGAACCCTCAGACCTCCAAGCGGCACGGTCATGGTGCGGCCTCGGCACCAACCCGCCGCGGCAGCAGCACCGCACGGGTAAAGGTGCAGACATGGCGGCGGTCCTGGTCGTAGCCGTCGGTGCATACACTCAGAATCCCCGTGCCCGGCCGCGATGCCGAAGGGCGCGCTGCCAATACCACGGACTCGCCGTAAAGCGTGTCGCCATGGTACAGCGGTGCAAGGTGGCGCAGGTCGGACAGTCCAAGATTGGCAAGCGCCCGGCCCGAGATGTCGGGAACGCTCATGCCCAGAAGCAGCGCATAGACATAGGTTCCGACCACGATGTTGCGCCCGCCGGGCATCTCGGCTGCAGCAAAGGCGCGGTCGACATGCAGCGGGCTGGCCGCCATGGTCAGCAGGCAGAACAGATGATCTTCGGCCTCGGTCAGCGTCTTGCCGGGCCAGTGGCGGAAGCGATCACCCGGGCGATAGTCCTCCAGAAAGCCGCCAAAGCGCCGCTCGCGGGCGTCAAAGACCCGCGGGCCTTCGGACTCTGCGGGGATTGCACCAGGCTCCGCCACGGTCAGACCTCCAGCGCCAGCGTGGGTGCGCCGATCATCAGTTCGTCGCCGACGCGCATCAGGATCTCTTCCACCACACCCGCCGCCGGAGTGGGTACATCCACCGTCGTCTTGTCGGTCTCGACGGTATACAGTGTGTCGCCCAAAGCCACCCGGACGCCCGGTGCCAGGGCGAACGACACCACCACTGCCGCATCTGCGGCGTCACCCAGCCTTGGCATCTTCAGCGTTCTGCGCATGGTGCGGGTCCCTTCCTGGCTGCCCCAAAATCAGATTGCCGCGCCGGTCGACGGGTCGAAAAGATGCGCGCGCCCGGCTTCGGGCAGGATTGCGATTTCGCCCTGATGTGGCGGCAGCGCGTCGGCCGGGCAGCGCAGCACCAGCGGCGAGGCGCGGCCCGTGCGCGGCGCGCCCCCGGCCTCGTCCGGTGCAAGCACCGCAAAGCCTTTGTCGGCGGGCAGCGCCATGACATAGGATTCCGGTTCAAGATGCTCGATCATTTCCACCTGCGCCGCGATGGCCCCGCCCGCTCCCGCCGGCACCCAGTGCAGGTGCTCGGGCCGGATGCCCAGAACAACCGGCGCACCAGGTGGCGGCGCGCGCGCAGGGTCGCGCGGCGCAACGGCAAGCGTCACCGACCCGGCACGCACCCCGGCGCCGGTCCATTCCGCCGCGATCAGGTTCATCGCCGGGCTGCCAATGAATCCCGCGACAAACAGGTTGGCGGGCGTGTGGTAAAGCGCGCGCGGCGTGTCGTACTGCATCAGCCGCCCTGCCGAGAACACCGCCACCCGGTTGCCCAGGGTCATTGCCTCGACCTGATCGTGGGTAACGTGGATCGTGGTGACGCGCAGCCGGTCGTGCAGTCGCCCGAGTTCGGCCCGCAACTGCACCCGCAGCTTTGCGTCAAGGTTCGAAAGTGGCTCGTCGAGCAGAAAGACGCGCGGGTGGCGCACCAGCGCCCGCCCCATCGCCACGCGCTGGCGCTGGCCGCCCGACAGTTGGCCCGGCTTGCGGTCCAGCAGCGCGCCAAGGTCAAGCATCCGTACCGCCTCGTCAACACGCGCGGCAATCTCTGCCGCCGGAAGCTTGCGCAACTCGACGGCAAAGGCGATGTTCTGGCGCACCGTCATCTGCGGGTAAAGTGCATAGCTCTGGAACACCATGGCGATGTCGCGGTCCCGCGCCGGGGTCTCGTTCATCCGCTGGCCGCCGATGCGCACCTCGCCCGAGGTGATTGTTTCGAGCCCGGCGACCATCCGCAGCAGCGTTGATTTCCCGCAACCCGAGGGCCCGACAAAAACGACAAACTCGCCCTCGTCAATCTCGAGGTCGACGTCGCGCACGGCCTCGGTTCCGCCGCCGTAGACCTTGCCGACGCCTCTGAGGCTGATCGCCCCCATCCCGCTACCACTCCTGCCGCGCCGCCGACCGGCCCAATTTCCGCTGCCTTACCTTAGACAGCCAACAAACGGGTGTCAATCGTTTGACTTCATCTGATCAATCGGTTGACTTGCTCCAGATTCGTGGCTAGGATCTGGCCTGCATCCAAGCCCGGATGTCGTGCGAGGAAGAGAGTGCATGTCCGATCATTCGACAATCACCCATATCGGTGTCGCCACAATCCGCGGGCAGCTTCCCGCCCCGGTGGTATTCGGCGACTGGGTCATGCGCGAGCGTGAATTCGTGGTGGTGCGGCTGACCACCGCCTCGGGGCACCAGGGCTGGGCCTTCACGCTGACGCGCGACGGCGCGGTGGCCGAGCAGATCCGCAAGACCATCGGACGCACCTATCTGGGCACGCGGCTGGAGGATCGCGCCGTGACCTTTCGTGTGGCCAAGGGGCGCAGTTACGGCAGCCATGCCGGCGGGGTGGGTCTGCGTGCGCTCTCGCTGCTTGACCTTGCCGCCTGGGACGCCGCCGCAAAGCTGGCCGACCGCCCCATCGCCGAGTTTCTGGGTGGCCATGCTGCGCCCATGCCCGCAACCGCCATCATCGGCTATCCACCGGCCCTGATGCCGCCGGAAAAGGTGGCCGAGCAGGTGACTGCGCTCTGGGCGCAGGGCTGGCGACGGTTCAAATGCCCGATGGGCCGCTCGCTCGACGACTCCGAGGCTCGGCTTCGCGCCGCGCGACAGGCAGCGCCCGAGGCCTGGCTGGGCACCGACCTGGTCTGGATGTTCTCGACGGTGGATGAAGCCGCAGGCTATGCGCTGCGCCTCGCCGATCTTGACATGGGCTGCATCGAAGACATCTTTCCGCCCGGCAGTGCGGGCAAGCTGGCCGAACTGCGCAAGCGGGTGCCGATGCCGATCTGGCAGGGCGACGAACAGGGCGGCGCATACTATCCCGAGGCGTTGATCATGGCCGGGTCGGTCGACCGGGTGCGGGTTGACCTGACCTGCATGGGCGGCATCACCGGCGGCCGCGCCGTCATCGACGAATGCCTGGCCGCAGGTGTCGATTTCGGCCCGCACATGTTCGCCCATGTCCACAGCCAGGTTTTCGCGGCCTGGGGCTTTGACGACAAGCCGGTTGAGTGGGGCGTGCCCTGGACCGGGGTTGACCCCTATGCCGACAGTCTGGCGCAGCCCGACCTGTTGCCGGACGGCCGGATGAAGCCGCTGCCTCAGGGCCCGGGCTTCGGGCCGCTTGTCAACCGCGACTGGGCGCTCAGCCAGCCGCACGACGACCCCGAACACATCCTGTCGGAAGAGGGCACCCAGGCATGACCGAGGCTGACGGCCACGCCGATACTGCCGTTCCGGCGGGCTATGCTGCCAGGCTTTTCGACCTTGCGGGCCGGCGGGCGGTGGTAACAGGGGCGGGCTCGGGGCTGGGCGCTGCCATCGCCACGGGGTATGCGCAACTGGGCGTCAACGTCGTGCTGGCCGACATCAGCGCGAGCGGTGCCGAGGCCACGCGCGCCATCATCGCGGCACAGGGTGGCCTTGCCGAGGTCGCGGTTCTGGATGTGACTGACCGGGCAGCCTGTTTTGCGATGGCCGAGCGGCTGGGGCCGGTGGACATTCTGGTGAACTCGGCCGGTACCGCCTTTCGCTGCCCGGCCGAGGACTTTCCCGAGGATCGGCTGAACTTCGTGCTCGACCTGAACCTCAAAGGCACCTATTTCTGCTGCCAGGCCTTTGGTCGCGGGATGCTGGCACAGGGCAGGGGCGCGATCATCAACCTCGGGTCGATCGGCTCGTTTGTGGCTTATCCCCTTGCCTCGGCCTATCTTGCCTCCAAGGGTGGCGTGCTGGGGATCACCCGGGCCTTTGCGCTTGAATGGCGCGACAGGGGGGTGCGGGTGAACGCCATCGGGCCGACCCTGATGGAAAGCCCGCTTACCCAGGCTGCCGCCGTCACCACCTCGGTCACCGCCGATTTCATCAAGGCGCGGATGCTGCGCCCTCAACTTGGCCTGCCGCGCGAACTGATCGGAGCGGCGGTGTTCCTCGCCTCCGACGCTGCGGCGCTGGTCACCGGACACACTTTGCTGTGCGACGACGGCTATCTGACGGCGTGAGGGGCAAGATGGCGCGGATCACCAAGGCACATCACGCAGGCTTCACGGTCGCCTCGCTCGACCGCTCGATCGCATTCTACCGCGACCTGCTGGGCTTCGAGCTTGCCTTCCGCTGGAATCCGCAGGCACCCTACATCGGCGCGCTTGTCGGCTATCCGGAAGTTGATCTGCATGGGGCGATCCTGCGCCTGCCGGGCACCGATATCTGTCTGGAACTGCTCGAATACCGCGGCATCGGAAAGGTGCCGGTGGACATGGCCAACGGCAACACCGGCAACGGCCACATCGCCTTCATCGTCGACGATCTTGACGCGCTGTACGACCGGCTGACGCTGGCAGGTTGCGCATCGGTCGGCCCGCCTGTAACGCCCACCATCGGCCCCAACAAGGGTGGCCGGGCCGTTTACATGATCGACCCCGACGGATTTCGCGTGGAACTGATCCAGACCGCGCAGGACTTTGGCAGTTATCGGCCCGAATGAGGTGAATGCATGGCATTGATCCGAATGCGGCAAGCGGTGCTTCTGGCACTGGACGACGCGATGGCAGACGACCCAGCAGGTTTCTGCATGGGCGAGGACATCGGCGCAGCCTTCGGGCCTTTCAAGGTGACCGAGGGGCTGATCGAGCGCCACGGCCCCGACCGGGTGATCGACACGCCAATTTCCGAAATGGCCTTTCTGGGTGCCGGCGTAGGCGCTGCCGTCTGCGGCATGTAACCCGTGATCAAGATGATGTTCATCGAATTCATCTGTGTGGCACTCGACCAGCTTCTGACTCAGGCAGCGACAATGCGTTATCTGTCGCGAGGGCGCTCCACGGTGCCGATGGTGGTGCGGGCCTCGGCCGGGGCAGGGCTTTGGCTGCCAGCGCATCCAGATGCTCGATCACTGGATGCGCCGCACGCCGGGGCTCAAGCTGGCGGTGGCCAGCGGCGCGCGCAGCGCCTATGCCCTGCTGCGCGCGGCAATCGACGACCCGGACCCGGTGGTGGTGCTCGAACCCCGCATCCTTTACGGCGAGCGCGATAAGTGGGAGTTGGACCGCAGCTTCCGACTGCCGCTCGGGCGGGGCGAGTTGCGCCGAAAGGGCGGGGCGGTAGCGCCGGTCACTTGCGGTGCCATGCTGTGCGCCGCGCTCGAGGCGGCGAAGGCGGTCGATGCCGAGGTGATCGACCTGCTGTCGCTTTGGCCCTGGGATCAGGCGATGGTGCTTGAGTCCGTCGCCCGGACCGGGCGGCTGGTGACACTGGAAGAAGCGCCGAAGGGGACGGGCTGGGGGGGTGCTGTGGTGGCAGAGGTGGCCGCCGCCGCTTTTGGCCACCTCAAGGCGCCACCGCATCGCATCACCTTGCCCGAGGCTCCGGTGCCCTATGACGGCGCGCTTGAGGCGCGCTATCTGCCTCGGCCGCGTGTGTCGCCGCCCAGGTGGCCCATCTCGTCGCCACAGGAACCACGCCGCAGCCCTGGTGGACCGCATGATGACCCAGCCCAACACCCCTACCCCGCTTTCGCGTCGCGCGGCCTTGTCCGACCGGCGCGCGCAACTGGCCCGGATGATCGAGATCCGCGAGGTCGAGGCAGCGATTCAGGCGCTGTTTTCCGAAGGTCACGTGCGCGGCTCAACCCATCTGGCCAACGGACAAGAGGCAGTTGCGGTCGGCATCGCCCGTGCTCTTGACCCCGACGACGTGGTGACGTGTACCTACCGCGGACATGGCCACGCGCTGGCGCTGGGGGTGACCACGATTGGCGTGATCGGCGAGATTTGCGGCCGCGTTGTCGGCTGCGCAGGCGGGTTGGGTGGTTCGATGCACCTTGTCGGGCCCGAAGTGGGCCTTCTGCCCACCTTTGCCATCACCGGTGCCGGGCTGCCGGTATCTTGCGGCGCGGCGATGGCCGCGCTTGCGCGGGGCACCGACCGGGTGTCGGTGGCGATCTTTGGCGACGGCACCGCGAACAACGGCGCCTTTCACGAATCGCTCAACTTTGCAGCGATTCGCCGACTGCCGGTGATTTTTGTCTGCGAGAACAACCTCTACGGCGAATACACGCGGATCAACCTCACGACCCCGATCGAGGACATTGCCTTGCGCGCGCAAGGCTATGCCTTTCCCGGCATCGTGGTGGACGGGCAGGAGGCCGGTGCGGTGGCCGACGCGATGGCCGTCGCCTTTGTGCGGGCGCGGGCGCGGGCGTGGGTCGGCGAGGGGCCGACGCTGGTCGAGGTCAAGACCTACAGATATTCGGGCCATTCGCGATCAGACCCGGCAACCTACCGGCCACCGGGCGAACTAGACGCCTGGCGCGCCCGCGATCCGATCAACCTCTTTGCCGACCGGCTGACCGCCGAAAGGCTGCTGACGGGCGATGACCTGGCGGCGATGACAGCCGAAGTGCACGCTGAGGTGGCGGCAGCCGTGGCCGAAGCGCTGGCCGCCCCGGAACCGGGCAACGACTTTGTTCGGAAGCGGTCGTCACCTGCCGCACGATCTGCGGCCTGGCCGTCACCATTCCGTCTTGCTGCATGATTGCCGCTCTGATGGGAAAAGGGTTGGGGTAAAGGGCAACCGCCGACAGGCGGTCCGGGCGGTTTTCGGATCGGTGTTTTTGTCCAGCGTGTGGATGCGCTGAAGTGGAATCGCCGGTCCAACCACCGCCCCGACCGATTTCTTTGCAGAAATCGAGCCGAAGCCTGTGCAGGCTTCGTTCCGGAGTTTGTGCAAACTCCGCTCT
>Ga0105044_10006958_pt1 | contig 15577 bp, 14 predicted proteins | sample MAT01_FD_78092 | JGI IMG/M metagenome (GOLD analysis project Ga0105044, IMG submission 78092) | Freshwater microbial communities from Lake Fryxell liftoff mats and glacier meltwater in Antarctica - MAT-01 | ecosystem: Environmental > Aquatic > Freshwater > Ice > Liftoff microbial mat | place... | reverse complement strand
GGGAAAACCGAACAACGGAGCTGATGAAACCGCTGCCGTGCCGTCATGGTGATGGCACCGGCACCGCCGTTGATTCATTCGCCCAGGGTGGCGCTGAGCATCCACGCGGTCTTGTCGTGGGCCTTGGCGCGACCGATCAGGAGATCCGCGGTGCCTTCGTCGTGGCCTTCTTGCGCTGCCGCGACCGCCTTGCGCGCACGCTCCGAGATCCGGCGGTGATCATCGCGAAGCGCGCGGACCAGGTCGTCGTCATCACCCTTGGTCGTATCAGGGATGCTGCTGAGTTCGGTGAGCTGACGTATCGATGACGGGGCATCCACGCCCAGGGCGCGAATACGTTCCGCCACCTCGTCAGCAGCAAGAAAGAGTTCGGTGTACTGCTCTTCAAACGCGGAGTGGAGACGGAAAAATCCGGCTCCCCGCACGTTCCAGTGCGCGCCGTGGGTCTTGACCGCCAACGCATAGGTGTCGGCTAAGACCTGAGTGAGTTCCTTAACCACCGCAGACGGCGAACCGACAGCCGTGGCAGAAGCGGGAGCACGAGCTGATTTGTTCATGAAAAACTCCGAAGGGTTGTGGTTGCAAAGTACGGCACGTGTCGTCCGCAGAGGAGATAATGATGTCGGCAACAAAAGTGGGCAGCGGCGCAGCCGCGTTGTCGGGGGGTCGTCAGACCCCCCGACACCAAACTCATCGGCCCGCCCGGCGACGCCGGGCACCCCCGCGCAGCGGGGTATTTCGCCAACGGCGAAATAGGCCGCTCTTAGCCGGCCGTTCTTAGCAGAACGGTCTAGAACCGACCACCAATCGTCACCAGCAGGCCAAAGCCTTCACTGCGACGCTCATCGCTCACGGTGACGCTGTTGGCGCCGTCGTTGTAATCGTAATCCGGATCAAACCGCCCGACGAGGTACGGCACCTCGACACCAAGGACCAGGCTTCCGCCGATTGCCACGTACGTGCCGATCTTCGCGCCGTACTCGTAATAGTGGGTCCACTCGTCGCTGGTCTCGCTCGAATTCGCATCGCTCACGCTGTAATAGGTGCGGCCGTAACCACCGAAGGGCGCAATCTCGATGTGCCAGTTCGGTGTGAAGGCATAACCATATCCCAACATCAGGTTGATATTCGGACTGGTGGCGTGGCCGTCTTGCGCGCCATTGTCCCACGTCGCGTGATTTACCGCGAGACCAAGGCCATAAATAAATCCACCGCCAGCGCCGAGGTTGCCGCCAACGTACTGCACTTGGGCGCGGTAATGCGAGTCGGCATCTCGGCCGTCTTCGGATGAACGGACGGTGGATACGCCATTTACATTGGTCACCGTGGTGCTCGACGCGCCTTTGAATTCCTCTGATAGCACGCCAGCACTAAAACGAATGTCGGCGATGGTCAGATCGGCGGCAGCGAGTGGAGCGAGCGAAATTGCCAGTAAGGCAGCGGTGGGAACGAGATGACGCATAGGAGATCCTTGGTGCAGGTGGAGAGTATCCGTTGTGCCGCAGGTGCGACGACGACGGGACACAGGACAGCTCTCCATGGCACACTGCGTGCCAAGTGACTACGACACGGAAACCACGAAATCACGAACAACGCCGTGCAGAATGAATGATTTACATCAGCGACACCGTGCAGGCAGCACCGTCATGCTCACCCTGTGCACGTGATTTGCAGCAGCACGCTTGCCCGTGTCACGCAACACGGCTTGGCACGGGGATTGCCAGGAGCTGGTGTCCCTGGACAGGACTGTGGCTGCGGTGTGTACCGCGACTTCACCTGCCACCACTTCCTTATCAAGGAAAAGCCCATGACCACTGCATCCCGTACCCTGCGTTCCTCCGCCAATGGCACCGAGTTCAGCGAGAAGCTCTGCGAACTGCGCGCCCTTCTCTCCGATCTCGCTAAATCGGCGCCCGCAGCCGCCAGCGAGACCATCGAAGACCTCAAGTGCAAGGCGAGCGACCTCGGCGAGCGCTGCGAAAACGGCATCGCCAGCGCCACCAAGACCGTGGTCAAGACCGTGAAGGAACATCCCACCCAGGTCGCCATCGCTGCCATCGGCGCCGGCCTGCTCGCGTGGTGGCTACTGTCGAAGCGCGGCAAGTCGGGAGAATAAATCTCGCTTCAGCACCTCGTCAGCGACGCGCAACGCGCCCGCCGTCCGCAAGGACGGCGGGCGCGTTCGTTTCGTGGCTCTGGTGGAGAGATCAAGCCGCAGCAGCCGAATGAACCTCAGAGCGCTCCGTCAGCCAGCGGCGAGGGCGCTTTCTCCCGCAGGCTGTCATTGAACTCGCGGGCGAAATCCCGCTGCCAACGCGCGTTGATCAACGCGACGGCCGTCATGGTCAGCAGCGCACCGAGCGCGGCGAGAGCCATGTCCTTGTGTGCATCCCATTCATCGCCCTGGGTGCCCAGGTAGCTCTGTCCCACATCGGCAGCAAATACTACGACTACGCCCCATTCCAGCAGTTCATAGAGCAGGCTGAAGGACATCACCACATCGAGCGGCAGGTAGTAGCCCCAGAATCCTTTCACCGCGGCGATGCGCAGGAAAAATTCCCGCGCTGGATAGGCCAACAGCACACCAAAAGCCAAGTGGACGAGACGGTCGAAGTGGTTGCGTTCGAAGCCAAATGCCTCGTCGATGCTGAAATCCTTCACCCCAAACCACGACGCGAGGGTTTCGATCCAGTGGTCGTATGGCACCAACGAATAGGTGTAGTACGCGCCAACGATGTGCAGGCTGATGAACAGGAAGATCGACGTGTAGCTCAGGTGGCTAAGCGGGAAGCGCCGCCTGGTTGTGATCAGCAACGCGAGGAATGCCACGGTAAGGATATGTTCCAGCAAGAAATCCTGCGGATGCTCCGGCTTCCAGCTCCAGCAGGCGAACCACACCACCAGCGCAGCCAGCAACCACGCCGGATAGGTGGGGCCCCGGTACCAGCGACGCAGGGCGGAGTCGCGCACATGGACCACGGGTTTATTTTCTCGAACGCCAGCGCAGGACCAAGACGCCCACCAACGGGATCGCCAACAGCACGATGCCAACCGTCGCATCGCCCAGGGCCTGATTGCCGAACCACTGTCCGCAGGCATGCCCGAGCGCATCGCCCAGGCGCATGGCCCCGGCGACGACAAATACCAGAGCGACCGCTAGCAGCAGAACCAGCGACACGACGCCCGTCACCAAGCCCATGATGAGACGACGCAGTTCGCGACGTACTGCGACTCCGAGCGCCGTTACCGCGGCATCGATGGTGGTGGCGAGCGGTACCGGCTGCTCGTCCACGGTCAGGTTTCCGCGCGGCGTCTGGCCAGCAGCCACGCCACCGCAACCCCGGCAATGGCGCCGATGACCAGCGGCTTGACCATCCCGGATGGTGCGGCTGCCGTCACGTCATCCGTGGGGTCAGCGGGGTCAGCGGGATCAGCGGGATCAGCGGGCTTCTCCAGCCTTTGATGCAACTTCTCCGCCCAGCAATCAAGCTGCGCGACCGCGAGGTCGTGGACCTGATCGACCAGCACCTCGGCAACCGCACTCACGGCACGTGCCACGCTTGTCGCATCGACGGGCTCGCTGGTTTTCATGGCGTCCATGACCACCTCAGACTCCGCCGCGGCGGCCGCGGCTGAACAGGCTCACCAGGAACGAGATCACGAACAACACGATGAAGAGGAAAAACAGTACCTTGGCGATGTCGGCGGCACCGGCGGCAAGACCACCGAAGCCGAACACGGCGGAGATCAAGGCGATAATGAAGAAGGTGGCGGACCAGTACAGCATGGCTAACTCCAGAAAGGCGCCGCAGGGCGCGGTGACAACGACCGAAGGCTGCGCCGACAGCAGCGACGACTGTGCCAACGGCTGGCCCCTGATCACGCCGTGCAGCTCCTACCAGGTCCCTGTCCGCCTTGCGGGGCGCCTAATTGTCGTGGTGCGGTTCCTGCATTTTGCAGGAGGCCGATCCGCGGTTGCTGTCCGTGTTGCAGATTCCTAGGCTGGTCCACGAATGTCGACCTCCCACACCCCGGGCATAACGCGCGCCGCTCCCGCCGCGATTTCCGCGGCTGCGCGGCTGAACGCGCGGCTGGTTCGGCGCTGGCTCATCGCACTCGCCGTCGTGATCGTCCTCGCGCTGGCGGCGGTGACGGCGCACCTGCTTCGCCCGACGGAACCGTTGCCCACCGTGACGCTGTTCATCACGCGTACGCCGTTCTCCGCGGCATCGTTCCTGGCTGAATCACGCGGCTGGTTCCGCGACGCCGGTGTCGACGTGACGCTGGAGGAACGCCAATCAGGGCGCAAGGCGCTGGCAGAGCTGACCGACGGCAAAGGCGACTTCGCCACCGCCGCCGATACGCCGATCATGTTCGCCTTGCTGAAGGCGACGCCGATCAAGGTCCTCGCCACCCTCGCCGTCAGCTTTGACAACACCACGCTCGTCGCGCGCAAGGATCGCGGCATCTCGTCGAGCGACGACCTGCCTGGGCGTCGCGTGGGCTACGCACCAGGGACCAATTCGCAGTATTTCCTCGATACCTTCCTGGAATACCGCGGCCTTCCCCAGGGCTCGGTCGAACGCGTCCCGCTCAAACCAGAAGAGCTGAACCAGGCCCTGGTCGATGGCCAGGTCGACGTGATTGCCACCTGGAGTCCACTCAACCATCATGCTCTCACCGCCCTTGGCGAAAACGGTCTGGAACTGCGCATCGGCACCATCTACCGCTGGAGCTGGAACCTGGTCGCCCGCAATGAGGAGTTGGCCAAGGGCCCGCTCGCTGCCCCGATCCTCAGGGCGCTGATGCGCGCCAGCGCTGAGATCATCCGCGATCCGCAGGGCTGTGCGCGTGAGTTGTCAGCGAAATTCGGCATGCCGCCGGACAAACTCGTGCAGGTGTGGCACCAGACCAACTTCGACGTCACGCTTGACCAGGCGCTGCTGCTCAACCTCGAACAGCAGGCGCGGTGGGCGATGGCCAGCGGGCTGACCGACCAGAAAGAGCTCCCCAATTTCCTGGTCGGCACCAGTTCGCAGGCGCTGCGATCGATCGATCCTGAGATCGTCACGCTGGTCGACGGCAAGGGCGGCCCGTGAGCCTACGCCGTGCGGTGATAATCGCGGTCGCCAGCGCCAGCCTGCTGATCTTGGGGCTGCTGATCCATCTGGCCCGTTCAAGCAGCGACTCGCGCGTCTTGGACGAAACCAGCCGGCTGTCCAACGCCGTCACCACCGCGGTCGCCGAACTCGATCAATTGGTCTACGACTTCATGCTCCATCCCCACTCGCGTCCCGTCGAGCAGTGGCATATCCTGAGTGATGATCTGCAACACCTGTTCACCCGTCTGGAGGAGCTCGACGGTCCCAATCAAATGGTCGAACGCCTGCGCCGTGAACACCTGCAGGCGCGCGAGTTATTTGTAGCCATCGTCACCGATTCCACTTTCCAGGCCCAGGTGCCCGCCCAGACCACCACGTCGGTGGTGCATCTGCGCCGCAGCCGTCTGGCCGAGCAGATGTTGCTGGTCTCTCGCTCGCTGGTGAACCACGCCAACGCCATCCATCGTGCTAGCCTGCGCGAACAGTCGCTCATCAAGCGCCGTAACGACGCCATCACTATCACGGCGCTCGGCGCGACCATCGCCCTGCTCGCCTGGCTGCTCGGCTACATCCATCGCCAGGTGCTCTCGCGTCTGGAAGCCTTGCGCCGCGGTGCGGAGCGCGCCGCACACGGCAATCTGGAACTACGCCTCAGCGATCCGCGCGAGGACGAGATCGGCCGACTATCGCGCACCTTCGACCACCTGCTCAGCGAGGTCCGCGGCTCACGCGAACGTTTGAGCGAGGACGCGGCGCTACGCGCCAGCGAGGAACGCCAGCGCCAGCTCGTCGACGCGCTGCCGGGTCTGGTGTGGGCAGCACGGCCTGATGGCACCATCGACACCAGCAACCGTTCCTGGCGCGAGCAGTTCGAGGTCACGCCGGACGCGCCTGGGTACGATTGGACCGAGCTGATGCATGAGAACGACCTCGCGGCGTGGCGTTCGGCGTGGTCCTCTGCCTTGAAGAGCGGCACCGGCTTCGAGATCGAATTCCGTCTGCGTCACCGTGATGGCTGGTGCTGGTACCTGACGCGCGTCGCGCCGCTGGCGAATGACCGTGGGCAGATCCAGCGCTGGGTGTGCAAGGCGATGGACATCAACCACCACAAACTGCTGGAACAGCACCTGCGCAGCTCGCGCAACCAGGCGGAACTGCTCAACCAGGTGGGGCTCGACCTGGTGGGTGAACTCGACATCGACCGCCTGACCCAGCGCGTCACTGACACCGCCCGCGCCCTGGTGGAGGCGGAGTTCTGTGCGTTGTTCTACACCACCGCCGACGCAACCGGCGGCGACGCCTACCAGCTCTACGCGGTATCCGGCCTGCCGAAGGAAGCCTTCGATGGTTTCGGCATGCCACGCGCCACCAACCTGTTCCGCGCGACCTTCACCGGTGAGGGCGTGGTGCGCTGCGACGACGTGCGTCAGGACCCACGGTATGGCCGCAGCGCGCCGCATTTCGGCCCACCCGCCGGCCATCCGGCGGTGGTGAGCTACCTGGCGGTGCCGGTGCGCACGCGTAACGGAACGGTCATCGGCGGGCTGTTCTGTGCGCATTCCCAGGCGGGCCAGTTCACCGTGCAACACGAACGCTTGGTGCTGGGCATCGCCGCGCTCGCCGCCACCGCCTTCGACAGCGCACGCCTGATCGATGCCGAGCGGCGTCAGCGGCGGTTGGCAGACCAGCGTTCGTCAGAGCTGGCGCGTTCCAACGCCGAGCTGGAGCAATTCGCCTACATCTGCTCGCACGATCTGCAGGAACCCCTGCGCATGGTCAGCTCGTTCCTCAGCCTGCTGGAGGAACGCTATCACAGCACACTCGACGATCGTGGTCGTGGCTTCGTCCGCCGCGCCATCGAGGGGTCATCGCGCATGCAGAAGCTGGTGCGCGACATCCTGGCGTTCTCGCGTGTTGGCCGCGGCGAACGTGCGGAAGAGCTTGTTCCCCTCGACGAGGTGGTCGACGAGGCGCTTGTCAATCTGCAGAGCACCATCGAGCCGGCCGGGGCACGTATCGAACGCAGTCCCCTGCCGACGGTGCGAGCTAACCGCCTGCAATGCATGCAGCTTTTTCAAAATCTTATCGGCAACGCGCTGAAATTCCGCGGTGACGCCGCGCCGGTGGTCACCCTCGGGGCCACACAGGAAGGTCACCGGTGGCGGCTGACGGTGTCCGACAACGGCATCGGCATCGATCCCGCCCAGCACCGGCGCATCTTCCAGGTGTTCCAACGCCTGCACAGTCGCGACGAGTACGAGGGCACCGGCATCGGCCTGAGCCTGTGTCAGAAGATCGTGCTCGCCCACGGCGGCACCATCGGCGTAGAATCGCAACTTGGGAGTGGCGCGACGTTCTGGTTCACCCTGCCGGACTCGACCAACCCCGATTCGACGCCGACGTCCGGCATGTACGCCATCGTTGCCGGGCCCGACGTCACAGGTACGGGCGCGTCATGAGCCGACTGGCACGATTCTTGCCGGTCCATGGTCAGCCATCGCGAGCCGCAGGTGCGCGTCTTTCCACCACTCGGTGGTCAACCCGCCGCGTCGACGACCCTTGGCAACCCGTATCGAGGAACCGAAGTCACCCATGACCGCCACCCTGCATCGCATCCTCATCGTTGATGATAGCCCTGGCGATATCGAGTTGGTGCGCATCGCTTGTGAGATGTCTGCGCTTCCGGTCGTGATCGAAAGCGTCTCGGATGGTATCGAAGCGATGCGCTGGCTGAGCACCGCGGCCTCCGACAAAACCCTGCCTGCCATGGTGTTGCTTGATCTGAACATGCCGCGCGCCAACGGCTTCGAGGTGCTCGACTTCATGTGTGTACGCCATTTGGTCGATCAAGTCCCGGTAGTGGTGCTGTCGACCTCCCGCCAACTTGAGGACCGTCGACGCTGCTTAGCACTGGGCGCGCGGGCGATGCACAGCAAACCGGAATCGATCCAGGATCTGCGCCGGTTGGTAGAGGATTTCCGCGTCTACCTCATGCCGTCGAGCGTCGGAGGACCCGCCTGACTCGTTTTCATTTTTGCGCATGACGTCTCCGGCAGCACTGCGTTTCGCAGGTTAGCCGGACTTGGCTTTGTGCAGTCTGCATGGCCGCAGGTGGATTAACTCGCGCAAGCGCTGGTAGACTTGGCGCGGTGCGCGCTCTTCCTGATTCGGAGGTCGGCATGTGCCGGCACAGCGCAGACAATCGCAGGAGTTTCACATGGATATCAGCGCCGAAGATCAGACTTTTGATTCGATCATCCCAAACCATACAAACGAGACCAGCGAGCCCGCAGCGGTGATGCCGAGTAATGAGGCCGGGATCCGAGCACTGACCATCGCCGCCCTAGATCACGTGCTGATCCATGAGCTGACCGCAGGCGAGGCCTGCCGCCGGGCAAGCCTGCTATTCGATAAAACGCAGGTCGCCACGCTCTTGCGTGGGGTGATGGAGGGTCACCAACACCGCGCCATTGTTCTGCGCGATGCCATCCTCGCCCGTCACGGCATTCCCACCGAGATACGCGAGCAGGGCGACCTCGCCACGCCGTTGCCTGCCGCTACCCGCCCGCTGCTGACGATGCTGCTCGACGTGGAAAAGCGTGGCGTGGCGGATTACCGGCAGGCGCTGCGGCAACTCGACGGCCTCACGCGCACGCAGATTGAAGCCGAACTGCTGCCAGCCCAGGAGAGCGCCCTCGCCACGCTGAGTGGCGCCCAGCCACCATCGCCGGACGGCGCGGTCTGATCCGCCGACATTACGTCCAGAAAAAACCACTGCCTTCACACTTGGTCGCGGGCGAAGAGCCTGGGGTCGCGCAGCGGCGAAGGCGGGTCGAAATCGGTCTGCGGCGCAAGCCCCGTTAGCGAGTGGGAAAGGTGCAGACGCAGGTCGTGCCCTGTCCCAGATTGCTGGTGATGCTGATACGACCATCCATGCGGCGCATGTTGCTGAAGCAGGTCGACAGACCCAGGCCGGTCCCTCGTTCGCCCTTGGTGGAATAGAACGGATCGAACGCCCGAGCGAGGGTCGCTTGGTCCATCCCACAACCGGTGTCGGCGACCTTGAGCACGGCGATTGGCCTTCCGTCTTCATTAATGCCATGCTGCACGGTGACGGTGATGGTGCCGTACTCACTGATCGCATCGCGCGCATTCACCACCAGATTCATCACCACCTGTTCGATCGAGACCGTATCGCCCATCACGTTGACTGGTCGCTCGGGCAGGCGCAGATCCAAAAAAATGCGTTTGGGCAACGTGCTACGCAAAACAGATTGCATGGCGTGGACTGCTGCCACCAGATCAATCTCGGCAACGGTGGCATCGCGACCTTTGCCGAAGTTCAGCAACCTTTTCACCAGCGCGCCTGCGCGCTCCGCCGCGTCAAGCACGATGCCGGCGCGTTCACTCACGTGCTCCGTCGGCACATTGGGACGCATCAGCAGCTCGGTCTGGCCGACAATGGTGGTCAGTAAGTTGTTGAAGTCGTGGCCGATGGCACAGGCCATGCGACCAAGGGCTTCCATCTTTTGGTCGTGGCGTTCCTTGGCCTCGTGGTCGCGAAGCGCACGTTCAGCCGCGAGGCGTTCCAGGCGTTCGTAATACAAGCCACAGATCAACGCCACCTGGGTGGCAAAGGCACAGTCGGCCTCGCTCCATGGACGCGGACCACCGACATGCTCCAGGCACAACACCCCGACGGCTTCGCCTCCACGCCAGATCGGCGCATCGAGCATCGCGCCAATACCGAGTGGCTTGAGGTAGGCGGCACTGAAACAGGAGGTCGCCGGATGACGATGAGCGTCATCCGCCGGGATCACCACTGACTGATCAAGGCTGGCGAAGTACCGCGGATAATCTGCGCGCCTTAGCAGGGTGTTGCGTGAATGGACCGTTCCGCCGTCGAACAGATCCTGACAAACGATGGCGTCCTGTGCTTTATCCCGCAACCACACCGACGCTCGCTCCACCCCGAGTCCGTGCGCGGCTAATTCGGTCAACCGTTCCAGGATGCCTGCGCCGTCCGAACCATCTGCGGCGATGGTCAGCCGCACCAACTGCACCAACACCTCCTGCGCAGATGCCGGCGCGGCAGTGAGCGGCGCGATCGCGTGATGGAGGTCGGTAGGCATGTCGATGAAAGATGGCTCCAATTTGAGCGCACCGCAAGTCGCTGTTGGCAGCGGCGGAACCCCCGCTTACACCACGCCCGTTTCACCGCGCTCGTAGGCGCGATACAGCTCGGCATAAGCGCCACCCTGGCTCATCAGCGCGGCATGATCGCCGGTCTCCACCAGCCGACCACCACGGATCACCGCGATGCGGTCGGCGTCGCGGATGGTGGCCAAGCGATGGGCAATGATGATCGCCGTGCGGCCATGCGACAGACGCCGCAGTGCGCGTTGGATGCGTGATTCGGTGTGGATGTCGACCGCGGAGGTCGCCTCGTCGAGCACCAGCACCGCGGGATCAGCGAGGTACGCGCGCACCAGGCAGACCAGCTGCCGTTGGCCGTGGCTGAGGTGCGCGCCGAGTGGACCGACCTGCGTTTGATAGCCGGCAGGCAGCCGTTCGAGCACTTCGTCGGCGCCGAGCGCGGTCGCCGCCGAGATCAGCTCAGCGTCCGTCGCATTTGGACGCGCCATGCGCAGGTTGTCGAGCACCGAGCCGCTGAAGAGAATGTTATCTTGCAGTACCACGCCGACGTGCCGGCGCAGATCCTGCTGCCCGAGTGTGCGCACGTCGTTGCCGTCGAGGCGCACCGCGCCCTGCTGCACGTCGTAGAAACGTGAGAGCAACTGGACCAGCGTGCTCTTGCCATGCCCGGTAGGGCCGACGATCGCCAGCACTTCCCCCGCTGGAATGCTGAGTGACAGATCGTGGATCACCGGGCGTGCTGGATCGTAACCGAACGTCACGTGGTCGAAGGTGACCTCACCGCGCACCCTGGCGAGCTTCTGCGGCGCGGGCGCGTCGACGACCTCCGGTTTGGTGTCGAGCAGCAGGAAGATGCGCTGTGCGGACGCCGCGCCAGTGGCGAAACGCTCAAACAGATCGCCGAGTTCCTGGATCGGGCCAAGGAAGACGAAGATGTAGAACACCGCCTGGGCGAATTGGCCGAGGGTGATCTCGCCGCGTTGGACCCCACTGCCACCGACCACGATAAGGATGGCCAGGCCGGCAGTGAACAACAGGCCCGCATACGGTTGGAACCAGCCCCAGCCCCACGAGCCACGTACCGACGCACGGTCGAGGTCGCGCAGCAGGGTTTTGTAACGCGCACGGTTGGCATCTTCCTGTGCGGTCTGCTGGATCACCCGCACACCACCGACGGTTTCCACCAGGTGCGCGGTGACGCGGCTCTTGGCCTCCGCGACGCGGGCCCATAAGCGTGTGCCCAGCTTCTGAAACGCGACCATCGCCAGCAGCAGCGCCGGCACCACGCCGATGAGCGACCAAAACAGCAGCGGACTGATGACATACAGCAGGATGCCAGCACCAAGGCAGCGCAGCGCGGTGGAGGCCAGCTCCGGTGCGCCATGCACCACTAACGGCTCGATGGCGTCGACATCGCGATCGACACGCGCGACGATGCGACCAACGCGCGTGCGATCGAAATAACGCACCGACAACGACTGCACGTGGGCGAACAACTGCCCGCGCAGATCATTGAGCAGACGGATGGCGATGGTGCCGTTGAGCCAGTGGGTGACCCCTGCCAGACCGAAGCGCATGATCCAGGTGGTGGCCAGGCCAACACACATCAGCACGACAAAACCGGTGTCGATGATCCAGCCCGCGCCCTGCGGGATCAGCCCATGATCGATCACCTGACGGATGAACCAGGGACGCGCAAAGATCGACGACACCAGCACGACCTCGACCAGCATCACCAGGGCAATGCGGCCGCGCACCGGACGGATGAGCGCCAGGATGCGCCCAAGCATCCGGCGATCGAGCTTAGCGCGGGCGAGGGATTCTTCGACAGCAAGGTCGCTCATGACGGGCTCCGCCCGTCGGTCCGATGTCCGAGGTCCGATGTCCGAGGTCTGGTGGGATCGGCGTCCTGCTCGACATCGGACATCGGACATCGGACATCGGACCCGCTTTCCAACCCCAACAGTTCACGATACGCGGCGTTGTCCCGCGCCAGATCAGCATGTGTGCCCGACGCGGTAATACGTCCGCGCTCAAGCATCACGACACGGTCAGCAAGCAGGATGGTCGACAGCTTGCTCGCGATCAGCAGCGTGGTCGTGCCGCCGCCCAGCTGTCTGAGATTGTCGAGGATCCGCCGTTCGGTCACCGCATCGAGTGCGCTGGTGGCGTCGTCGCAGCAGAGCACCGCCGGCTTTGCGATCAGCGCCCGCGCCAAGCACAGACGCTGACGTTGCCCACCGGACAACGTCGCGCCACGTTCACCGATGACGGTGGCGAGGCCGTCGGATAGACCGGCGATGATGTCCTCAGCACTCGCCAAGCGCAGCGCTTCACGCACCTCGTCATCACTCGCACCCGGACGGCCCAGACGCAGATTGGCGAACACCGTGTCGCTGAAGAGGAAGCTGTCCTGGTAAACCACCTGCACGCGTTGACGCAACGACGCGAGTTTCATCGACCGCGCGTCGCGCCAGCCGGTGCGCGCATCACCGAAACCCACGCTGCCGGAATCCGGATCGGCAAGGCGCGGCAGCAGATGGGCCAAGGTGCTTTTTCCGGAGCCAGTCACGCCGACCAGCGCAACGATCTCGCCGGGACGCAGCTCCAGATCAAGGTGATCAAGCACCATCACGCCAGCGGGGCCGCGCACCGACACCTGATCGAAGCGCACACCGAATGGCGCGGTCGGCGGTTCACCCACGCCATCGTGCACCGCCGGATCGGCGTCGAGTAGTTCCATGATGCGCGCGGCGGAGGCACTGGCCTCGGCAAAGGTCTGGATGGTGCGGCCGACACCTTCGACGCGGAAAATCACCGCGGTGATCAACATCAGTGCCGCGACCAGTTCACCGAGCGTCAGCTCGCCATGGCTCACTAGCACGGCACCGCAGCCCAGGATCCATACGTGAGCCAGGCCGACCAACATCTGAGGCAGCGGCAGACGCAGGACGGAAAACATCAACGCGCGACGAGCTTGCGCGGCGAAACCACCCACCGCCGTGCGAAAACGCGCACTGCGGGCGTCCTCCAGCGCGAAAGCTTTGATCACGCGCACACCGCCGACGCCTTCGGTCAATTCCTGCGTCACCACGTCGTAGGCATCACCCGCGGCGCGATCGAGCACGACCAGCGTGCGCGCCTGAGCGATGAACATCCACAATGCCACGCCCACCAGGATCGTGGGCACCAGCGCCAACAGCGGATGGTACCAGGTCAGCACGCCGAGGCAGGCGATCATCACCAGCGCGGTTTCCAGCAGCGTGCGGAAACCACCGACCACGGCGTCGCGCACCTTGTCGCTGTCGCGCGTGGTGCGCGTGACGATCTCGCCCGCGCCGTGTTTCCGGTGATACGACTGATCAAGGCTTTGCACCTGCACCAACACGCGGTCACGCAGGTCATGGAGCAGCTTCTGCCCGAGCGCCATGCCGAGCAGCGTGCCGAGGTACTGGATGACGCCGCGGGCGAAGGCGAAACCCATGAGCAGCGCGACCCACCACCACGCCTGCGACGTATCAAGTCCGCCATCGGCCAGACGCACCACCGCGACGCCGGCCTTCACCTCATCGATCGCCACGCCGATCAAGTGCTGCGTCACCGGCAGGCTGAGGTTGACCACCAACGCCACCACCGTCGAGGCGAGGAACATCCACGGGTAACGACGGTAGAAACCGAAACAGCGCAGCAGCGGATGAGGAGTTGCGGACATGCGGGTCGCGCATGATCGCGGTCCACGATCGAGCGCAACTACGCGCCCGCATCACCTCGGCGACGCCGTGGCTGTCAGCCCCTGGGACCGCGGGCCACTGGCCTGCCGTTCGTCTCGCTGCGGGCCAGTGGCCCGCGGGCCCAGGGGCGACGGACCTCTACTTCGCTCGCACGATCAAACTCCGCCGTACGGCTTCCATGCGTTCCACCGTCACGCCACCCAGCACATCGCTCACCGCGCCTTGCGCGTCGAGCGTGGCGCGCGTGCGTTTGGCTGCCAGCGCATCGCCGATGAACGCCGCTATGCGCAGACGATTCGGATCACCGGCGAGCAGGCCCTCCCGTTCGGCAACCATCCGCAGCAGTGAGATGTCTTCCTCCGCCCGACGATACGCTTTCAGGCGCAACGACGCACAAGCACCGGTGATGCCGTGTGGCTTGCCGGTGTAATAGACGCAGGTCTCCTCGAACTTCGTCCAGTTCTCTGCGCTGCCCAAGGTCAGCCACGGCACGAAGCCGTCGACGCCGCGGGCATACAGATCGATACCCTGCGCGACGATGCCGAGTGCACTGCGCGATGACGTCGGGGCGCTGCCGTAGGTCCACACGTGTTGCTGGTGACGTTCGCGCCATTCCTCCAACCACGGACGGAAGTCGTTGAACCCGCCGGTGACATTGAGATCGACCACGCGGTCGAGCACGTCGCGGCCCCACTGCGGACGCGAGACATCGACACGGTGTTGCACGCGGCGGTTGTCGCCTTGGCCTTCACGGATGAGTTGGCCGAGGAAACCGAGCGCCAGGAAGTCGTCGACATGCTGCGGTTCGTCGAGCAGCCAGAAACTCACGCCGCGTCCGTGTTTTTTGCGGTTCTTGTCGTACTGTTTGTAGAAGTACTTGTCGTTGAGGTAGACCTGGAACGAGGTCGTCCATTTTTTCTCGTCCAGGTGTTTGATCAGATCACGCATCACCGCCACCCACTGGTCGCGGTACTGCTGGCTGAAACCTTCCTGCACCGAACCGGCGACGTGCCAGTGGTCCTCCCACTTCACGTCGTTCCATTTATATCCCTGCGCCATCGGCGTCGGGTACGACTCCATGATCGGCAGGTAGAAATGGTTAAGGCCGAGGCCGGGACGTGTGGTGTCCTTGAACGCCGAGCCGTCGAACAACGGGCCATATCGTTTGTCCCACGCTGACCAGTCAGCGACGCGCATCGCTTTGCCTTCGCCAGTAAGCGGCCACGCCACGCCCGCCTGGAAGTCGGCGGCGTGGCTGTAGCCCAGCACCGCGAGGTTGGTGCGGTGATCGTGAGCAAGCGCATAGAACGCCCGTTCGGCGGCAAGAAACTCCGCGCTGTCAGCGCTTCCGAACTCCGCGCCTGGGGAGCCGTAGGAATTCATCGACCAGGTGAAGGTGGTGGTGCGCGGGATCACCGGCGCGGTGACACTCAGCGCGACGTTCAGCGTCAGCGGCGTGCCGCCGCCGTTGTCGATGGCGATGGTCCCACGGTAGTCGCCAACCACCGCCTCCGGTGGGACGAAACACTCGACGTACACCGTCTGATTACGCTGCGCGGGAATGGCGTTCTTCGCGTCCGGAATACG
>Ga0105044_10006956_pt1 | contig 15579 bp, 16 predicted proteins | sample MAT01_FD_78092 | JGI IMG/M metagenome (GOLD analysis project Ga0105044, IMG submission 78092) | Freshwater microbial communities from Lake Fryxell liftoff mats and glacier meltwater in Antarctica - MAT-01 | ecosystem: Environmental > Aquatic > Freshwater > Ice > Liftoff microbial mat | place... | reverse complement strand
TCCGCCGCTCAGCCAGCGTCAGGAAGACATATCACTGCTGGTCTCTCATTTTGTGGATAAATTCAACAAAAAAACCGGTAGGAAAATTACAACCGTACCGAAAGACACCCTTAAAGCCTTCGAGGAATATCAATGGCCCGGCAATGTTCGTGAACTGGAAAGCGTCATCGAGAGGGCGGTCATTATCAGCCAGGGAACCACGTTGCAGGTGCTGGATCGCTTCGAATCAGTCCGTAAACCGGAAGAGCCACAAGGACATGAGGTCAAGGCCATGTCTGAACTGGAACGTGACCACATCATCCAGATACTCAAAAAAACCAAGTGGCGCATCGAAGGTAATAACGGGGCAGCAGCCCTGCTGGGTCTCAATGCCAGCACCCTGCGCGCCCGGATGCGTAAACTCGGAATCGTCCGGCAGTAGCAAAACTAACGTACCAAGATAACAGATGTAATCACTCCTGAACCCGTCGACTTGTACGCTTACCTACCATTTTATTCCGAATAAATAGTAGAGCCTCTTGCATAATTGTCTCCTCATAACATTTTGCAAGAGGCTCAGTATTGATGCAATCGTTTTGGACCTTATTTCCCGGGCGGAATAATTTTTTTAACGCCATCCACATAGTCATTGGAAATAGACTTCAGATTGCTCTTGACCTGACCCCGGGTATACGACTGATACATATACCACCCTCCGATAAGGGCCAGAATCAACATAATAATGCCAATCACGCCGCCTCGTTTATTTCCCAGGGGACCGGCTACACATTTCGCTGTTGTAACAATTTTCACAGATCTACTCCTTACGGTGAATATCTATTGATAGATGCATATCCATTCTCATTTTGGCCATCCACGGGCTTGTGATGGTAATTCTGCCCCGGTAAAAACTCATCAGCTGGTCAAAATTTGGGGAATCGTATGCGACTGATCATGAACGATCCCGAGACCGCAAAAAACAGTACAATCGGATGCATCACATGTCCGGCATACACGACCTGTCCGAACCAGAGGGATTCTCGAACAGCGTCCTGTGTGGCGGCAGCGAACATCATAACAACGAGCAGTATTGAAGTTGGAATGGGCGATCCTTCGAAATACTTCACCTTGTCTCCACCTTCGGACAGTGCCTCTGCCGTAGTATTGAAACGGGCCAGTCGAGATACTCCGCAAACAACAAAATAGGTCAATATAATGCGGTCATACAAGCCCTGCATTCCGCAACCATAACCAATTACAGCAGGGGCTACGCCGAATGAGATAATGTCCGCGAGCGAATCAAGATCCAGGCCCATGGAGGAACTCTTCTTCCTCCATCGGGCAACCTTTCCGTCCAGTACATCGAAAATTAGCGCAGCAAAAACCAGTCCGCACGCAAAGTAGACATGCGTGATATCTGCCGTTTGAAGGAAAGTCATCATGGCAAACAGTGCCGATATGCCACAGGCGGCGTTTGCCAGCGAGAACCAATCGGCAAGATGGAATTCACGAATCATCGAAAAAGTCTTTTTCGCTCTATCTGGCTTCATGGCTTGTAAAATCAGCATCTACCGGATGCTCATCTGGTTATTGACGCTTCTGACACCGTGTATGTCGCTGACGAGTTTAGTGACAAGATCTATTTCGGCTGAATTTTTGGCTCTGCCGGTCAACGTCACCACACCGTTTTTTGTCGATGACATGGTATGGAGGAAGCTGGTTGAACGATGAAACAACAGCGCCATGTTGACCTGGGAATTGATCGACACGTCATCCATATATTCAACAATTGTTGATGGCAGTGAATTATTCGTGGCATTCGAGACAATCATTTTATTAATGACGTCGTTGACACCTTCAATATCCCTTGCGTATTCGCTGGTCAGGTCTTTTTGAGCCTGGCTGGTGGCAGTCCCGCGTAGCGTAACGACACCATCCTTGACCTCGATACGGGTCATTTCGGAGTTGACGCTTCGGTGGAACATGAGCGTGGATTGAACCTTATCACTGATCAGCAGATCAGAACTTGACATGGTGGATTCCCTGCTCTTGATGTGCAGCCTGTTTTCCACGCTTATGACCCCTGGCAGCCCGGCAACAGTATCCCCGGCCAGAGTTCTGTGGGATTCCTTGGAGACGTACCCCGTGAGGGTGACAGCACCGTCTCGGGACTGGATCCTGATATCATCATGTTTGAGATAAGTCTTGAAAACATGAGACTCTCTTGCCGATGATTCGATACGCTCATCCATCTGTGAAGCGTATACCGGCATACTGACCATCAAAATGAGTGTAGCCGCCATCAGTGTTACAAAATGTACAACTTTCATTGAAGTTCTCCTTGTGATGTAGCGTTGTAGGAACATAATTCAGGTAAACAGCCGTATTTCCAGCCATTCCCGTTTCAAAAATCTATCGAACATCTATCATATCTATTTTTTGAAACTGTCCAGCCATTTCCACCCATCGCTCAGCTCCGGAAAGGCGGCAGCAAAGTGGACCGTCTTGACCGGATCAGAAGAGATGTTGATCAGGACCGGTTCCGCGACCAGTTCGACCCCGGGACCGCCCGGGATTTGGTTCTTTGCGTCAGCCGTACTGAAAGCGTCGAAAGCTACCTGCGAGTTTGCATACGGTACAAGTTCATCGTTTCTGTGGTGCATCATCCGCAACGGTACGGTCGGCACCCAGGTGGCGAAATTCGTTCCTCAGCCGTTTGTTGATCTCGGAAGAATCAGAAGACCGGTCATGGTGTAGGTTTTGCCATCAGCCCCGATGGACTGATAGGTAACCTTCTGCATATCCAGTGTGTAGCGAAAGCTGGTCAGGAGCGAACCAAAGCTGTTTATGAAACCACTCCACTCCCAACCACCTAATGACCGTGTAATCGGCTGCAGAATACTGTTGCTGATTCCGGCGAGCAGCTGGGTCGGGTTGATGCTTACAATATTTCCGACAACAATAGGCGTCGGAGATTTAGAACCACAGCCAGCCGTAAAAATAGTCGCTGCTGAAACTATTTCACAAAGTATGCGTACAGGCCTGGATAGTTGAAACATTGCAGAGCCTCGCTCCCATAACGTTAAGATATGTTACCTGTTACTGCACACTGTTCGCGCCTCGCATGAACACGCGTGCACCATTGTTTACCGCAAGAGAGAATTGCAACTTACAAGCCAGTGATGTCATTCAGGAACTTGTCAGGTAACAGCTTGATATCATGAGGTAAATATCTCAAGCAAGATGTCTTGCTGAGAGGAAAACCGGCAGATAATCTGCCAACTCTAACAGAACTGTTACATGTGACGAACAGTGGATATCCGGAATTACAGTTAAACCAATTTCAAATCAAAGCGTGCTCTTTGAGCTTATAGTCCCTTCCCTTGAAGGGGAAGGTTAGGATGGGGATGAAGTATTTTTTGTATCTTGCTGAAATCCCGCCATCTACCCCATCCCCGCCCCGACCCTTGTACAGCGAAATTTTACAATAGGGGGCTCATGATTTGATCATTGCTGCGACTGCAATTTCTATGGATTACACTGTGATTACCTCAAACGACGTGATTTCGAGAAGATCGGCCCACGTCAGTGCGGTAAAACAACCCTTGCCCGACAATTTGTGCCAAGTGATTCCAAAAACTATTTTGACCTTGAGGATCCGGTCACCCTTGCCCGGCTGGAAGAGCCGATGACCGCCCTAGCACCGCTGAGCGGCCTTGTGGTGATTGACGAAATCCAGCACCGTCCTGAGCTATTCCCCGTGTTGAGGGTGCTGGCCGACCGGCAACCGTTGGCGGCGCGTTTCAAAACCCGAAAAATAGAGTGCTCCGTAGTGGGCACCAATACCCAAGAGGAGGGAACAAAATGGAACGCTACAAAAATCTTGGCCGAAATTCCAATGTCGCAGCATACGAAATCGGTAACGGATCAATAACAGTCCAATTTGGCGACGGAGCAACTTATCTGTACACCACGCAAAGTGCAGACAGTAGCAACATTGAACAAATGAAAACATTGGCAATCTCCGGACAGGGGTTAAACAGCTTTATCGGTCGAGTTGTAAGAAAAGGTTACGCTTCAAAGTTACGGTAAAGCTGAAAACGGCCAGCGGAGCCATACGCCCAAAACAAGTGGAACAAAACAACGTCCGTTTTTATCCCAGCATTTCGCTGGCCGTAAACCGCCCCAGCGCACAAAACCAAAAAGCCAGAATGTTTTCATGTTTCCCACAGCTTTCACCTCCTTTCATTTCAAATTATTTTATGGTACAATTCCGGCATGAAAAAATTAAACTATAAAAAGAATCAACCTATTAAATTCATTGATCTGTTTGCTGGTATCGGCGGCTTTCGCTACGCAATACAAAATGCAGCAGCAAAAAGCAATTTGGCAACCGAGTGTGTTTTTACCAGCGAAATTGACGATGTATGCCAGCACGTCTATCAAGAAAATTTTGGGGACATGCCACATGGCGACATCACACAGATTGCGCCCGAAAGCATACCCGACCATGATGTTCTTCTTGCAGGTTTTCCCTGCCAACCGTTTAGTATCATCGGACAGATGAGAGGTTTTGAGGACACTCGCGGTACGTTGTTTTTCAATATTGCCAGAATACTCGAAGTCAAAAGACCTTCGGTTTTTGTCTTGGAAAATGTGAAGTTGCTTGTTGGACATGACGGAGGAAAAACCATCAAAAGAATCATGGAAACCTTGAAAGACCTTGGTTATCATGCCACTTACAAGGTTTTTAACGCCCTTGACTTCGGCTTGCCACAAAAAAGAGAGCGTATTTTCATTGTAGGGTTTCGCGATCCTCTTTGCTTCAATTGGCCGAAAGAAAAAATACCTATGAAGCCATTGAGTGAAATTCTTGAAACAGAGGTTCCTGAATCTTATTATGCAACAGAGCATATTAGAACTAAACGATTGAGCAGGCAGCAGCCGACGGCTGAACACACAATCTGGCACGAAAACAAAGCGGGAAACATTAGTGCATATCCTTATTCCTGTGCGCTTCGCGCTGGAGCTTCTTACAACTACCTGCTCGTAAACGGAGAACGCCGTCTGACATCCAGAGAAATGCTGCGTTTGCAGGGCTTTCCTGAGTCCTTCAAAATAGTCTGTAATTACAGCCAAGCCAGAAAACAGGCAGGAAACAGCTTGCCTGTGCCGGTTGCACAAGCAGTTCTTGAAAGCGTTTTTAACGCTTGTAAGCAGGACGAAACAGATGAAACATACAAAACTGATAAATTGACAATAGACGGACAAATGAGAATATTCGAGAAGGCACAAAACTATGAGCATATCCCCAAAGTTAAGAACCGTCGAAAAATACAAGCCGCCATATCCGCTTAACAATTTTCCTAAACGCTTTGCCATAGATTTAGGCAGGGAAACGGTGTACCTACTCGCTTCCAGGGGCGACACTGCAAGGATTGAAGGCTCCGACTGGGAGGAAATTTTCGCCCGTTTAGTTGGTGCGCGATGGAAGCCGTCAAATGTCGGGCTTGATGACATTGTGCTTGAGCAAACGGCATGGGGCGCAAAAACCGTTAAAAACCGACGACCATCAACTGTTTCAAAAGTGCGTCTCATATCAGGCAGAAACTCTCCTATTTATTCGTTTGGTGATAAAGAAACCAGCGAGTGTGACCCTACCGAACTTGGCAGCAAGATTCTTTCCATCTGGAATGAACGAGTGGCCGGTATCCGTAAACTTTATCAGCATGTAAGAACCATAGTGCTTGTCAAATCAGACGACTTGCTTGAATTGGCCGCGTTTGAATTTGAAACGGTCATATACCCTACAGACCAATACTGGTGGCAGTGGAACGAGCGTAACAATCTTGAAGGGTTCAATAAATCAAACGACAACCACATTTTTACTTGGCAGCCGCACGGCTCACAATTCACAATCATTGAAGATGTTCCCCCGAATAGACTCGCAATTAAAATCCAAAAGCCCCCACAGCTTGAACGTAACGATGTTCTCAAATCTATTAACTTTGACGATTCTTGGGTACAGATACTTTAATCCCACACCACCACCTGAATCGTATAACAAACGGCTGGAAGCAGACGGGGCAAAAGACCACCCCGCTGTTCTCCCAAAACGTTTAAGAAGTAAGCAAAAGCTCGCTCAATAATTTAAAATTTTCAACAGCACGTCCATTTAAGTATATGGCTTTCATTTGGACGAATATAATACTTTCAATTAGCCGTTAAATAATTTACAGTTGGACGCATGATAGACACCCCCTTCTATACACGTTTAGTACAAACGCAGCTAATTGAGGCACTGACTGATACGCCGGTTGTGCTGGTGCATGGTCCGCGTCAGTGCGGCAAAAGCACTCTGGCCAGAAAAATAGGTGACGCAGCAGGCTATGCATATATCACATTTGATGATGATGTTCTGCGCGCGGCAGCCAAGGCCGACCCGGTCGGTTTCGTGGGTGATCTGCACGAAAAGGTGATCCTGGATGAAGTGCAACGGGTTCCCGAACTGTTTACGTCCATCAAAACTGCGGTTGATCGTGATCGCACACCCGGACGCTTTATCCTGACCGGTTCGGCCAATGTGCTGCTGCTGCCGAACTTGGCTGATTCACTAGCAGGACGCATGGAGATCCTCCGCCTGCACCCTCTTGCACAAGCGGAACTTGCGGGAACGACCGCCGGTTTTCTTGCAGCTCTTTTTCATGGTGGCTTCAGGGCTGCTTTCCATGAACGATTGGGAAAGGAATTGGCCGAGCGGATTGTTGCCGGAGGGTATCCGGCCGCGCTGGCCCGTTCCACTCCCCGGCGGCGGGCCATTTGGTACCGCGATTATATTGAGACTTTGGTGCAGCGGGATGTGCGCCATCTTACCCGCATCAGTGCACTGGGCGCATTGCCCCGCCTGCTCTCGCTGGCTGCCGGGCAAACATCACGACTTCTCAATGTTGCCGACTTGTCTTCACCCTTTCAGGTGAGCCGCCCGACCATTCGCGATTATCTGACGCTACTGGCCAATGTATTCCTGCTCGAAGAACTTCCCCCTTGGCACACCAATCGCTTAAGTCGCTTGATCAAAACTCCCAAACTACACGTGGGTGATACGGGTGTTGCCTGTGCCCTACTGAGAGTGGACGCGGAGACGCTCGCTGCAGACCGGCCACTACTGGGGCAACTGCTGGAAACCTTTGTTTTTCAGGAGTTACGCCGTCAGGCGAGTTGGCATGAAGCGCCGGTTTCATTTCATCATTTTAGGGATAAAGACGGCGTGGAGGTCGATATTGTTCTTGAGAGCAGCGGTCAGCGTCTGGCTGGAGTAGAAGTCAAAGCTTCAGCTACCGTCACCTCAGCTGATTTTCGCGGTTTAAGAAAGATGAAAGAAGCGGTTGCGGAACGCTTTACGGCAGGAGTCGTGTTGTACGATGGCGAATCGACTGTGTCTTTTGGCGAGAACCTGTTTGCCGTACCGATCCGGTGCCTCTGGGAGTTGTGATAGAGAGCGCGGAAGTTTTTTTTGAGGGGAGGCTCCCCTCTTCTCCGTGAGTTTTTGGCGGAACATAGAGATGGTTTCAAAAAAGAAATATAAAGGGGTCAGGTCTCAGCTTCTGACATTTGTCATGTGTTGAGACCTGACCCCCAGGATTTTCGACCCCCAGGATTTTCCCTGAAAGGGAGGGAGAAAGGCAGAGCAGTTACTGCTTAAATTAGCGCTTATGCCCGGCGGGAGAGGGTCTGCGTCGTCTCAATCCTCGCCGCCTTGACTGCATCTTTGATTAGAAATTGGAATTACACGCCTGTTCCTGCAAATGGTTGCGGATTCTTCAAGGCCTTGAAATACCGGCTGCGGGTCGACAGATTGATTCCGGCGTACACCTGACAGCCGAACAGAGTCCGTTTCCAGGGGGTCATGCCAAAGAATCTTTGTGCGATCGCACCGTAAGAATATACCTGCCGGTTCAGACCGGCGAACCCGGAAATAAGCTCGTCAACCGTCATGCCCTGTGGCTGGAAGAGCACTGTATCCGGAGGATAGCCCTTGAGCCACCAGTCCTCGGAGAACAGTCTGCCTTCGCTTAACAGACGCGAGTACAGACGTGTTCCCGGATAGGGTGTAAGAATCCTCAGCTGGGCACAATCCATATGGCTCTTCATGATGAACTCAAAAGTCTGGTCGAACACGTCCTTGTTCTCAAAATCAAAACCGAACACAAAACAGCCCAGGATACCGAAGCCTTCGGCATGGAAGCGCTTCATGGCCTCATAAAAATCGATCTTCAGATTCCTGATTTTATTCACTTCATGCTGGGTGTCACTTTGCACCGATTCAAATCCGATTAAAAGCCCCAGGCAGCCGGCACGTCTCATTAATCCCAGCAGTTCCGGATCTTCGGCCAGCGACACGGTGCCTTGCGCCAGCCACTGTTTCTTGAGAGGTATCATTTGAGTGAACAGTTGTTTCGCGGAAGTCCGGTTCAGCGCCAGGGCGTCATCGACGAAAAAGATGTGGCGAGAGTCAATGGCCGCGATTTCCCTGATCACCTCATCCACCGGTCTGACCCGATACTTCTGTCCCAAGGTCTGGCCAACGCAGCAAAATTCGCAATCGTTGGGACAGCCGCGTGAGGACTCTACGCCGACCGGAATCGGGGCATACGCTCGATTTTTTGTTCCGGGGACCAGGTCTCGCCGGGGAATCGGCAAGCCCTGCAGGCAGCTCATTGCATCGGCGCGATAGATCCTTTGCAGCTGTCCCGCTGCGGCATCCGCCACCAGTTGCGGCCAGATGTTTTCTGCTTCACCTATGACGATAGCATCCGCATGCAGCAGGGCCTCTTCTGGCAATACGGTGGGATGGATTCCGCCCATGACCACCTTGATCCCTTTCCGGCGATAGGTGTCTCCGATCTGGTAGGCCCGTACCGCCAGTTCGGTCAGGACGGTGATACCAACCAGATCCACCTCCTGATCGATGTCATCGGGAGCAAAGGCTTCTTCCACAATGGTAATCGTATGGCCGGGCGGGGTGAGCGCCGCCAGCAGGGGCAGATTTACCCGCTGCAGCTTGAAGGGGCTGGAAATCATATCTTCACGTAGTTCATGTGGTGCGATCAGTTTTATCTTCATGGTTTCTCCTTGATATTACTTAGGCAGGCCGTGAAACTCCCCAGCCTGCAATGGGCGGCGAAGGAATGCTTTTCACCGCGTAATCGCCCAATCCGTACAGCGAGCCGCTCATGTAGAAGCGTTCCCGATTATCCTCTTCAGTCAACGCGAAAATCGATGATTCGTAGGGACGAACCCGTAGCGACACCGGTACGTCCATCAGGTCAAGCAGGGTCGCAAAATAGTTGAGATGGGAGGCCCTGATCCCGGGTGGGATACTGTCCAGAAGCTCTTTCTTGCCATATTGTTCGCCGGTTATGAAGAACGCGGGCACATCAACGATCTCCTGATCAGGCTTCATGTGGGTATACAGCTGGCCATGTTCGGCCAGGGTCTGGCCGTGGTCCGAGGTGTACAGCACGGTGTAGTTCTGATTCGTTGTTTTGGTAACAAACTCCCGGAAGAATTCGTCAACCTGGAAGCGCAGCCCGTTGTCATAGGTATTGACGAGCTTTTCACGTCCGGATGCGCTGGGATCAATGGATTGGGAGGCCTTCATGACCGGACTCCAGTGCGTAGAGGCCGGATCGTCCGGGTAACTGTTGCAGTAGGAAAAATGGAGCCCCTTCTTGTTGACGAGAATGAAATAGCCGCTTTTTTCATTCAGAAGCGCACTCAGCATGTCGGCGACGCCCAGATCTTTCGTGACATTAAGGTCAATGCCGAGCTTCCGGAATGTTGCGTCGTTCATCCAGCGGTCCAGACCTCTCACAGGGCCACCTCCTGCCGCCTTCAGGAGCGAGTAGAGGTAGATCTGGTTGACGTCGATGTAGAGTGTCTCGTAGCCCATTTTTTTTGCATAATCAAAGATGGTCGGGTTTTTTTCAGTTCGGAAATCGTGGTCGGGAAATGCGCTGTGACCGGTTATCAGATAGGCATTGCTGATGTGGGAAAAGGAGCCGGCCGAGACACAAATTCCGAGATTCTTGAGCAGCCCCTTTGTTTCGAGCGACTGCAGGAACGGGGTAGTGTCACGCGGATAACCGTTCAGGCTGAGGTTGCTGCCACGGACCGACTCGTCGATTACAAAGATGATGTTGTCCAGCGGCCGCGGGGGCTCCTCAAAACCTGGCAGGCCATCTCTCGGTCCACAGTATGTGCGGCGGTTTTCGAACATGCAGCACAAGGCGGATCGGAGGAAGGAGGTCAGCGGATTCAGGTGAAAACGGCGCTCCGGTATGTACAGGAAGAGAACAAAATTCGAAACAAAGAGAAAGGACAACGGCAGGAGGCTGAGCGCCAGAGACTCCCAAAAGACCGTTAGTGTGGGGACAAAAAGCAGCATGGACAAAACGAGCAGATAGGGAAGAATATACAGAAAGACCAGCGGCTTGAAGAAGCTCAATATGGCTGCTACCCGATGATTGCCGCTGACAGTCAGGGCAAGAAACAGGTCTGTGGCAGTCATGAACTGGGTGAGCGTCCGCCAGTAGGATATCTGGATGATCGTGATAAACGCGCAAAACAGGAGGAACAGAGCTCGCAGTGGGCCCGGCAGGAGGATGATCAGATAAAAGAGTGCCGCCACCTGCAGGAAGACCAGCGTGAAGGCGCCCAAAGACTTCATACTGCCGAAGGAAGAACGCGATCTCAGGGCATCGCGATAATCAGGATACCGCACAACGGCATCAAAGACTACCGCGAGCAGCGCCATGATCAGGGCGATCATGATACGCGGGAAAGGCACCTGAGATATGCTGTTGAAGAGGGACATGGCTTTTATTGCCCCTCTTCCCATTTGGTAGCCAGGATTCCCAGGATAAAGACCACGCTTGCAAAAGCGCCGATGATCACCGCTGAGTGCAGCGCCGACGCGTTGTCTTCAAAGATCATCGCCGCCCGCAGGCCTTCGTTGACGTAATACAGCGGCAGTGTCTTGGCAAGCGTCTGCAGGAAGCTGGGCATCAGCTCGATCGGAAAGAAACTCCCGGACAGGAACATCATCGGAAAACTGATGGCATTGGCTGCGGCAGCTGCGCTCTGCGCCTCCTTGACAAAGCGGGTCAGAATCATCCCGATGCCGACGAATGCAAAGACATCAAGCGCCACAAATGCAGGAAGCCAGGCGGTGATATGCAGGTTGACATCAAATACGGCATAGCTCACCAGCAGCATCACGATCGTTGATACGACCGCGATGGTGAACTGGTAGAGGATGTCCGACAATACCCATTCGCTGCGGGTGATGGGGGTCGTGGACAGTTTCCTGATGATCCCCTTCTGGCGCAGTTCCGTGTTCGAGTTTACAGAGCCGAACAGGCTCAAGGTCATCACCGCCATGGCGATGATGCCGGGAATGAAATACTCGATGAAGCGGTATTTCGTGATCAGGATCGATTTCGTAACCGGTTTAAGAAACGGCGGAATTCCGGACAGTTCCTGATTTATTCCGGCCAGTACTCCGTTCAGGATATCCATCTTGGTGGCAACCGAAGAAGAGCTGGGGTCGTACACATAGGTGATGACAGCAGTCGACTGGTAGTCGCTGAAGAACTTCCTCCGCTGCAGCGCCCGTTCCATACCCTTGGGAATCACCATGACCAGCGTAACCTTGGTGTCCTTGACGTACTGCACGGCGTCCACGTCCGGCGCGACCCTGGTAATCTTGAACTTGCCATTGGTTTCCAGGGCTTCGATTGATTCTTTTGACGCTTTCGACTGGTCCAGATCCTGTACACTCAGGTGGAAATTCACATTGTCCTGGCTCATGAAGATCGTGCCGAACAGGAGTATCAGGATGACCGGAAACGCCAGCGTGAAGAACATGGTGGTCTTCTCGCGGTAGACGCAGAGGAGTTTCACGTAGAGATTGGCCGCTACGACACGCAGGCTCATACCTGCCCCCATTCGGAGTGACTGTCGTGGAGCGCCTCTCCGGTCAGCTTCAGGAAAACCTCTTCCAGGTTCGGTTTTCGAACGTCAAGGCCGAGGTACAACGCCCCGGCATCCTTGAGGGCGCTCAAGATCAGCTGCACGTCTTCTGTCTGTATAATCCTGATTCTGACTGTATCATCACTGTCCAGAACCGGCTCGAATCCGATCTTTCGGACGATGTCAGCGACATTGCCATCGACGGACTGCAGCGTGAGGATCTGGTCCTGGGCGTTGTTGTGGATCAGTTCCACGGGAGAGCCCATGGCGATGATCTTCCCCCTGGAGATGATTGCCACCGTGTCGGCAAGCAGCTCTGCCTCTTCCATGTAATGCGTGGTCAGCAACACGGTCTTGCCCTTCTCTTTCAGCCCCTGCAGTACCTGCCACACCTCGTGCCGTGCGCGTGGGTCGAGTCCGGTGGTCGGCTCGTCGAGGAACACCACCTCGGGGTCATTAACCAGGGAAATCGCGATTCCGAGACGCTGTTTCAGTCCTCCCGAGAGGTTCTTGTATTGCTCATCGCTTTTGTCCGTAAGGTTAACAAGCTCGATCAGCTGATCGACATCGGTAGTTCCGCGGCGGTAGAGCCGGGAATAATACTGGAGAGTCTCTTTGACCGTTATCCTGTCGAACGAGGTGAATCCCTGGGGAAGGACGCCGATGCGGTGGACGATGTCCCGTTTCTGTGTAGTTACATCCATGCCGAGCAGGGTTACTTTTCCGGACGTGGGGGTGCGGATTGTATCAATAATCTCAACGGTGGAGGTCTTGCCGGCACCGTTCGGACCCAGCAGGGCGAACACCTCGCCCCTTTTGACGGTGAACGATATGTTATCTACCGCTCGTAACTCCCCGAAACGTTTCGTCAGGTTCTCGACTTCGATTGCGTAATCTGTTTTTTCACTCATGAATCTCCAATTCGTTTCAATCAGTTCTCTTCCCCAACGGGGGCATAAGCGTTAACTTAAGCAGAAACTGCTCTGCTTTTCTCCCTCCCTTTCAAGGGGAGGGTCGGGGTGGGGATGGGGTAGGTGGTGAAATTTCAGTAAGTTATAAAAAACAACCCATCCCAATCCTAGCCTTCCCCTTGAAGGGGAAGGGACTAAGCGCTCAAAGTTAGCACTTATGGCCAGCAGGCGGGGTGACCGCGGGCCAAAACCCGAGACGGCTGAGAATCCTTCCGGTCATCGCCTGCGGCCAGACAAGCAGACGGTCGAGCAGCACCAACCGGTGCCTGAACAAAATAAAACTCGGGATAAATGACGCCCCGAGATGCGCCTTGGTTTTCTCCGTGCCTTGCCCTGTGTAATAAAAGGGTATGTTCCGCTCCACACAGGTGCGGACATTTTCATACCAGGAGAGGACATACAGATTGAATGCGCTGCCGGGGGCATAATCCATGCAGAAATACTTATCCACCATCGATTCCTGTCTGACGATCAGCAGGTTGAATGCAACCAGCTCCTCCTGCACAAAATAGAGTACGAACTCGCTGCCCGGGACCTGCGCACAGATGTTTTCAAAAAACAGACGGTTGTGTACACCGAGTACTATCGGGCTGCGCGCCACCGTATCCAGATACAGCTGCCAGATCCTGTCCAGATACGGGGCAATAGAGCTGCAGTGAAGAATACGGACGTCAGGGGCAACCCGCATTTTGCGGCGCATGTCTTTGCGTGCTCCCCGCGACAGGCGGCCCAGGTACTCTTCCATGCTGCTAAAATCAATCGGTACCTGGGCACACGGCCGGAACTGCACCCGGTTGAACTGTTCGAACAGTCTTGCGGGAAGTCGGCTGAACTGATTGAAATTGTAAAATGCCACAATATCGCTGTTATGTTCGGACGCTAGTGTCTGTAAGGCATCCAGGGCCAGCGAGAAGGCCGCATTGAAGGTATTCTCATCGATACCGGGATCAATCCCGATTTCACTCCATTCCCCTTCAGCCAGACCCACGCCCAAAATTTTCGGGTGAAAAAGCGAGGGTATGAGACGGCCAGCCGTTTTCAGCAGTTGTTTGAGCCATCCCTCCACAAAACTGGACAGATCGAAGCGGGTTTCAAAAAGCGGCCAGAAGAGAATCGGAATATCACCTTGCTGGACCACGATGCTGGCCAGGTCAAAACCGGCAATTCCCGATTCCTGCAACAGTGCTATAAAGGGTGCGGTGACGGAAGGTTCCGGAAAAAGACGTCCCAACGCTGCTGCCGGGAGACCTCCATCCAGGCGCGACATGTATCTGCAGGTAAGCTTATTCATGGCGTACCGTGAACCGGGCCGTCTGGGCGATGGAAAGCCAGCTTGCGCCGAAAGGGACAGAACGCACCATCAACGGTCGGCCTACAGCCGGGGGAAAAAGGTCCCGGGCTTTTCCAGATAACTCTACCGTAAAACAGTATCCGCCGCCCGCCGCGTGTGTCCCTACTTCAGATGGGGATACGCTGAGCTGGCGCGGGTCCACCAGATGGAAAGCGCATCCCAGCGCCTTGACGACAGCCTCTTTGATCGACCAGAGCAGGGCTGCGGCTTCGGCATCATTTCCGGCCGTCACATGCAGTGCATGCTGCAATTCCAGGTTATGGAAAACCCGCTGAAATGGGTAAGTTTCAGGAAACTCATCGCGCCCGGCCAGATCGATGCCGATATCGGTCTCGCCACCGCAGAGGGCTGCCCAGACCTTTCCTTCGCCTTCGCTGAATGAAATTGCCGGTCCCGTGCTACCACCCACCAGAAGGTAGGGCTTGCCAAGCAGACCGGTTTTTACCTGAATGTGTGATGCCGTACTGTTGAAAGAATCAGCGTGTTTCCCGGAAGAAATTTCCCTGTCCACATAATGATCCCACAAGAGAGTGATTAGCTGATGCTTGCAGTTATCTGCGTAACGTCTCAGGGAGGTGTAGAAAACCGGCTCATCCCGATCAACCGGGTTCATAGTCCGAACGGTTATTTCTTCGCAATCCTGTGTCATGATTGTTCTCATTATTCCGCAACCCATTGCATGCGCATACCCTGTACCTGCATGACGGTGTTTCCCTGAACGTCAAGCGCCCGGGCGTCCCAGGTCATGCCGTGAATATCCTGAGCCCGCATACGGGCCTCCAGAATCATCTCTTCTCCGTCCCGGCAGGTTCGCACAAAACGCATTTCTCCAATCTCCAGGGGGATCATCGAACGTTGCTCCGCCGGGTCCATGGCGGCGCTGTAGAAGCCGACCAGCTGCAGCAGGGCCTCGAACAGGTAGATCGAGTAGTGGTAGCGGGTATTCGGCAGATGCGCGAAGTCATTCGTCTTGCGGCAGATGGTTCGGCCCCGCACCACTCCCGGACCCGCGCCTTCAAGGCTCTCCATGACACGGTATCTGCCCGTGAGACCGCTTCGGTCTGCATACCATGCTTGTACCTGGTGATGATCCATGGGGTCTGTCCGCAATTCATCCGACCAGACCGGAAAATCCGAAAAGCCCGGCCCCAGATGTGCTTCTCCACCGTCAAGGATTACCTGCCCCGTGTAATGCTGGCTGAAGCGCACAGTCAATCTACCGGCCGGGGTGAGTTCCTGAGCTGC